>JACCDW011013030.1_pt1 | contig 13295 bp, 11 predicted proteins | sample 7449781 | NCBI WGS metagenome assembly JACCDW01 (sample SAMN15323449, study PRJNA562643) | freshwater metagenome | isolation source: river surface water | place: USA:Blue River Watershed | collected 2017-08-18 | reverse complement strand
ATACATAAATCACATCCTGTGCACCAGTCTTTTAAGACCACATGCATTTGCTTAGACGCACCGACAATTGCATCAACAGGGCAAGCCTGAATACATAAAGTGCAACCAATGCACGCCTTAGGGTCTATGAAAGCAACAGGACGAGGTCTCTCTTGACCGTTGTCTGGATTGAGTGGAATAACCTCTTTATCAAGAATCTTCGCTAGGCGAACAATGCCCTCTGCGCCGCCTGGAGGACATTGATTATGAGAAGCTTCTCCAGATGCCATCGCTTTTGCATACGCTTGGCAATCTGGATAACCACACTTAGTACATTGCGTTTGTGGAAGGGCTTCGTATAGACGGCTAAACAGGTCATCTAGACCGTCTATTGATTTAGGCATTCTTCTTCGCTACAGCTTTTTTAGCTACTGTTCTTTTAGCAGTCTTAACTGCTGGCTTTTTAGCCACAGGTCTTGCAGCAACGGCTTTGCTGCCTTTAATCGCATGTTTGCGGATAAATTGGCAAATCTCTGGGTACACCATTTCACGCCAGCGACGTCCTGAGAAAATACCATAGTGACCAGCACCTTTAGCTTCGTAATGTTCCTTTTTGTTAGTAGGAATATTTTTACAAAGTGTATGTGCTGCTCGTGTTTGACCACTGCCAGAGATGTCATCAAGCTCACCCTCAACAGTCAATAAAGCTGTGCCAGTGATGTCTTGAGGTTTAACTAATTTACCGCCCACCATCCATTTACCTGTTGGTAATGAGAAGTCCTGGAAGACTGTTTTGATAGTTTCAAGGTAATAAGCTGCATCCATATCCAATACGGCGTTGTACTCGTCGTAGAACTCAATATGAGCTTGAGCATCACCCTTGTCACCTTTCACCAAGTTTTGGAAATAGTCCCAATGTGATTGAAGATGACGATCAGGGTTCATTGCAACAAAACCAGTATGTTGTAAGAAGCCAGGGTAGACACGGCGACCTGCACCAGGGTGTGGAGGTGGCACTGTGTAAACCACATTATTTTCAAACCACTCGTATGACTTATTTGTGGCTGTGGAGTTGACCATCGTAGGGCTCTTACGAGCATCAATCGGTCCGCCCATCATGGTCATGGTGCGAGGAGTGACCTCACCATTAGAAGCCATGAGAGAAACTGCTGCTAAAACAGGAACAGTAGGTTGGCAAACAGACACTAAGTTAAGGTTCTTAGCACCAATCGCTCGAATGAAATCCTGCACATAATGAACATAATCATCCAGGTGAAAGACGCCATCTTCAAGTGGTACAAGTCGTGCATCCACCCAGTCGGTGATGTAAACCTTGTGGTTTTGTAATAGTGTGCGAACAGTATCGCGAAGTAATGTGGAGTGATGACCTGAGAGTGGGGCAACGATTAAAACAACAGGATCATCTTTTAGTTTCTTAATAACTTCCACATCATCTGAGAAACGTTTAAAGCGAATTAATTTACAGAACGGCTTATCAACTACTGTGAATTCATTAATGGCAACGTTCTTACCGTGGGCCATCACATTTTTGATTTTGAATTCTGGTTTTTCGTATTCTTTGCCTAAGCGGTAGAGTAATTCATAGCCTGCAGCAATTCTGGCTGCTGAAGGAAGCAAGGAAAGCGGGTTGCTGGGGTTAACAAAAGTTTTTGCTGTAGCTTGTGCCCACGCCGTCAAAGGTTGAAGTAGGGCTTTTTGAAATTCTTGATATTGATACAGCATTAGTTAATCTCCCGAAAGCTTAAAAGTTCAAATCACTCAAAATTTGAACAACTTGTGCACTAAGGCACTTTTTACACTAAGTTCGATTATCCTCAAAATGTCTATTTTGTGCAATGCAACAATTTGGTGCTCTAAGCACCAAATTGTTGTCTAAGACATTGATTAATATGACTTAAAGAACGGCTGCAATTGCTTTGGCAACAGCGTCAATATTCTTGCTATTGAGGGCTGCTACACAAATACGGCCAGTTGAAACGGCATAAATGCCGAATTCTGTCTTTAAACGCTCTACTTGGTCAGCAGTTAAGCCTGAGTAGGAGAACATACCTCTTTGCGCATTAACAAAGCCAAAATCGCGTTTAGCACCTGCTTCAGCTAATTTGGACACCAAGCTATTGCGCATCAATTTGATGCGGTCACGCATTTCGCCTAGCTCTTGTTCCCACATAGCACGCAATTCAGGGCTATTGAGCACGGTTGCAACCACTGTACCGCCATGGATCGCAGGGTTCGAGTAATTGGTACGAATCACACGCTTTACTTGTGACAACACGCGAGTAGATTCATCCTTGCTAGCTGTGACAACTGATAGGGCACCCACACGCTCGCCATATAAGGAGAATGATTTTGAGAAGGAGCTAGATACGAAGAAACATAGACCAGCATCTGCAAATAAGCGAACTGCTGCGCCATCTTGGTCAATACTATCTGCAAAGCCTTGGTATGCCATGTCTAGGAAAGGGATCAGATTCTTAGATTTGCAGATTTCAGCTACTTTTTTCCATTGATCTGCACTCAGGTCTGCACCAGTAGGGTTGTGGCAGCAAGCGTGCAATAAAACAACAGATTTAGCAGGCAAAGCCTCTAAAGATTGAACCATACCGGCAAAATCAACGCCACGAGTATTGGCGTCATAGTATTTGTAGTTCTGAACAGTAAAACCAGCAGATTCAAAAATACCGCGGTGGTTTTCCCAGCTTGGGTCGCTAATAGCAACGATTGCATTCGGCTCTAGACGTTTGATGAAGTCAGCACCAATTTTCAGTGCGCCTGTGCCACCCACAGCCTGGGCTGTGACCACTCGGCCAGATGTCAAAATCTCAGAATTGGCACCAAATAATAGGTTTTGAACCCCTTGGTTATAGGCAGGGATGCCCTCAATGGCTAAATATCCACGAGCAGCAGATTTTTCCATCATGATCTTTTCAGCAGCCTGCACCGCACGCAATAATGGAATCTTTCCATCATCCGTAAAATAGACGCCAACCCCAAGGTTTACCTTGGTTGCACGTGTGTCAGAGTTATAGGCTTCATTAAGACCCAAAATAGGGTCACGAGGGGCAAGTTCAACGTTTGAAAATAGGCTCATAGTATGAAAAATGTTAGAAAGTTCAAGCAAGCCTAGAATGATAGCCGAGATGCAGAAAAAGACACCTAAAAAATTAGAGAATGCGAGTTCGGTAAATTCGGAAAATGTGATCCGTTTTCCCGGGTCACCATTCCTATTGCACCAGCCATTTCCCCCTGCTGGGGATCAGCCGGAAGCCATTAGTCAGCTCGTGGAAGGGGTGGAGGATGGCTTGATTTTCCAGACTCTTTTGGGCGTCACGGGGTCTGGTAAGACCTACACAATGGCTAATACGATTGCTCGCTTGGGTCGCCCCGCGATCATTTTTGCGCCTAACAAGACTTTAGCGGCTCAGCTCTATAGCGAATTTAGGGAATTTTTCCCACAAAATGCGGTGGAGTATTTTGTGAGTTATTACGACTACTACCAGCCTGAGGCTTATGTGCCCACAAGAGATCTTTTTATCGAAAAGGACTCATCGATTAACGAGCACATTGAGCAAATGAGGTTGTCAGCCACTAAAAGTCTTCTTGAGCGACGCGATACCATCATTGTTTCTACAGTGTCTGCCATTTACGGCATTGGTAATCCTGGTGATTACCACCAGATGGTTTTAACTTTGCGTCAAGGTGACAAGTTATCTCAACGTGACATTGTGACGCGTTTAATTGCCATGCAATATGAACGTAATGATGTCGATTTTTCGCGAGGCAGCTTTAGGGTGAGGGGTGACACGATTGATGTGTTCCCGGCTGAACATAATGAACTAGCTGTTCGGATTGAGCTTTTTGATGATGAATTAGATAGTTTGCAATTCTTTGATCCCCTAACTGGAAGAATCAAACAAAAAATTCCACGCTTCACGATTTATCCAGGGTCTCACTATGTCACTCCCAGAGAGACCGTCCTGAAAGCGATTGAATCGATTAAAGCTGAACTAAGAGAGCGGCTTGATTTCTATGTCAAAGAAGGCAAATTAGTTGAGGCTCAGCGACTAGAACAAAGAACTCGGTTTGATATTGAGATGCTTTCAGAGCTAGGTTTCTGTAAAGGCATTGAAAATTACTCACGCCATTTATCGGGCGCCAAGCCAGGAGAGGCGCCTCCAACATTAGTGGACTATTTACCTCCCGATGCTTTGATGTTTTTGGACGAGAGCCATGTCTTGATTGGTCAGCTCAATGGTATGTATAACGGCGACAAAGCCCGTAAATCAACACTGGTTGAGTATGGCTTCCGTTTACCCTCTGCCATGGATAACCGCCCATTAAAGTTTGATGAGTTTGAGAAAAAAATGAGGCAGGTGATCTTTGTTTCAGCAACTCCAGCCACCTATGAGAATGAACACGCCGATAAAGTCGTGGAGCAGGTGGTTAGACCAACAGGTCTTGTTGATCCTGTCATCCATGTCCGCCCAGCAAGTTCTCAAGTCGATGATGTTTTATCGGAAATTAATGATCGTATTAAGGTAGGTGAGAGGGTCTTGGTGACCACTTTAACAAAGCGTATGTCAGAACAACTCACGGAGTTTATGTCTGATAACGGCATTAAAGTCCGCTACCTTCATTCTGATATTGATACCGTTGAGCGTGTAGAGATACTTCGTGACTTACGCTTAGGTGTATTTGATGTCTTGATTGGTATTAACCTTCTTAGAGAGGGCTTAGATATTCCAGAGGTCTCTTTGGTGGCGATTTTGGATGCCGATAAAGAGGGGTTCTTGCGTTCTGAGAGAAGTTTGATTCAAACCATTGGTCGAGCTGCTCGAAACGTGAATGGCACCGCTATTTTGTATGCCGATAAAATAACCGATTCGATGAAGCGCGCAATTGATGAAACAGAGCGTCGTCGGGCGAAACAAACAGAATTCAATCGCCTTCACGGCATTGAGCCTAAGGGTGTTGTTAAAAAGATTAAAGACATTATTGATGGTGTTTATGATGTCGATGAAAAACGCTCTGAGCTTAAGTTGGCTGAAGAAAAAGCCCGGTATGAAGATATGAGCGAAAAACAATTGGCTAAGGAAATTAAACAGCTTGAAAAAATGATGGTTGAGCATGCTAAGAATTTAGAATTTGAGAAAGCTGCTCAAGCAAGAGATCAACTATTAAAACTCAAGGCAATGGTATTTGGTGCTGAGTTACACGACACAATTTAATCAACGGAAATATTAATAATGCTTGGTTTAAAAGGTATGAAAGAGTTATGGTCACGCTGGAAGGAATCCAGAAATGCGTACCAATCATTAGATCGTTTATTGATTGTTCCGGATGTATCTGCAGATCTTGCTGAGCGTAATCGTTGGTTAATTGAACTCATTTATTGGTTGCGTCGTCAGGGGCGTAGTGATGTGGATATTTTTGTTGGCGATACAAGCCACCCCGAACATGCTCGCCTTCGTTCACTTTTAAAAGTTCTTGAGCAACGCTCTGATGTTAAGTTGCAGGTAGCTAAATTGATTCGAAGTGTTTTGCGTGAAAACGATGCACTTTCTTTATTGTGTGATGCCGGTGTGGCCACCAAGCCTAGCTTTTGGGGTGAGATTAGCGAGAGAATCCGTAATCGCTTAGTGCCACCGCCACCCAATAAACCTGAATTAGCAGTTCTTTTTGCGCTAGGATTTGTGGGTGATCATGATGCCTCTTGGGTTCATGATCTTGATCATGAGTTGCTCGCGAGTATTCATGAGTTAGTTCATTTTGGTGAAGAGGTCAGTGAGTCGTATCAAATTTTTAATGATATGGCTGAGGCTATTCATATCTTAATAAGTTACATCGGCTCAGCAGGTTTGAGCTACTCTGTGCGTTCACGTTTAAGAGATGTGAGCGGTCAGCATTCGCCTTTTTATAAGTTGGCTAAGTTGGCAGAGGAGATTTTGCGTGATCAGCCCCGTCTTCAAGAGCATGTTTATCAAGCTCATTTAAAAGATTTTAAAGATGTTGTTGATGCTTGTTATTTGGCTTGTGATGATGTGTATGCACATCTAGATGACAACGGGGTATCTATTGAAACGGTGTTTCAGGTTGAAACAATGCGTCTACGGTTGGCGCGCGTTGAACTCTTATTGAAAACCTGGTTGGAGCGTGGCCAAGCAAGTAATTATTCCTATTTGGCTGCCGACTTGATTTTGACTGTTCAAGGACATCGCAGTGTTAAACGTTTGGCTGAGCAATCTTTCGCTTTATTGTCTCGAAAGGTTGTGGAGAGAAGTGCTGAAACTGGCGATCATTACATTGCTGATAGCCGCCAGGACTATGTGGCAATGGTGAAGAAATCCTTGGGTGGCGGTGCTGTTATTGCCGGCACTGTTTACATTAAGTTTCTAATTGGTAGTTTAGGTTTAGTTAGATTTTTCGAGAACCTGCTGTTTAGTATTAACTATGCGGGTAGTTTCTTGTTGATTCAATTTGCTAACTTCACCTTAGCAACTAAACAGCCAGCGATGACTGCGCCAGCTCTTGCTCAGCTTTTGGATCAGTCAAATACGGAAGAGGGTTTGAAGCATTTTGTGGATCGCTCAATGGCATTAATGCGTTCGCAAGCAGCCTCCATCTTTGGTAATTTGGTGATGGTGATCCCAGTTGTGATCTTGATTCAGGTCGCTATTCTTTTGATTATGGGTAATCCTTCGATTACACCCACGAAGGCTCAGGCTATTTTCCAAACGGTCTCTCCATTCAGTGGGGCATTAATTTTTGCGGCTTTCACAGGCTTCTTGCTCTGGCTCTCAAGCTTGGTAGCAGGTCTGGTGGATAACTGGTTTGTCTTACATTCTGTTCAGGATGTGATTCGATATAACCGCCGCCTTAATTTAGTTTTTGGCGATATCAGAGCTGCACGTTGGGCTCAGTGGTGGCGTGACAATATCTCAGTAGTTGCCGCGAATATATCTTTAGGCTTTTTATTAATTTACGGCCCTACCTTCCTAGGCTTTTTGGGTATCGGGATGGAAATCCGCCATGTCACACTATCTGCTGGGCAATTTGCTGCTGCAGCTACAGCATTAGGTTGGAAAGTATTTTTGATGACAGGCTTTTGGTTGGGCATCATCGGCTTTTTATTAATTGGGGTAGTGAATGTTCTTGTCAGCTTCTCCTTGGCTTTTAATATGGCTCTTCGCTCAAGAGATCTACCGCTCTTAGATCGTAGAAGACTCTATGCAGCGGTCAGAGATCGTTTAAAAACAGACTTCAAGTCTGTTCTGTTTCCACCTAGATAATTGATTTAACAGGATAAATTTCTATTTATCCTGTTTCAATACCCTTACTTTCTTTAGTACTTGATTATTTTTATCGGGTATATGATATAGTTGAGCACAAAGGTCGGGTATTGACCATAATGAGTCATAACTTCTAGTGAGGTGAAACATGAGATTAACAACTAAGGGTCGTTTTGCTGTAACTGCAATGATTGATTTAGCGTTGCGTGAATCACATGGGCCAGTGACATTAGCTGGCATCAGTCAAAGACAAAATATTTCTTTGTCATATCTAGAGCAACTGTTTGGCAAATTGCGTCGTTTCGATATCGTTGAAAGCACTCGCGGACCTGGTGGTGGTTATACCTTGGCAAGACGTGCTGAACAAGTCAGTGTGGCTGACATCATCATTGCTGTGGATGAGCCATTGGATGCCACTCAATGCGGTGGCAAGGGTAACTGTCATGGTGAGGAAGAAGGTCGCGGTCGTTGCATGACTCACGATTTGTGGAGTAACTTGAATCAGAAGATGGTGGAGTATTTAAGTTCAGTTTCTTTGGCTGATCTTGTGAAGCAGCAAGAAGGTCGTGTGATGATTCATGACATGCGCGAGTCCAAGCCAAAGTCAGATGCTCAAAAACCTTCTAAGACTGTTTCTGCAACGTCTAAGAAAGAGCCTGAAACTAAAAAACCATTAGCTAATTCAGTATTTACATTTGCTCAGCAAATTAACTAATTAATTAACTATTTAAGATATTTGAGAAATTTGATTACTAGAAAGTAAGTAACTATGTCATCACCCAAACCAGTACCAATGTTTAGTCCCGAGCACTTTCCAATTTATATGGATTACTCGGCAACTACTCCTATTGATCCAAGGGTTGTAGACAAGATGATTCCTTTTCTTCGTGAGCAGTTTGGTAACCCGGCTTCTAGAAGTCATGCTTACGGTTGGAGTGCTGAGGAGGCAGTAGAAAACGCCCGTCAAGAGGTGGCTCAATTAGTGGGCGCTGATCCAAGAGAAATCGTTTGGACTAGTGGAGCAACAGAAAGTAATAACTTAGCGATCAAAGGCGCTGCTCATTTTTACAAAGAGAAAGGTCGACACATCATCACGGTGAAGACTGAGCACAAAGCCGTTTTGGACACTTGTCGTGAGCTTGAGCGTGAGGGCTACGAAGTCACATACCTTGATGTCTTACCTAATGGTTTGATTGATTTTGAAGCATTTAAAGCAGCCGTTCGTCCTGACACCATTCTTGTATCTATCATGTTTGTGAATAATGAAATTGGTGTCATCCAAGATATTCCAAGGATTGGCGAATTTTGTCGTGAGAAGGGTATCGTTTTTCATGTCGATGCTGCCCAAGCTACTGGCAAGGTTGCGATTGATTTGCAAACGCTCAAAGTTGATTTAATGAGTTTCTCTGCACATAAAACATACGGACCTAAAGGGATCGGTGCTTTGTTTGTGCGTCGTAAACCACGTATTCGTATTGAAGCCCAGATGCATGGTGGTGGTCATGAGCGCGGCATGCGCTCTGGCACACTAGCACCTCATCAAATTGTGGGAATGGGCGAATGTTTCAAAATTGCTCGTGAAGAAATGGCGACCGAAAATGAACGTATCCGTATGTTGAGAGATCGTTTGTGGAATGGTTTAAACCAGATTGAAGAAGTCTATTTGAATGGTGATATGGAACATCGTGTTCCTCACAATTTAAATATCAGTTTCAATTATGTTGAAGGTGAGTCCATGATCATGGCTTTGAAAGATATTGCTGTGTCATCTGGGTCTGCTTGTACATCAGCATCCTTAGAGCCTTCTTATGTGCTCCGTGGATTAGGTCGCAATGATGAATTGGCTCATAGTTCTATTCGTTTTACTATCGGACGTTTCACAACGGTTGAGGATGTTGACTTCACTATTGAGTTGGTGAAAGGCAAGATTGCCAAATTAAGAGAGTTATCACCACTTTGGGAAATGTACAAAGATGGTATCGATTTAAATACGATTCAGTGGGCTGCCCACTAATCACAAGCAACTGAGGAATCAACATGGCTTATAGCGAAAAAGTAATTGAGCATTATGAAAATCCACGCAATGTGGGCTCATTTGAAAAAGGTGATGATCACGTAGGCACTGGTATGGTGGGTGCACCAGCTTGTGGTGATGTGATGAAGTTGCAAATTCGCGTCAATGATGAGGGCATCATTGAAGATGCTAAGTTCAAAACCTATGGTTGTGGCTCAGCGATTGCCTCATCATCTTTGGTGACTGAGTGGGTCAAAGGAAAAACTCTTGATCAAGCATTGGAAATTAAGAACTCACAAATTGCTGAAGAGTTAGCACTTCCCCCCGTTAAAATTCACTGTTCAATCTTGGCTGAAGATGCTATTAAAGCCGCAGTGAAGGACTATAAAGAAAAGCACTCTAAATAATTATGGCAATTACTCTAACTGAAAAAGCTGCAAAACATATCACACGTTATATTGAGCGTCGTGGTAAGGGAGTCGGCTTGCGTTTAGGGGTGCGCACCACTGGATGTTCTGGATTGGCTTACCAATTAGAGTATGTAGATGAGGCATCTCCAGAAGATACGATGTTTGAGTCCTTAGGTGTTAAGGTTTTTGTTGACCCTAAGAGTCTGGCCTATCTCGATGGAACCGAGCTAGATTATGTAAGAGAAGGGCTCAATGAAGGATTTAAATTTCAAAATCCTAATGTGAAAGATGAGTGCGGTTGTGGCGAATCTTTCAGAGTTTGATAATTACTTTTCCTTCTTTCAAATACAGCCCCAATTTAAGATTGATAGGCAGGCGTTGGAGTCTGCCTATTTAACAATTCAGAAGCAAGTGCACCCAGATCTTCATGCAGGCGGAAGTGATGCTGAAAAGAGGGTGTCTATGCAAATGGCTACTTTTGCCAACACTGCCTATCGAACACTGATGCATCCTATTCAAAGAGGTTTATATCTTTGTTCCTTAAATGGTGTTGATCCTCAGTTAGAAACTAATACAGCGATGCCCACAGCATTTTTAATGCAACAGATGGAGTGGCGCGAAGCTTTAGACGACGCCATCGATAATCCTGTGGCTTTAGATCATTTATCTCAAGAGGTTGAGCAAACCAAAAAGAGCATTATTTCTGAGGTAGAGCAGGCGATTGATGTTGAAAAAAATTATGAAGTCGCTGCAGAGAAATTAAGGGCGCTACTGTTTATTGATAAATTTAGCCAAGAGCTAGAAGACGCTATTGCATAAAAATTATGGCTTTATTACAAATTGCTGAACCTGGTCAGTCATTAGCCCCTCATCAAAGAAGAATTGCTGTTGGTATCGATCTAGGTACGACTAATTCTTTGGTGGCTGTGATGAAGAATGCCTTACCTGAGGTGCTTGCTGATGAACAAGGCAGAGCCTTATTGCCATCAGTTGTTCGATATTTAAAAGGTGGTTCTACACAAGCCGGCTATCAAGCTTTGCAAAATGCTAATGGCGACCCTAAAAATACTATTATTTCTGTGAAGCGATTTATGGGGCGCGGTCTTCAAGATGTTGCGAATATCGAATCCATGCCTTATGAGTTTGTCGATGCTCCTGGAATGCTGAAGATAAAGACTATTTCTGGGGATAAAAGTCCTGTTGAAGTATCCGCTGAGATACTTGCCAGATTGAGGCAACGCGCGGAAGATACTTTTGATGAAGAAATTGTAGGTGCTGTGATTACAGTCCCTGCTTATTTTGATGATGCACAACGCCAAGCTACCAAGGATGCTGCACAATTAGCAGGTGTAGAAGTTCTTCGATTGCTCAATGAGCCTACAGCTGCAGCCATTGCGTATGGTTTAGATAATGCCTCTGAGGGCTTGTATGCTGTTTACGATCTTGGTGGTGGCACATTTGATATTTCCATTTTACGTTTAAGTAAAGGTGTATTTGAGGTTCTTTCGACGGGTGGTGATTCGGCTTTAGGCGGTGATGATTTTGACCATCGCTTGTATTGCTGGGTCTTAGAGCAAGCCAAGTTACAACTTTTATCGGATAAAGATACTCGCCTGCTATTAACAGCGGCAAAAGAAGTTAAAGAGCAGCTAAGTAAAAATCCTTTGTCACGTGTTCATGCCACTTTAAGTGATGGCACAGTGATTAATGTGGGTATCAGTCAAGCCCAGTTCTTTGAGCTCACACAGCATCTAGTGAATAAAACCTTAGTTGCAGTCAAGAAGGCTTTAAGAGATGCTGGTTTGTCAGCAGAAGATGTCAAGGGTGTGGTCATGGTGGGGGGGGCTACTCGTATGCCTCATGTTCAGCGAGCCGTTGGCGAATTATTTGGTCAAATACCGCTCACCAATCTTGATCCTGATAAGGTGGTGGCGATTGGTGCAGCGATGCAAGCTGATTTGCTTGCTGGTAACCAACAAAAAGGTAACGAGTGGTTGTTGCTTGATGTCATCCCTTTATCCCTTGGTGTTGAGACGATGGGTGGCTTGGTTGAAAAGATCATCCCTAGAAATACCCCCATACCAGTTGCCAGAGCTCAGGACTTCACTACTTTCAGAGATGGACAAACAGCACTTGCAGTTCATGTGTTGCAAGGCGAGCGTGAGGTGGTCGATCATTGTCGCTCTTTAGCTAAGTTTGAATTAAGAGGTATCCCTCCGATGGCTGCAGGGGCTGCTCGTATCAGAGTGACTTATCAAGTCGATGCTGATGGCTTGCTTTCTGTAACAGCAAGAGAAATGCAATCTGGGGTGGAGTCGCATATCGATGTGAAGCCTTCATACGGTTTAACCGATGCAGATATCACTTCCATGCTGCAAGATGGCTTTAGCCATGCAGCTGATGATGTTCACGCTAGAGCACTTCGTGAAGAGGTGGTGGATGGTCAACGATTAATTGAGGCTATTGAAGCTGCATTAGCTGAAGATAAGGATTTGCTGGAGGCTGACGAGCTGGAGATGATTTTGCGAAAAGTAGAGGCTTTAAAAGAGTTGCTTGCTAATACAAAAGACGCTCAGTTATTGCGTCGCTCAGTAGAGTCATTATCTAAATCCACAGATGATTTTGCCGCACGAAGAATGAACCAGAGTATTAAAAAAGCACTGGCGGGTAAAAAAGTAGAAGATATTTAACGAGGAACTAAAAATGCCACAAATTGTTATATTGCCTCACGCTGAATATTGTCCTGAAGGTGCTGTGATAGAAGCGCCATCTGGGGTTAGCATTTGTGATGCGCTTTTAGACAACGATATTGAGATTGAACATGCATGTGAAATGTCCTGTGCTTGTACGACATGTCATGTGATTGTTCGTGAGGGAGGCGCCAGCCTTAATCCGTCTGAAGAGTTGGAAGATGACCTACTAGATCGCGCTTGGGGTTTAAGTCCGCAATCAAGGCTATCTTGTCAGGCAATTGTTGCCAATGAGGACTTGGTGATTGAAATCCCGAAATATTCGATCAATCATGCCAAAGAAAGTCATTAAAAAAGGAGCCTAGGCTCCTTTTTTAATGATCTTAGTCTTCTTTTCTCATATGTGGGAAAAGAATCACATCTCTGATGTTAGGTGAGTCTGTGATTAACATCATGAGGCGATCGATACCAATGCCGCACCCACCTGTTGGAGGCATACCGTATTCAAGTGCACGGATGAAGTCGGCATCAAAATACATGGCTTCTTCATCCCCAGCTTCTTTTTGTTCCACTTGTTTATGGAAGCGAGCTGCCTGATCTTCAGCATCATTTAACTCTGAGAATCCGTTAGCGATTTCTCGACCCGTAATAAATAATTCAAAGCGCTCCGTAATACCCGGGCGAGTGTCAGATTCTCTAGCTAATGGGCTCACTTCAATCGGGTAATCAATAATGTAAGTCGGTTCCCAAAGATGTTCTTCAGCAGTCGCTTCGAAAAGAGCTAGTTGAAGTGCGCCTAAACCAGCATTCTTAAGTGTCGGACCATTGATGTCCTCGCCAGCCTTTTTCAATTCAGCGCGAATAAATTCAGCATCTTCTAATTGATCTGCTT
>JACCDW010848096.1_pt1 | contig 13295 bp, 12 predicted proteins | sample 7449781 | NCBI WGS metagenome assembly JACCDW01 (sample SAMN15323449, study PRJNA562643) | freshwater metagenome | isolation source: river surface water | place: USA:Blue River Watershed | collected 2017-08-18 | reverse complement strand
TATCGTTATTCTGATCGCGGCACTGACCGCCTTCGCTTGGGCTCTTGTGGGGCCCGAGCCTCGCATGGCCTTTGCTTTGGTTAATGCCATTGCCGTTCTTATCATTGCCTGCCCCTGCGCCCTGGGATTGGCCACACCCATGTCCATTATGGTCGCCACGGGCCGCGGAGCTCAAATGGGAATCTTGTTCCGCAATGCTGCAGCAATTGAATTGATGAAGAAAGTCGATACGCTTGTCGTGGATAAAACAGGAACGCTCACTCTGGGCAAACCCAGGCTTGCCGAGCTTGTGTCTCTTCCTGGATTCGAGGAGAAGCGCTTGCTCATGCTCGCCGCCTCGCTTGAAAAAAACAGCGAGCATCCTTTGGCCTCGGCCATCGTGGAAGGTGCCGCATTAAATGGTTCGTCTCTCCTGCCTGTCCTTGATTTTGAATCCGTAACAGGCCAAGGCGTAAAGGGAAGTGTGGACGGACAAAGCGTGGTCCTCGGCAGCAGATCTCTCATGGATGGATTGGGTCTGAACTTGGATCAGCTTTGGCCGCAGGCCGAAAAGCTCCGTGCGGAAGGGCAAACCGTCATGTTTGTGGCTGTAAACGGGACTTTGGCAGGACTTGTAAGTGTGGGCGATCCCATCAAGGATTCTGCAAGGATCGCTGTCCACACCATGCAAAAAGCTGGAGTCCGGGTCATCATGCTCAGCGGTGACAGTCGGACGACCGCGCAAGCTGTCGGACGGCAGTTGCGTTTGGATGCTGTGGTAGCTGAAGTCATGCCGGATCAGAAAGTTCAGTATGTGGCTCAGCTCCAAAGCCGAGGTCATACTGTAGCCATGGCCGGTGATGGTATCAACGATGCACCGGCATTGGCCAAAGCTGATATCGGCATTGCCATGGGCACAGGCACTGATGTGGCTATGGAAAGTGCAGGCGTCACGCTTGTCAAAGGTGATTTGATGGGCATCGTGAAAGCATTCAAGCTTAGCCACTCCACGATACGCAATATCAAACAGAATCTTTTTTTTGCGTTTGCATACAATGCGGCTGGTATCCCTGTGGCTGCCGGCTTGCTCTATCCCTTCTTTCACATGCTTCTGAGTCCCATGATCGCCGCAGCGGCGATGAGCCTCAGCTCGGTTTCTGTTATCGTGAATGCCCTGCGCCTGCGTTATGAAAAAATTGATTGAGCTCCTTTTGTTCATGACCATAAGGTTTCCTTAAGCTTGCCAACCGACACTGATCCTGAACTGTGCCGCATCCGTCGCGGCCCCAGGAGGGTGTATGGAAACCCATGAATTACAAAGGAAAAAAGTCTTTGGAGCCGTCCAGCGCTTCCTGCATGCCTGGATTGGAATTATAGTCCTTGTCCTGATTGCCTTGGGCTGGACTGACAAACTGATGGAGCCGGGAGAATGGAAACCGCTCCTGGCCTTACTGCACATCCAACTCGGTTATGGCCTTATCGTCGGCTTGATTCTTAGAATTGTCTGGGGATTGATTGGCCCGGAAGAGGCCCGCTTCCATACATTTCTATCAAGAAAATCGGCGCGCTGGGGGCATGAGCCTTTGGCATCGAAAAGCTATTTATTATTCTACATCGGCTTAATTTTTTCCTGTGCATCCGGCCTATTGCTGGCTGCGATTGAATATGATCGTGGCTACTTTGCACTCCAATTCTTTGACGATTTCACCTGGCATGAGCTGGTGACGTTTGGGCATGACCTTATGTTCTATGCGCTAACTGCCTTCATTGCGCTGCATATTGGAGCCTTGATCCACCACGAGAAAGACCGTGGATATCCCCTCGCTCAGGCGATGCTGAGCGGTTATCAATATCGTCCCTCAACAGCGGAGAACAAAAACCATGAAGAGAATTCTGCCTCTCCTACTAATTCTGGCGAGTGAATTGGGAGCCGCCACACCAGACGTCTTGCTCAGCAATTATGAAGCCGAAGCGCGTCGCGCGGATCGTGGGTTCACCGGTTTCTCGGCCGAACGTGGCTATAAACTTTATCAGCAGAAAGGGAATGGATCGAAAGTCGATCTGAGCTGTGTCAGCTGCCATGGCCTTGATCCCAGGCACAAGGGTCGCTCACGAGCCAACCGTGACATTGATCCGCTCGCGCCCAGCGTTCAGGCCTCGCGCTTCACGGATCCTGCCAAGGTGGAAAAATGGTTCACACGAAACTGTGATGATGTTTTCGCAAGACCCTGCACGGCCGTGGAAAAAGGTGACTTCATCACCTGGCTCCTCACCATCAAATGAAAGGATAGGACCATGCGGCTTTTTCATTTCCTTCGTGTTTTCATAATGGTTTTGGTCGGCGCAGCGACCTGTATCGCCCTGGCCGATGATGATGAAAATGAAGATCATCATTCGGATCATAAGCGTCGCCACGTAGCAGCGCCCAGCGATCCTGCTTATAAGGCTGAATGCGGCAGCTGCCACATGCTCTATCCGCCCGGTCTCCTGCCAGCTCGATCCTGGAATGCCATGATGGGTGGATTGAGGGATCACTTTGGCGAAAACGCGAGCCTGGATCCTGCCATGAGGCAAAAGCTGACAGAATTTCTAACGGAGAATGCAGCGGATCGCGTCGTACAGCGTCGTTCACAAAAAATTGCCCAGTCCATTCCTTCGCAGCAAAGCCCGTTGCGCTTCACCGAAACCCATTATTTTAAGCGTCAGCATGATGAAGTAAAAGATTCCGTTTGGGCGCGAAAATCGGTTGGCAGTCCAGCCAATTGCGTGGCCTGTCACGGTCGAGCGGAAGCGGGCATTTTTTCAGAAGATGAAATTCGTGTTCCCAAGTAAGATGAGTCTTAGGACAGCGAGTAGGTGAGCCCATGCGAATATTACTCATTGAAGATGATGCAATTCTCGGTGACGGTGTGCAGGCAGGCCTTATCCAGGCGGGATTTGGCGTGGACTGGGCGAAAACCTGTGATGAGGGGCGTTTGGCTTTGACCACAAACAGTTACGAAGCGGTTGTGCTGGACATCGGGCTGCCAGACGGTTCCGGTTTGGAACTCCTACGGGAGTGGCGTCAGCAGAAAAATCCTATTCCTGTTCTGATTTTAACAGCTCGCGATACGCTGGCTGATCGTGTGACAGGACTCAATCAAGGGGCTGATGATTATCTGGTCAAACCCTTTGAACTTGATGAACTGACCGCTCGTCTCCGAGCTTTGCTCAGGCGTTCCCATCAAAGGGTCGCCCCGGTCCTGACTCATAAGGGTATCACCCTTGACCCTCAAGCACGGACGGTCACACTCGACGGAGTTTCCGTTGATTTACCTCTGCGTGAATTCACACTCCTCGAGGAACTCTTGGAAAATGAAGGTCGCGTTCTGACGCGTTCGCGCCTGGAACAGAGCCTTTATGGATGGAATGCGGAGGTGGAAAGCAACGCGATCGAAGTTCATGTGCATCATCTGCGACGGAAGTTTGGGGCTGATCTGATCAAGACCGTGCGCGGCGTTGGTTATATGATCAGCAAGGCGGTTCAATCATGACCCTATCGCTCCGTACCATGCTGCTCGGATCCATACTTGGGTCCACAATCCTGGCCTGGGGGCTGTCGGCATGGTTTAGTTATCGAGATATGACAGATAAGATCAATGAGCTGTTTGATGCTCATCTCGTTGAGTCTGCGCACTCCCTGCTTTTGCAGGCTCGAAGGGACTATCAAGCAGGGCATCGCGAAGGTGATGATCATGATCATGAACGCGAGGAGGACGAGGAGGACGAGGAGGACGAGGAGGACGACAATCGTGGGGGTCTTCCTGAACTCCAGCGTCGCGGGCTGCTCTTCGAGCGACGTCTCGTTTTTCAACTTTGGGAAAAGGACGGCCGTCTTGTGCTTAAATCCCGGCGCGACATTCCCGAAACACCTTTCGTTTCTTTAGCGGCCGAAGGTTTTGATCATGCCAACTGGAACGGCACAGAAATGAGGGTTTTTTCCCTTTGGAATCGACATCGTACCCTTCATGTCCAGGTTGCCGAATCCACACAAACACGTTTGGATCTGGTGAAGTCCACACTGCGGAATGCACTGTCGCCCATCCTGCTCATGATCATACCGCTGCTGATAGCGATCGTTATAGCTGTAGAATTTGGAATGCGCATTCTGCGAAGGCTGTCGCGGGAACTCCTCAAGCGCACGCCGGAGGATCTGAGTCCTTTGGAACAGAAGGGCGTTCCTCGGGAAATACAGCCCATCACCAAAGCGCTGAACAGTTTGTTTAAGCGTTTGAAAAGAGCGCTTGATAATGAAAGGCGCTTCACAGCAGATGCTGCCCATGAACTTAGAACCCCACTGGCAGCAGTGAAAGTGCAGGCTCAAGTCGCTTTGCGCAGTCACGACGAAGATGCCCGTCAACGGGCGTTGGAAGGTGTTGTGAAAGGGATTGATCGAGCCACTCATCTTGTGGAACAGCTCTTAACGATGGCACGCCTGGATCCAGAAACGGAATGGAAGACCGAACCCATTCCTCTGCGTTCACTCGTGGTGGATGTGGTCAGTAATCTTGCCCCTGATGCGGTGGCCAAAGGTATTGATCTTACCGTTCAGGAAGGTCCCGAATTCACCATCCGAGGACAAAAAGCAATGCTGGAAATCATGGTGCGCAATCTTGTAGACAATGCCGTTCGTTATACGCCTCGGGAAGGCATGGTGAACATCGTCGCCCTCGAAAACCAGGGTCGCGGCGAATTCATCGTGGAAGATAGTGGGCCAGGCTTGACCGAAGAGCAAAAACAACAGGTTTTGGCTCGTTTCTCGCGGCTGAGTCGCCCGAGTGGCGACGGCAGTGGTCTGGGGCTTTCGATTGTGGAGAGGATTGCCAGTATTCATAAAGCCGAGCTGAAGCTCGAAACGGGCCAGCAAGGAAAAGGATTAAGAGTTCGCGTGATTTTTCAGAAAGTATAAAAACCATACGATGAAAGGAAAATTTTATGGTATTCAACGGCGCTCAGTTTCATATGTTCGTCAATCATCTGCCAGTCATTGGATTCATAGGAGTCGTCTTGGGATTGCTCGTCAGCTTGAAGGTGAGGAGTCTCGACATTCGACGTTTTGTGCTGCTGGCCACCGTCGTGGTAGGTCTGACCGCTTTGCCCTCTCTTTGGACAGGAGAACCGGCTGAAGAGGTGATCGAAGATCTTCCCGGCGTGAGCAAGAAACTAATACATGAGCACGAGGAGCTGGCCGAGAAAGCGACCGTGCTCGCCGTTATCACCTCGGGTGTAGCCGCTTTGGCTTTCATTCTCCAGCGTCGACGCCCTGACACGATGAATAAAAGCATTCCGGCTGTCCTGCTTTTTTCACTCGTGACGTCTGGTCTCATGGGTTGGTCAGCGCACGAAGGTGGCAAAATTCGCCATCCTGAAATCAATCCAGACGCAGCTCCGAGCCCCGCTGCTCCGGAAGCTCCTCTTTCTGAAGAGGAACATGAGCACGGCAAAGAGCATGAAGGCGGTTAATCACTGGGGATGCCTTTCCGAAAAATCGCGAAATGAATCCCATTTTCACTTTCCAACTATCTAAAAATATTAGATTATATTGGTGTAACGTCAGATGTGACGGCCCCTGTTTCATGAATCTGCCCGGGGGCCTCAATGCCCGGGCTTCTTGTTCCGAAAAGTTCTTACCACCGAGGGGGAATTTTTCGATGCGGCTTGTTCAAGTTTTGAGCTTTTGGGCTCTGTTTTTTGCATTCGCTGATACTGGTTGTGTGAAACGCAAGCAGGACGATCGCAGCAAGAGCAGCGAGGCCAGTAGCAACAGTGAGCCAGAGAGCGCCATGACTCCGGATCAACTTGCTGCGATGCATAGCACCTTGAAATCCTGCAATTCGTGTCACACCAAAGATCGTCCGGCTCCACCGCATGATCAACAAGCTGATTGCGTGGGCTGTCATAGCTACCCCGCGTTCAAAGGAACACTGACGGCCGCCAGCCATGAACCCAAACCTGCTTCGTGTAACGGTTGCCATGAAAAAGATCGACCCGCCGCCCCGCATGTGGCTCAACAGGACTGTGTCGGTTGTCATTCCTTTCCCAAGTTCAATACAGTGGTGAGCAGTTTCAACCATACTCCAGCTCCTGAATCCTGCAATACCTGTCATGAAAAAAATCGTCCCGCCGCGCCGCATATTGCCAACAAAGATTGTGTGGGCTGCCATGCATTCCCTTCATTCACAAGATTGGCTTTCAGTCATTTGCCTAAACCGGCAGTTTGCGAGGATTGCCATACTCGACCCACCACAGTGGGCCGGCGTGCCTATCCCAACCAAGGGCCTCCTGCGGGTTTTGTGGCGAACGATCCCAAGGCCCTGGGTGGTCGACACTATGTGGGCAAAGACTGTGCAGCCTGTCATAGAACTCCTGATGAAGGAGCCACGACTTTCAACTTTACTCATAGCACGCCGCGTGCAGATTTCTGCCTGCCTTGTCACTTTAATGAAGGCCGAGCAGAACATCAGGGGGACAACCGAGCAGTTCTCACAGAGTTCGGTAACTGTGCCAACTGTCATCGTAATTTTGATGTGAACATGATGCGAAACTGGGGGCGTGGCAACGGTGCAGGTGACGATGATTGATTCAAGATCGAACTGAAGTCAAAGGGGAGCCCTGTGGCTCCCCTTTTTGCTTAAGCCACATCCTTAACAGGAAGCCTCAGGGATTCTGGAACCGGTATTTCCAGTCGCATCGTGCTGCCTTCGCCAAATCGCGACTCAATGTGAAAGCGACCGTTGACACGGCGAACAGCGGCCAGGATGGAAGACATGCCGACCCCGCGCCCCGAGATTTCGGTGGTGGTATCGGCACTCGACAGTCCATCCAGGAAAACCAGATCGAGCTGTTCCTGCCGATTCATGCCGTCGATTTCTTTTTGAGTTTTCAGTCCCAAAGCCACCGCCTTCTTTTTCAGCTTTTCCACATCGATCCCACGACCGTCGTCCTTCACAGTCACGGCATAATAATTGTCCCGACGATCGATGGAGAACTCAATCGTGCCAATCGTGTTCTTGCTGCCACGCTGATTCTGATCTTCAATACCATGGTCGATCGAGTTGCGTATCAGATGCATCACACTTTGCAGCACACCCCTCATGCTGTCGACGTCAACCAGCGTATCGAGGCCCTTGGTTACGAACTTCACTTCCTTCCCGAGTCGATAGGAAAGCTTGGCAACGAATTCTTCAATAGGTCCTAAAAGAAGCGAGGCGGGTTTTTGCAAGACGACCGCGGTCCAGTTCTGCAAGCGCGAAGCCTCTTTGCCTGGAAGATCCGAGATAATGGTCTTCAGTCGATCAAATTGCGTGGAGCTGACTTCGAAATTGGTTTCATGCAAGCCGGCATATTCGAAGCCAATGATTTGGGTGTGAGTGTCGATGAAGACGCGGAAGCTTTCTTCCACATCGTTGACATGCTTCACTGTAATCGTGCTCTCATCTTCAATGGAGTGGACCAGTGCCGCGATGTCGACAAGACCCCACGAGGCGGCATTGCCTTTCAGCGTGTGAAGGATCCTGCGCACAGTTTCCTGGTTTTTCTGATGGGTTTGCTCACGGGCCTGTTGAATCTGTTCCTTAACTTCGGACATATACTCCTGGAAGCCTTCCTTGCGACGCAGGATGCCCACCAGGATGCGGTTGGTCTGGGCTTCGCGCTGAGCGGCTTCCAACTGGCTGATGTCGCTGATCGTATAAAGGATGCGGTCGACACGGCCGTTTTTGCGAATGATGCTGGCTTCGCAGCGCAGGATGCGGCCATTGATTTCAAAGCGTTCGGGCAGTTGGCTTAGGGTCACCGTGCTGGGCATGATGTCTTCAAAGACCTGATCCATGCAGAGCGCATAGTGTTCGGCTGCCCGTCTGGGCATCTTTAAAGCTTGAATGATGGTTAAACCACCGAGCTTCTGCTGACCAAAGAGTGTCTGGCAGGATTTCGTATATTCATCGTCGATGACAAGGTTGCGATCCACGACGAGGAAACCAAAAGTCACATGACTGAGTATCGTTTTGATCGTCTGGGTTCGTGCTTCCACCTGGGCTTCGAGGGTCTCGGAGTATTTTTTTAGCTCCTGGTTGCGGACTTCCATGATCTCGCGCTTGCGGCGGTTTTCCTCGTCGCGCTGTTTGGCTTTTTCCATCTGCCTATGGATGACAGACTGAGCCCCTGCGTTGTAAAGCTCGATGACTTTCTGCTTCAGGATGTGAACCGTTTTCTCTGCAGCTTCCGCCTTCTTCTGCCAGGCAGCTGAATCCTTGGGCTGGCTCATGCGGCTTTCCTCCCTAACGCGATACCCACCAGGGTCTGATTGATGTGGAGGCCGTTCAGTTGCTCTCCATAGGTATCGAAGCCGATGATGTTTCGGCTGATGTTTTGAATGCTCTGGCCGAGTTTGCCAAAGTTATTATCCTTGCCCGCTTCAAGCGCCCGTAGGATGCAATTGCAAGCCAGGAAAAATTCTGCAGGCTGTTGCTGGGCAGTCTGGAAGGACTGAATATCCTGATTCAAAGCCGTGGTCATATCCAGGTGGTCGCCGATTTCCAGCACCATCCCTTCTTCCACACCGCAATAGAACACAATGGAACCATCGGATTCGATTTTCTGGACCGAGCGCACATAAAGCTCATTGTTCACGCGGAAGAGGAGCGGATTAACGAAGGCGATATCAGCCGTGACCTCTTTTTCGGGAAATCCCAGGGCCTGGGCATAAGCTTCCAGAGCAGACATGCCATCGAGTTCGTACACGCGACGTTGCGCAGTGTCCACTTTGGTGACGACCAACTGCCTCGGAGTCTTTACAAAATGTTGGTGTTTGATAATGCGGAAACCATCCTGACTGTCAGCCATGACAAGAGCAGCCGCTTGCCTATAGCTCTTACCGTTGACGATGATCTGGGTTTCCTTGAACTTAAGGTCGTCGCCTGCTGAGCCTCCCAAAAGGGGAATGCCTTCCAAGGCGTCCGCGACGACCGACGAAACGAGTTCCTCTTTCATTGAAAGCCCATCGATAAAAGTCAAACAGAACTGCTTGTCGGGATTGATGTGATCACGATCCAGTGCGAAGTTCTTCAGCAGCTGATCGACGGTGTTTCGAGCCCGTGCTTCATCCAAGCTTGCGAGATTCTCCAGGACGGTGGCCTGCCAGCGAATTTCTGGCGACCAAATGCCGGCCATGACGAGGCTGCCGTTATAGTGAGCACCGTTGATGTGCTCGCCGGATGTGGAGCAGCCCGCGCAAGGAACGCCTGGAAAGCGTTTGGCTATCGCCTGGGCCACGTCCTCTGAATTCTGCTGGGTGGAATGAAAGATAAATATGAAATTCGGTGGGGTCTGGGGCCACTGCTCTACAATTTCAGCCACAGCGGCTGCTCCTTCGCCCAATTGGGAAACTCCATTACAGACTTGCATAGAACACCCCTGCAGTTTGAAAACGCCCGATATGCGGACATAGGGGTCACTTCGTCCGCAGCTTCACGAACTTAAGGGTTTTGCGCAAGAAATTGCTAAATCCCGGCTATAACCTGAAAATACTAGATGCTCCTTGCAGTAATTTTGTATCGGCTGGCCAATCTCCTCCATAAAAGTGACAACCATTTCTGTCCTTCGGTAAGAATGTGTTCCCTGGTCAATTCTGACGGCCGAAAAATATTTTGAACCCATTCCCCGCGCCTCTCGTCTATAGCACCAGCCATCTCTTGGAGGATTCCTATGTTTACCTCGACATCGGCGCGACTTTTGGCGCCGGAACAATTTGTCAGGCACATTCAGGCCCAATTTGGGCTCGATCTGACGAAGCCCTATAAAGGGCGCAGTTCGGCATTGCAGCGCTATCTTCTGCCGCTGGGTGGTCTGGATCACGACACGGTGTATGAGCGGGATCGTCAGATCAAGGTTCAAAATCTTTTGGCCGCGCAGGCGATTGCCTGGGAAGCAGCGTTGCGCATCATGGAGCAGGAGGAACGCCCGCAAAGTGCCAAGGTCTTTACAGCAACACGCCCGGCCCAGATTACCACCGAGCATTCTGAATGGAACCCGCGTCTGCAGGATGTCTTTCTGCGCATTCTGAGTCGGCCTTCAACACCCGCTGAAAATTCCCTCTTTGAAAAAAATTTTCGTCAGCTTCTTGAACGCAACGCCAACCCTGTGCAGGCCTGGACAGCCCTTGTTTATGCCTTGCTCGCTTCTGTGGAGTTCTGGTCGTTATGAAGAGTATGAACTTTTCCCGTCGCAATCTTCTGCGCTATTCCCTCAGCACGATGATTTTAAGCCAGCTGGGCAGCCTTAAACTTTTGACCGAAGCCGAGTTCGAGGAAAGAGCTTTTGCCCAGGTCCGTGATCCCCATCGCTTTCTTCATATCTTTTTGCGAGGTGGATGGGATTCTGCTCTCGCCACGGATCCTGTCTTGGGAGACAAACGCACGTCAGGAGCTTACGAAGCCGCGTATCTTCGGGAAGACGTGCGCGCTGTTCCCGGCAAAGATAAACTGCAGGTTGGATCCGGACTTTTGCCAGCGCTTCCGGCCTTCGCGGCACTTCCCACGGCCTTTGTGAATGGACTTTTTGTTGATGTCACCGCGCATCCCCTGGCTGAATTTTATGCCCTGTCGGGTCGCATGAGTTTGAGTCGCAGCCGCGAATATCCCGCACTCGCTGCCCTCATGGGAGCAAGCAGTGCCAACTTTCCTGCGCATTTGGTTTTAGGCGGACGCATTCCCTTGGGCGAAACGACCTTGGCAACGCCACCATTGGGTTCGAATGATATTGACGGCATGCGAGGTATGATGGCCGAACCTGGGTTGGAGGCAGGTTGGTCAGCGGAGCAAACCGATGTGCTGCGGGATACTTTAAAGAGCCTTAACAGCCTCGCCTTCGAAGAAGCTGCCGCCGCGCGACAGGCGCAGATGAAAACCTGGATCGGCCTTCAATCGTCTCTCCATACGATCTATGACAAACGTCTTGATCAGGGATTGGGTCCAGACCCTGATCGACAGCAGCGATATGGAGTTGCTGATGCGCGCGACAATGCCGCCATGATGCTGGGCGCCTATCAGCTTCTTCGGTCCGGTTTATCCCCTTATGTTATCGTTTTGCTCAAAGGGTTTGATACCCATAGCCAGGAACTCAGCACGCAAAAACCCCTGCAGCTGGACTTCGCTCAATCTCTGCACGCTCTGGTGCAGGATCTGCGGCAAACGCCTGATCCCTCGCGACCCGATCTGACTCTCGCCGATACCACGACCCTTTTCATTGGATCTGAATTCGTGCGCACTCCCAAGTTCAATGCATCGGAAGGCACGGATCATTGGAAATCGGCTTCGGCCATCCTCATGGGCAAAGGCGTGTGCGATAACACGATTGTGGGCCAGACCACTGCAGAGGCGCATGCTATGGGTTGGGACAATCAAAAACCGGTCCCGCGGACGAGCGACAATGCTCTCACGCATGAAGCTGTTGCGGGGGCCCTGCTCTTGCGCATGGGTTTTGCCGATGCTCAGTCCACACTTGGGAAGGAGGCCGTTCATGGGCTTTTTGTTTAAATGGATCGCTCTGATTTTATGTCTGACAAGCTGCGTTCCTGTCGATTCAAAAACCCGATCGGCGGAGTCCGGGAACGATGCGAACGTTCAACTGCAGGAAGCCCGCGCCTATTCTTTCATCATCCGTGATCAGGGTCCCAGTGCTGAAGAACTTTCTGCTCTGATGAACGGAAGCACACGGCTGTCCGATCTTCTACAAACCTGGATGGCGAGTCCTGCTCATCGGAGTCGTATGCTGCGCTATTTCGATGACATGATGGGCTATCGGGATGTCCTGCCTCTCCTCCAACCTAATGCGCGTCTCAACAGGAACGCTGACGGAATTTATTATGCCCCGAGAAAAGGCGACTGCAAGGCTTCAGAAGCCATGAGTGGTGAAGCCTGGTGGCTGCCGGAAGGGACTACGGCCCGCTTCTGCCCCAATATCATGGCGACTGAACTTTCGATGACGGTGGATGGTCAGACGATCGTTTGTGCCAAGGGAGGGCGCACTGGATTCCTCCATCCAGCCTGTGGCTGTGGACCGGATCGTATTCACTGTATCGCACCCGAGGAAGCCAATCGCCTTTTGCTGGAGGTCCAACATGAGTTCGCGGAGCGCGCTCTGCAGGTCTATCAAAGCAATCAAAGTTGGCTCGATCTCCTGGCGGCTCCGGAGTTTTTTGGAACCAGACGGCTTTATTGGCTCTACTTTCAGAACCAGTCCATGTTTGATGTCAAACTGTATACGGAAGAAGCGCTCCGGACCCTGAAGAATGTTCCTCTTGATAAACCAGAGACGCGGCCCTATCCAAAAGGCGCCGAGCGATCCGGTATCGCGACGGCTCCAGGCTTCCTCGTGCAGTACAATAATTTTCGCTCCCGTGTCGCCGGACTCACGCGCTCCTTCCTTTGTCAGGATGTTAATCCCACGTTAAATACCGATGGCATTCAAAGCTTCGTCAACCCAAGTTTGACAGCGAACGATCGTGCCCATGGTGAAAAAGTAGACTGCGCCAGCTGTCATTACGCTTTGGATAACCTGGGAGGAGCCCTTATGCCTTGGACGGACCGTGGCGTTTTTCAGCCCAAGCTTTCGACGTTAACTCATGCCTTTGGTCAAACAGGAGAAGGACCCGCATTTTTGATGCGAAGTCTGGTCGAACGTGGCCCTGGTTTTGAAGACTGCATGGCCCGGCGGGCTTGGGAGGATTTCACGAGTCTGCCCTGGGTTCAAACGGATGAATCCATCAAAACCAAGCTAAGAAGCTGGGTTGCTGCGGGTCCCCAATCGCTCATTCAAAATCTTCTGACCTCGGCAGAATTGAAACAAGCTCTGGCTGGTACCGCAAGCTCTGATCCTGATTCCGACCTTGATCCCGAAGTATGGGCCAGTATGCAACCGATCCTCAAACAAAGTTGCAGCGGTGGCAGCTGTCATAGCAGTGGCGCGCGACAACCGGCTTATGCGGATCTTTCCTCGCTTTGGATCAGTGATCGGGAAAAATTAAGGGATCGGCTGCAACGCAATGGTCCCGGGCGGATGCCTCCCCCCAGTCGCCCCCTTACAGACGAAGATCGGGAGTTTCTCTTGCAAAATATTTTGTAAAATTTTTTGAACAATCGAAAACGGTATTTCAGGGAATTTGTTTTCGTTCATGGACTCTGCCTCTTGACGATTAAGCTGTGGGAATATACAAGCCGCAGAAGACATCGTGCATGTTTGAAAAAAATTTCATCCTTCAAGAGAGAGAAACGTGATGC
>JACCDW010646084.1_pt1 | contig 13301 bp, 11 predicted proteins | sample 7449781 | NCBI WGS metagenome assembly JACCDW01 (sample SAMN15323449, study PRJNA562643) | freshwater metagenome | isolation source: river surface water | place: USA:Blue River Watershed | collected 2017-08-18 | reverse complement strand
GGCACAGTCCGCGTGATGGATCGCGTACCGACCGGTGATCCGGGTTTCGATACCAATGCACCCGACCCGGGCAGCAGTTATGCACCGTACAAGGTGTACAACATTGGCAATCATTCGCCGGTACCGCTGATGGAATTCATTGGCACGCTCGAGCAAGCGCTGGGGGTTGAAGCAAAGAAGCGCTTTCTGCCGATGCAAAAAGGTGATGTAGTCGCTACGTTTGCGGACGTTGCCGACCTGAGCCGGGATACCGGCTTCGCGCCGAGCACGCCGCTGGCCACTGGTTTAGAGCGATGGGTGGCGTGGTATCGGCAGTACGCCGGGGCTTGAGAGCCTTGCTGCGGTACCGGAAGCTTTCCGGCCTGCCATTTGATACCCGGAAAAATCCTGCCGCCCAACCGGCAAATTCTTGCTGTCGAGAATTCGTCGATTGCCGCCCGGTCGACTTTTTCCTCCCGCCGGCAAAGCCCTGCCGTTCCGACACCCGGGCTGAAAAGCCTGATGTTTCCTAGCTAAAACACTTGGCACACTGATTGCTATTAGGAATCCGTCCAATGTTTTTTATAGGCAATCAACGTGACGGCTCAATTCGAAAACACTCATCCGGCGCTGTGGCTCGATCCCAAGGCTGCGGTGGGCAGCATGGAGCGCGAACAGCTCGAGGCGGCGGGTCTGCGACTGCTGCCGGTGTCGACTCTCGACGACCTGCGGCAAGGCCTGGCCAAGGCGCGGCTGGTGGTCATTCGCCTGATGGGCGATGTCGGTCTGCTGGAAGAGGTTAAGAAACTCACACAGTCCTTCGGCCATGACGTGCCGGTACTGTGCCGAGTCAACGCGGGTGAGCTGACCCTCGGCGTCGAGGCCATGCGTCGCGGTGCCTATCATGTGTTGCCGGCTGACGAGTGGTCGGTTGACAGCTGGCGCAGTGCGCTGACGCTGGCGCCGAAGCGCGCCGAAGTGTCGAAGAGCTCGCCGCATAAATTCGTTTTCGTCGATCCGAACAGCCAGCATCTGCTGGAGCTCGCGCGTCGTGTCGCGCAGACCGAAGTGTCGGCGCTGGTCGTCGGCCCCACCGGCGCCGGCAAAGAAGTGCTGGCACGTGTACTGCATGATGCTTCGCCGAGGCGCAATGGTCCTTTCGTTGCACTCAATTGCGCAGCACTGCCGGAACACCTGATCGAAGACCTGTTGTTCGGTCACGAGAAGGGCGCTTTCACCGGCGCCTTGAAAGAACATCGCGGCCTGTTCGAGCAGGCGCACGGCGGCACCATCTTCCTCGATGAAATTGCCGAAATGCCATATCACCTGCAGACCAAGCTGCTGCGCGTACTGCAGGAACGCAAAATTACCCGTCTCGGTGGACACGCATCGGTGGACCTCGATGTTCGCCTGGTCGCCGCTACCAACAAAGATCTGCGCGAAGCGATCGCGAATCGCGAGTTCCGCGAAGACCTTTATTTCCGTATCAGCGCATTCAAGCTGACCATTCTTCCGCTCAGAGAGCGTCCGGGTGATGTGCTGCCGCTGACGATGCAGTTCCTCGAAAAGTTTGGTCAGGCCGATCGGCTGGTTCAGCTCACGCCGGGTGCAATCGATCGACTGCAGCATTACAGCTGGCCGGGCAATGTGCGTGAGTTACAGAACGTCGTGCAGCGCGCGCTGGTGCTCTGTAATAGCGACCTCATCACTGAAAACGAATTGATGTTCGACGAAATCGATAGCAAGCCGGCCTCGACCTTGATGCCGCAGCCGCTGTCCTTGTCCACGCAATCGCAGCTGATGCGTTACGACCAGCATGAGGTATCGGACGCGCACCAGTGGCACAGCAAAGATCTGGTCGATCTCTCGACCGCAGTTAAGAGCAGCGAGTATCAGGCCATCATGGCCGCGATCCAGTCAACCAGAAATCGGAATGAGGCCGCGAAGAAGCTGGGCATTAGTCCTCGTTCGTTGCGCTACAAGATGGCGCAGTTCCGCGAGCGTGGCATGCCGGCGCTGGCTGCCGCCTGAAGAGTTAGGAGCCGACTGCCATGATCAACAAGATCAATAGCCAGACCAATATCGACGCAATGCTGGCGACTTTGCGCCAGCACCAGGTGGATTCGACCGGTAAAACCACGCCGGGTGTGCTGACGCCGCCGATGCCGGAAATCGGTAAGCCGACTTTTGGCGAAGCCATCAAGTCGGCCGTCGAACACACGAACACGCTGGACAGGCACGCAGGCGCACTGAAGGAAGCCTATGACCGCGGTGAGGATGTACCCCTGACCGACGTCGTGCTGGCGATGCAGAAATCCTCGCTGGCCTTCGAAGCGACGCTGCAGGTCCGCAATAAGGTGCTGAAAGCGTACGAAGACATATTGAACATGCCGGTCTGATGACCCCAAACCGAACAGAGTGACCAGAGAGTAAATCATGGCCGAAGCAACGATGAACCCCGGTGGTGTGCCACCGCAAATGCCCCCGGCGCTGCAGACCGGTGCCGCCGATCCGGGTGCCGGCGGCTTGCCGTCGACCACCGGCGCGGTTAACCGTCAGCTGCCCGCAGCGATGCAGGGTGTGGCCGGTGGCTTCTCTTCATTCCGCGACTGGATGGATGGCGTGCTGAAACAGCCGTCGGTACGTCGCGCGCTGCTGCCGATGGTGGTTTTACTGGCGCTGGCAGTGACTGCGGTGATTTTCCAGTCGACCCAGAGCGTGCCGTATCGCCCGATCATGCCCGGCATGACCGAGAACGATAAGCAGGCGGCAATCGAAGCGCTGAAGGCTGCTGATTTCAAGCCGAAGGTCGACACGCAGAGTGGTCAGATCACCGTGCCGGAAGGTCGTTATCACGAGGCGCGTATTTTCCTCGCCGGCCAGGGCATCCCGAAAGAGGCGCAACCCATCGGCATGGAATCGCTGAAGGACAAGTCGTCGATGACGACCAGCCAGTTTATGGAGCAGGTGCAGTACAACACTGCGATTGAACAGGAACTGTCGCGTTCCATCATGCAGATCTCGACGATCAAGGCCGCGCGCGTGCATCTGGCCTTGCCGAAGCAGTCGGTGTTTGTGCGCGAGCGCGCCACGCCGAAGGCCTCAGTGGTGGTGACACCGCATTCCGGTCGTGGCGTATCCACGCCGCAGGTAAAGGCTATTGTGCATCTGGTGTCGTCGTCGGTGCCCTATCTGACACCGGAAAACGTGTCGGTGGTTGATGACCAGGGCAACCTGCTGACGATGGACAATCCGGTCGATGCTGCGATGGGCCTGACGGTCGCGCAGATGCAGCACAAGCAACGCACCGAAGAGACCTACAAGAACCGCGTGACTGAATTGCTCGGCCCGGTGGTGGGTGAGGCTGCGGTGCAGGCACAGGTCAATCTGACGATGGATTACACGCAGATCGAGACCACGACCGAAGATTTCGACGACAAGGATAAAGGCGTCAAGCCGCGTTCCGAGGCGCTGACTACTGAGCGCAAGTACAAGCTGGATCCGGAAGGCATCCCGGGATCGATGACGAACGCACCACCGCCGGACGCTGATCTGACCAAGAATACCAATACCGACGAGAAGAAGCCGGCGACCAATGAGATTGTGACCACGAAGTCCACCCGTAACTTCGAGATGGACCGTTCGGTACGTCACACGAAGAATTCGCCAGGCTCGATTTCGCGTGTCACGGTCGCCGTCGTGGTTGCGGAACGTCCTGCGCCGCCGCCGGCTGATGGCAAGCCGCTGGCCCCGGGCGCGCCGACCACGATTCCGTATACGAAGGAAGAGCTGGACCGCATGCTGAATCTGGTGCGTAGTGCGGTCGGTTATAACGAAGAGCGCGGTGACATGGTGACAGTGGCGCCGGCGCGTTTCGAGACGCTGACCCCGGAACCGCCGAAGCCCTGGTATGCCGATCCGGACATCCAGAACGTGATTAAAATCGGTATCGCAGCGTTCGTGATCATTGTGTTCCTGATTGCCGTGGTACGTCCGATGGTCAAGGGTCCGACGATCAACCAGCAGATCATGCCGCCGTTCGGCCCGACGCCGGAAGAAGTCAAGCAACTCGAAGCCAAGGCCGCCGAAGAAGCCACCGCGCTGCTGGAAGAGAAGCTCGCCGAGGAAAAGGCGGTCGAAGAGGCCAAGGCTGCCGAGGAGGCTGCGATCGCCGCCGAAGAGGAAGCGAAAGCTGCCGAAGAGGCCGCGCAACTGGCCGCCGAGGAAGCTGCCGCAGAGGCCGAGGCCGCCGCCGCAGCCGCAGCGGAAGAAGGTGACGCCGATGGCGAAGTCGCCGAAGGTGAAGAGGGCGAGTACGACGAAGACGACGAGCTTGGCGAGGATGAAATGGCGCTCGAGGAGGGTGAGAGCCTTGATGAGCTGCGTGCCCGCATGCAGGCGATGAAGCCGAAAAAGCCCGCCTTCACCGCTGACATGCTCGATACCGCCAACAGCTATGATGACAAGGTCGCGCTGATCCGCATGCTGGTCGCGCAGGAATCGGGCAGAGTGGCGCTGGTCCTGAAGAACATGGTCCGCAATTAATGACGGCCGACTAACTTAACTGATTGGAAATGAACATGGCCGAAGAGCAGAAAGTCGAACAACCCGCCGGCGAACAGACGCCCGAAGACCTCGAGGCGATGAAGAAGAAGTTCAAGCCGAAGAAAAAGAAAATGGCGATTCCGACCGACATGCTGTCGGACGCGAAAAGCTACGATGACAAACTGATGCTGGTCAAGTTCCTCACTGAGAAAGAGAAGGGCCGTGTGGTCCTGATGGTGAAGAACATGCTCAAGGGCATTAGCGACCCCAAGAAAAAGTAAAGAACGAACGTGAAGAAAGCAGCGACCGAGGTTAACCATGGCAGATAACGCAACCCTGACCCCACCGCCCATGACGGACGAGCTCAAGCGAGAGCTCGGCGAGATCACTAACGTGCAGCGCGCCGCCGTGCTGATGCTGCTGTTGGGTGAAGATCTGGCGTCGAACATCATCAGCTACCTGGACCCGAAAGAGGTACAGGAGCTGGGCGCGGCGATGGTCTCCGTCGCCGACATGTCGCAAGAGGCGGTGAACTGGGTGCTCGACGAATTCGTCGACATGCTGAAGAAGCAGACCAGTCTGTCGCTGGGTACGACTGAATATGTCGAAACGGTGTTGAAGCGCGCGCTCGGTCCGGACAAGGCTGCATCGGTGCTGTCACGCATCATGCCCAACCGCGCCAGCCGTGGCCTCGAGATTCTGCAATGGATGGATGCGCGCGCAATCGCTGAAATGATCCGCGGCGAACATCCGCAGGTGACGGCGATCATCCTGTCGGTGCTGGAATCCGAAGTGGCCGCTGATGTACTCGCCTTCCTGCCGGAAGAGTCACGCGCCGAGGTCGTGCAGCGCGTCGCCAGCCTGGACACGGTCCAGCCTTCCGCGATGGAAGAGCTGGAGGCGATCATGAAAAAGCAATTCTCGAATAATGCATCGGCGTCGTCGTCGAGCTTCGGCGGCGTGAAGGCTGCCGCTAAGATCATGAACTTCACCAAGGTCGAACTGGAATCGTCGATCTTGCAAGGCGTTGGTCAGATCGACGAAGAGCTCGCGCTGCGTATTCAGGACAATATGTTCAGTTTCGAAAATCTGGCAGCGGTGGACAACCGCGGTATCCAGGCGCTGATGCGCGCGGTCGAGCCGGATCTGCTGATGATTGGTCTGAAGGGCGCGACCGAAGAGGTCAAGACCAAGTTCCTCGACAATATGTCCAGCCGTGCGCGTGGCATGTTCCTCGACGATATGGAAGCCAAGGGTCCGCTGCGTATGACCGAAGTGGAAGATGCGCAGAAGAAGATCATGCGTCAGGCGAGAAAGCTGTCCGAGAAGGGCGAGCTGATCCTGGCCTCCGGCGGAGCGGATTTTGTCTAATCTGCGTCCGGCGCGTAAGCGCAACGCATGGTTGCCAAACCGGATGTTCGATCCGGTGTCGAATCCGTTCGCGATCCAGAATCTGCTGGACCGGAATGCACCACCTTTCATCGGGCAGCAAGACGAGCAGCCCGACACGGCATTTGGTATCGATCCGCTGGCTGGCGGATCGATCATTCAGGCATTCGAAATCGATCGCGGGCTACAGTTGCCCGAGGACGACTTCGCTGTCGATACAGAATTTTCCGCCGACTTCGTTGGCGAAGACTCGGTCGAGGAATACGGCTTCGAAGCCGACGATCAGCCTGACATCTATGCGGCCTTCACCGGCGGCGATGATGCAGCGGAGGAGGTCGAGGCTGCTGCTGAGACCGATGCTTACGATGATGTACAGACTGAGGTAGCGGCCGCAACGGCGTCAGAGACTCCAGCGGTGACAGCAGATCTTGCCGGCGATAGCATTGGCGTTCAGGAAGCAGCACAGACCATCGCAGAGACAGCACACGCCGATGCGGTCGCGGAAACAACGACTGAACTGGATGCTGAGCCCGCTACGAATACCGCTGCAGAGATTGATGTTGATGGCGGCGAAACGGAATACCCAGCCGTCGCCGAGCCAGTCGCTGACGCGACGCTGGAGGCCGGCTCCGTGCCACAGCCCCAGCCCCTGTCGGAGCAAGTGCCCGCCAGCGAACCTGAGATGGTCCATTCGCCGGAGGCGGCGCTGAGCAATGAAGCCGTCCTGCAGCAAATTGAAGCGGCTCGCGCTGAAGCTTATGCGCAAGCGCTCGAAACAGGGCGCAATGAGGGCCGCGATGCCGAGCGTCCGCTGGCGCGTCAGCAAGGCTATGACGAAGGCTTTGCCGCCGGTGTTGCACAGGCCAAAGCCGAATCGCAGACGGAAGCACAGAAGCGGCAGGAGCAGGAACATCAGACAAAGTTGGACCGCCTGCAATCCGTGATCGACAACTTACAGCAGCTGGCGTACAACCCGGACGCGATGTTCGAGCCAATGAAGAAGCTGGCGATCTATCTCGCCGAGCAACTGGTGCGTGGCGAGCTGGTGCAGTCGCCGCAGGCGATTTCGCGGCTGATCGACAATGCGCTGCGCGAACTGAACGCGTCCGGCGACAAGGCCGTCATTATTCATCTGCATCCCGAGGACCTCGAGGCCTACCGGCCGACGGTCGCGAGTTTCGGCGACAGCCTGATTCTGCGTCCGGATTCCACACTCGAACGCGGCAGTGTGCGCGTATCACTTGACGGCAGCGTCGTCGAGGATCTGATGCAACGCCGTATCGAAGGCGTGAAGAAGTCACTGGCGCAGGCGCCGGCACCCGGTTGGCGTGCCGGTGGAAACTCGCTCGCCTCGCGCGTGCAGCAGGGACAAGTAGTGGATGATGTGACGATCGTCGACCAGAATTCTGGCAAGGACAAGTCGCTTGAATCCACGACACCGGCGGACGGCCATGCTTGAGTATGCGGAGGTCGTCGACCATCTGATCGCGCATACGCGCGTACCGCCGGCCTGCCATACCGGCACGCTGGTGCGACTGGTCGGCATGACGCTTGAGGCGCGCGGCATCATGGCGCCGCTGGGCGCAGTGTGCGAAGTCGAGTCACTGAATGGCAGCCACAAGGTGCAGGCCGAGGTGGTCGGCTTTAATGATCAGACCCTGTTTCTGATGCCGTTCACCGAGGCCTTTGGCATCGGTCCCGGCGCGACCGTGCGCGTGGTCACCCATTCTTCCGAGGCCCGTCTCGGCCCCGAGTTGCTCGGTCGCGTGATCGATGCGTTCGGCGAGCCACTGGACGGTGGACCGAAACCCGATTGCAAGGACACACTGGCCTTGCTTGGCTTGCCGCTGAATCCTATGGAGCGCGGTCCGATTAATCAGGTGCTGGATGTCGGCGTGAAGGCCATCAATGGCTTGCTGACGATGGGACGAGGTCAGCGTATCGGTCTGGTGGCCGGTTCCGGCGTCGGCAAGAGCTCGTTGCTGGGCATGATTACCCGCAATACCGAAGCCGACGTGGTCGTGATTGGCCTGATCGGCGAGCGTGGCCGCGAGGTGCAGGCTTTCATTCATGAAGTGCTTGGTCCGGAAGGCCGGGCCAAAGCTGTCGTGATCGCGGCGCCGGCCAACGTGTCGCCGGTGATGCGGCTGAAGGCCACGCATCTGACCCATGTGATCGCGGAATATTTCCGCGATCAGGGCAAGAACGTGCTGATGCTGATGGACAGCCTCACGCGTGTGGCCCACGCGCAGCGCGAGATTGGTCTGGCCATCGGTGAACCACCGACGGCGAAAGGCTATCCGCCATCCGTGTTCGCGTTGCTGCCGAATCTGATTGAACGCACGGGAGTCGGTCGCCATGGCTATGGCGCGATCACCGCGATTTACACGGTGCTGGCCGAAGGCGATGATGCGCAGGATCCGATTGTTGACATCGCCCGCGCGTCACTCGACGGGCAGGTGATGTTGTCGCGCAAACTGGCGGATGCCGCGCATTACCCGGCGATTGACCTCAACGGCTCCATCTCGCGGGTGATGCAGAATCTGGTCGGACCGGAAGACCAGAAGCTCGCTAACCGTGTGCGCAGGCTATGGTCGCTGTATCAGCAGAATCAGGACCTGATCTCGGTCGGTGCTTATGAGGCAGGTTCGAATCCGGATATTGATCTGGCGATTGCGATGCGACCGCAGATTGAACATTTCCTGCGACAAGACATCCACGACGGGGTGGCTTATGCAGCGACCTGGCAGGGCATACGGCAGCTGGCCGCTAATTGACAGCGCTCTGACCAGCCATGACACAAACCACCTGGACCGTTCTGGCCGACAAGGCGCAGGCTGGTGTGCGCGATGCACAGCAGCAGGTCAGCGAAGCGCGCCATCGCGTCGCCAAACTCGAGAACAGTATCGAACATCTGGACGGACTGCGCGACGATTACATCGCACGCTATAACCAGGCGCAGAAAGTTGCCCATGCGATCGCCGATACGATCACTTACCGTAAATTCCTTGAACATCTGCGCGGACTTCGTCGGCGGGTGGAATCTCAGCTGGAAGATGCGAACCTGCAGCTGGCCGATGCCAAAGCAGCGCAATTAACCGCCTTGCGCGAGCAGGCCAAGATGGAGGCCATGGTCGAACGCGATGAGCGCAATCGTGCACTGGCTGTCGCCAGGGTCGAGCAGCGGGACATGGATGAAGCGGGCTTGAGGGCCTTCAACCTGCGCTGACCCGCTTTGCCGGCTTCAGAGGTTCGGCAAGAAACGGAAGCAGATAATCGCCACCACCGTCGGCAATGCCGCGCCGGCAAACAGCCCCGCCGCACTGACAGCGCCATCCTCAAAGCGTGAGCGCAGGATTGATGCGCCTGCCGGATTCGGCGCATTGGCGATGATGGTCAGACCCCCGCCCGTCACCGCACCGGTCACCAGCGCATACTTGAACTCGTCGGTTAGGCCTTCCACCAGCGAACCCAGATAGGTCAGCGCGGCGTTGTCCGTGATGGCCGTCAGCGCCGTCGCGCCGTAATACACCGAGCTGGCATCCATACGCAGCAGCAACGGTTGCAGCCACCATTGCTGCTGCCCGCCGAGCACCACCAGACCACCGAGAAAAAACGCGACCAGCAGGCCCTCGCGCAGAATCAGCCGGTCCTGATGTTGCTGATAGGCGGTGGCGGTGCCCATGAACAGCAGCAGCACGGCCATGAACGCTGCCGGATGGTGGGCGAACACGACGATGCCCAGCAAAAAGAGCAAATGCGCGAGCAGCAGCGGTACCGGCACGCGCGGGCTCTCGGTGGACTGCGCAGCCGGGAGTTGGACGATCTCGCGCGAAAACAGCAGGGTCAGCAGGCTGGCATTGAGCAGCACGGCGACTGCTGCCTTCCAGCCGATATGCGTGATCATGTAAGCGAGATCAAGATTCCACTTGGCCGCGACCATCAGCACCGGCGGCGCGGCGAAGGGTGTCAGAGTGCCGCCGATGGATACGTTCACGAATAGCACCCCGAGGCTGGCGTAGCGCAGGCGATTCGATGCATTGCCGAAGACCGTATCGCGCAGCAGCAAGGCCGCCAGCGTCATAGCCGCCGGCTCGGTAATGAAGGAGCCGAGCAAGGGCACCAGCGATATCGCGGTGAAAAAGAAGGCGAGTTCTTTTTTTAGCGGCAGCACACGGACGATCAGATTCACCGCAACGCGCGACGCCTGCAAGACGGGTCGGCTGCCCGCGACGATCATGATTGCGAACACAAACATCGGCTCGGTAAAGGTGCGGCTGTCGAGATAGGCGATGGCCTCCGACGGGTTGATCAGGATGGCCATCGCCACGATCAGGATCATTGCCCAGAACCCGAACACGACCTCGACCTCGCCCAGCAGATGCCAGACGCCGGCATGGGCCGGCCTGCGGTGAGCGAGTCGCTCGAAAAACGACGCGGAAAAGGTATGGATCAGCGCCAGCGCGAAGATCACGGCCGCAACCAGTTGCATGGGGGTGGGTGACACGGGCGCTCCTGAGGGGGTTAATTTCCGACCGAGAGGATAGCGGTAATCTGTCGGCCGACAAAGCCCGGGCACCCGGCGCCGCAAGCGGTGTGGCGCCGGCACATCGGCGGCACCGCGCCCGTCTGCGGCGGCCGACCGCCGCAGACGCAGAACTCAGCGCGCAGGTCAGCGCGGGGTAACGGTGTCGGCGGGCGCGACGGTCTCGGTAGCGGGCGCCGTAATGGCCGCGGGTTCCGGCATCGCCGCCGCCGGCATCGCGAGCGGCGCAACACCGATCAGCCGCAGGTGCAGGACCAGCGCAAATACGGCCCACAGAACGGTGCCGATCACCACGGTGATCCCGTTCCGGCCCATCGATCCGGCCGGATAGGTGGTGCCATTCGCGCGGTCACGGCGACGTGCGGTGCGGAAATCGATGACGGCCCAGGCCAGGAAAGCGCCGAACAGCATCAGGTCAGCCAGATTGCCGTTCGCGATCAGATGCGCGATAGCCCAGGCTTTCACGCCGGCGACCATCGGATGACCGATTTTTGCCTTGATGCTGTTGCCCGGCACATAAGCCGCCGTGATCGCGATGAAGGCGAGCAGATTGATCAGCAGTGACAGATGACGGGTCCAGACCGGCGGTACCCACAGCACCACCGGGTCCAGCCGCGCCTGTCCGTAGCCGATCACGATCAGCACAAAGCCAGCGATGGACAAGACGGTGATCAGTCCTTTCCAGGGCTTCTCGCCGATGCGGGCCAGTGTGCGCGTGCGCCAGTCATCAGCAAAGACGCGCGTTGAGTGCGCGCCGAGAAACAGGATCAGTCCGGCGATGAGCAGGGCCATGGTATGTTCTCCGAAATAGGTTGCGCAGAGTGTAACCGACAACGCTTTTTCACCCCGAGGTCCGCATGCAGCCCGCCGTCCGAACCCGCCAGATCCTCGCCGCCGTGATCGGCAACGCACTTGAGTGGTATGACTTTGTCGTCTACGGCTTCATGACCGTGATCATCTCGCGCCTGTTCTTCCCGGCCGACAGCGAGTACGCATCGCTGCTGATTGCGATGGCGACTTTCGGAGTCGGCTTCTTCATGCGGCCGGTCGGCGGCATCCTGATTGGCATTTATGCGGACCGGCGCGGGCGCAAGGCCGCAATGCAGCTGATCATTCTGCTGATGACGATGGCCATCGCGATGATCGCGTTTGCGCCGACCTATGCGGCGATCGGCGCCACTGCCCCGGTAATCATTGTGCTGGCGCGGCTGCTGCAGGGCGCGGCCACCGGTGGTGAGTTCGCCAGCGCCACCGCCTTCCTGATCGAGAGCGCGCCGGCGGGCCGGCGCGGGTTCTTTGGCTCACTGCAAATGGTCGGGCAGAGCATCGCCGCGCTCGGCGGCGCGACCGCCGGCATGCTGGTCACGCAGGGGCTGACGCCGGAGCAGATCGACAGCTGGGGCTGGCGCCTGCCTTTCATTTTCGGGCTGCTGATCGGTCCGGTCGGGCTGTGGATGCGCCGTCATCTCGATGAAACCGAGGCCTTCGTCGAGGCGGCGCATGATGTGACTCAGCACGTCGGGCTGGTCTCGCTGCTGCGCGAGCATGCCCGTAATGTGCTGGTGTCATTCGGGCTGGTGGTGTCATCCACCATCATGTTTTATGTCGTGCTGATCTACATGCCGACCTATGCGAAGACGCAGCTGCATATCCCGCTGAACGACGCGTTTGCTGCGCAGGTGGCCGGGTTGTTGTGTCTGACGGCGCTGATCCCTCTGTTTGGTCTGCTGTCGGACCGGATAGGACGTCGTCCGGTATTGCTGATGGCGTCGTTGCTCTATCTGGTCTTGCCTTACCCGCTGATGGGCTGGGTGCTGGCGGAGCCGACGATGGCGCGGCTGGCTGTGATGCAGGTCGTGCTGTGCAGCGCGATCGCCGTTGGCTTTGGCGCAATTTCGACCGCGCTGGCTGAGCAGTTCCCGGTACGGCAGCGCTCAACCGGCCTCGCGCTCTCCTATAACGTCGCGGTCATGCTGTTCGGTGGTTTTGCGCAGCTGATCGTGACCTGGCTTATCGGCGTGACCGGGTCGCCGCTGGCGCCGGCTTTCTATGTGATGTTTGGTGCCCTCATCGGACTGGCAGCGGCATGGTTCATCGCTGAGCAGCATGGCATGGCGCAGCCTGAAACAGAGCTTGCTCCATGAAACGACGTTTGCTGATACTGCTGCTTTCCCTGATAACTGCACCGATGGCTTGCTCCGAGCCGTTATACGGACTGGAACTCGAGGGCTTCGACTACCCCGCACCGGTCCAGCGCTTTCGCTTCAATTCACAGCGCCAGTCGCTGCAGATGGCCTATCTGGATGTTCGTGCTGACCAGCCGAACGGGCGCACGGTGGTTCTGCTGCACGGTAAAAACTTTTGTGCGGCGACCTGGGAAGACACGATGCGCTTCCTGCAGTCGCAAGGTTATCGCGTGATCGTTCCGGACCAGATCGGTTTCTGCAAGTCGAGCAAGCCGCACGCCTATCAGTATTCCTTCCAGCAGCTGGCGCACAATACCAAGGCCTTGCTGGAGGCGATCGGTGTGCAGCGCTTTACCGTGATTGGTCATTCCACCGGCGGTATGCTCGCCACGCGACTCGCGCTGATGTATCCCGAGCATGTCGAGCAACTGGTGATGGTCAATCCCATCGGCCTTGAGGACTGGAAGGCCGAGGGTGTGCCGACGCTGAGCATCGATCAGTGGCTGGCGCGCGAGGCGCTGGTCAACGCGGATCGCATTCGTCAGTATGAGCGAACCACCTACTATGTGAATGCGTGGCGCCCCGAGTATGAACGCTGGGTGCAGATGCTTGCCGGACTGTACCGCGGGCCGGGGCGCGATCTGGTGGCGTGGAAT
>JACCDW010972680.1_pt1 | contig 13302 bp, 10 predicted proteins | sample 7449781 | NCBI WGS metagenome assembly JACCDW01 (sample SAMN15323449, study PRJNA562643) | freshwater metagenome | isolation source: river surface water | place: USA:Blue River Watershed | collected 2017-08-18 | reverse complement strand
GCCTCCTGCTGTGCGAGGAAATGCCCGATGCGGTGCGCGACGTCTTGGTGGAAATCCAGCACCAACTCTTCAATCTCGGGGGTGAGCTCTCCATTCCGGGCTTTGAGTTGCTCAAAGACGAAGCCGTGCTCGCCCTCGACGACGCCCTCGCCAACTTCAACGCCCAGCTGCCCAAGCTGGCCGAATTCATCCTCCCCGCCGGCACCCGGGGCGCTGCGCAAGCCCACATCTGCCGCACCGTGGCCCGCCGGGCCGAGCGCGCCGTGGTGGCCTTGGGCAATGAGGAGGCCATTCGCGCCGCCCCGCGCCAATACCTCAATCGGCTGAGCGACCTCATGTTCGTGCTCGCCCGCGTGCTCAACCGCCTCCATGGCGGTGACGACGTGTATTGGAAGAGCGAGCGCATGAAAAAAAGCGCGCCGGATGGCACCGATTCGCCCTGACCCGAACACCGCATTTGTATTGAAGGAGTAACCCCCATGGCCAAAGCCAGCTTTCATTGGCAAGACCCCCTGTTATTGGATGCCCAACTGAGCGAAGACGAGCGCATGATTCGCGAAGCCGCCGCCGCTTACTGCCAGGACCGCCTTGCCACCCGCGTGCAGCAAGCCTTCCGCGAGGAAAAAACCGACCCCGCCATCTTCCGCGAGATGGGCGAGCTTGGCCTGCTCGGCCCCACCATCCCGAGCGAATACGGCGGCCCGGGGCTCAATTACGTGGCCTATGGTCTCATCGCGCGCGAGGTCGAGCGCGTCGATTCGGGCTACCGCTCCATGATGAGCGTGCAGTCCTCCCTCGTCATGCTCCCGATTTACGAATTCGGCACCGAGGCGCAGCGCCAGAAATACCTGCCCAAACTCGCCACTGGCGAATGGATCGGCTGCTTTGGCCTGACCGAGCCCGACCATGGCTCTGACCCGGCGAGCATGGCCACCCGCGCCAAGAAGGTGGATGGCGGCTACCGCCTCAAGGGCAGCAAGATGTGGATCTCCAACAGCCCGATCGCCGATGTGTTTGTGGTCTGGGCCAAGGAGGTGAGCGCTTCGGGCCAAGTCGGCCCCATCCGCGGCTATGTGCTGGAAAAAGGCATGGCCGGTTTGTCGGCGCCGGCCATTCACGGCAAGGTTGGCCTGCGCGCCTCGATCACGGGTGAGATCGTCATGGACGATGTGTTCGTGCCCGAAGAGAACGCCTTCCCCGAAGTGCAGGGCTTAAAAGGCCCCTTCACCTGCCTCAACAGCGCACGCTATGGCATCGCCTGGGGCGCGCTCGGCGCCGCCGAAGATTGCTGGCACCGCGCGCGTCAGTACACACTCGACCGCGTGCAGTTTGGCCGCCCCCTCGCGGCCAACCAACTCATCCAGAAAAAACTCGCCGACATGCAAACCGAAATCACCCTCGGTCTGCAAGGCTGCCTGCGCCTGGGCCGCATGAAAGACGAAGGCACCGCAGCGGTGGAGATCACCTCCATCATGAAGCGCAACAGCTGTGGCAAGGCCCTCGACATCGCCCGCATGGCGCGCGACATGATGGGCGGCAACGGCATCAGCGATGAATACGGCGTGGCGCGCCACCTCGTCAACCTCGAAGTGGTCAACACCTACGAGGGCACGCATGATATTCATGCCCTCATCCTGGGCCGTGCGCAAACGGGGCTCGCCGCCTTTGCCAACTGATTTGCCAACGCCTTTGCTAACGCAATAGCCAACAAATCTCCCGCTGCGGGCGCTTGGCGCCCCAGCGCCTCAAGCCGTCACGGCGGCGTCCAGCGACGCCATGGCCTGCGCGATCACGGTTGACCAAGCCCCGTCCGCGCCCACCCGGTAAATGGTGGCGCTCGGGTACCAGGGGCTGTCGTCGCGATCGAGCAACCAACGCCAATCCGGGTAACGCGGCACCAGCACCTTGAGTGGCCGTCCCAAGGCGCCCGCCAAGTGCGCCACACTGGTGTCCACGCACATCACGCCATCGAGCTCGGCGCACAACGCCGCCGTGTCCTCAAAGCTCTGCAGTTCGGCCCCCAAAGGTCGTATGGGGCTTTGGGCGAGCACCGGCTGGTCGCGCTCTCGCACCTTGGGCTGCAGGCTGATCCACTCGATATCCGCTCGCAAATGGGGCAACCACTCGGCCAGGGCAATGCTGCGTTTGGCATCGTTGCCGTGCTTGGGGTCGCCGCTCCACGCCAAGCCCCAGCGTGGGCGCGTGCGCGGACCCAGGCGCGCGTGCCAAGCCGCGCGTTTATCGGCGTTCGCCCACAGGTAGGGCACCTGTGCGGGGATGGTGGTCAGCGTGGTCTCAAACATGCGGGGCAGGGACATGATGGGGCAGGTCAAATCAAAGTGTGGAATGGTTTCACCCCACCGCAATACCTGAGGGCTCCCGGGCAGCGTGCGCAGCAAGCCCTCCAGTTCCGTTTGCACCCCCATCAACACCTTCGCCCCTGCGGCGCAAAGCAGGGGCACGTAGCGGCAGAATTGCAAGGTGTCTCCCAGGCCTTGCTCACAGAGCAAAAACAAGGTTTTGCCCACCAAAGAGGTCTTGCCATCCCACTCGGGTTGATTGGTTTGAATCTTGGCCATTTTGAGATCGGCGCGCCAACGCCACTCGTAATCTGCCCAGCCCTCCTCGTAGCGCCCGAGCATTAAAGCCAAGAAGGCACGATTCCAACGCGCATTGGCAAAGTCGGGCTGAAGGGCAAGCGTTCGATCGAGCGCGGCTAATGCCTCTTGAAAGTGGAACTGATCCCCCAAGGCCAAGGCGTAGCGATATTGCGCATCGGCATTGAGTGGCTCCAATGCGACCGCATTGCCCATGCTCGCGAGCCCCTTGTTCACTTCACCCATTGCAACTTCAATGGCTCCGCAGTGCACCCAAGTTTGAGCTTTGTTGGGGTTCAAGGACAGACTTCGCAGCACATGGGTGTGCGCTTGCGGCCACTGTTTTTGTGAAAGGTAAGCCAATGAGAGGTGCAAATGCAAAGCGTCATCGGCCTCATGCACCGCCAGCGCTTTTTGCAACCAAGGCAACGCCTGCTCGGGTTCGTAGCGCTGTAGATAAATAGCCCCCATCATGTGCAAAGCATCAAAATGGTGGGGAGATTGCGCTAATACTGCCAGGTATAAATCCTCGGCGTTTGCCAAATCGCCCGCTTGCTGCAGGGCGATGGCTTGATTCATTTGTGAGCGTATCGAATTCGGCCCATTCATCATGGCGCAAGCTTTTGTACGATGAACTCAATGCCGCATTCACCCACGGGGGTGGTGGTCTGATCGACACGCACTTGGGACGTTAGCTCATGAATGCGGCGACGGAAAGTGGCATCGAGTAGCTCTAACTTGAGCACTTGAGCTTGTTCGCGCATGCTACCCAAAAGATCTATTAGGCTCACGCTCACAGGAGACCAACTTGATCTTTTGGCAATCGTGAAGGTCCATTTGTGATCGCTATTGAAGGAGGAAGGGAAAACGCCTTGCTCGTACAGATCCTCATCGGGAACGATGCAGACGAGGTGACCCCCGGGCTTGAGAGTGCGAAGCCAATGGTGCAACGCTGTGGCAGGGTCAACCAAATGCTCCAAGCAATGCGCCGAATGCACGAAGTCAAATGTTGCATCAGGCACACTCGCCAAATATTGCGCATCGCCATCGGGCATGTCCCAGGAGCGGCAAGACCGCATCAGGGGGAAAAACTCCCCATACAGCGCTAAGGAGTCACGCCCGGCGCCAATATCAATGCCATCGCCCACCAAATAGCGAGTGGCGTATCGAGAATCGCGCAGTTTGGCAAAAATGGATTTACTCGTCTCATGCATGATGATGCCCTCAAACACGGCTCTTTGGGTCCCCTTCACTTGTTAGAGAGCGGCGCCGAATGAGGTCGCCCCTAATAGACTTCGGGCACCAAAGCCATCAAATACAGGATTTGAAGTTAATTGATAAACATTATGCACATTATATATTATTAATAAATAATGCCGCACCACCCGGCTTCGCCGTGGAGGCCCGTCGAATAGAGGGCATGGGGTGGTTTGTCCGGCTCCCCGAAAAAAAGGCCGGGTGGCGGCATCACGCCGCCGCGCCATTAACTCCGGTTCACCAACACAATGCCCAGGCTCACCCCAGCCAGTGCCAGCCACAGGCTCGCGCTCACGGCCTCGCCCAGCCAGCCCATGCCAAAAAGGAGGGCAAACACGGGCGTGAGGAACACAAACACACTCAAGCGGGTGGCGGGGTAGCGCCCAAGCATCCACATCCAAACCAAGTAACTGGCAAAGGCCCCCACCGCTGATTGCACAAGAATGGAGCCCCAAGCAAACGCACTCCAGTCCAAATCCCAGACTTCGCCCGTCTGAATGGACGCAATGGGCAGCAGCACCGTGCACACGGCCACCTGGTAGTACAGCCATTTCTCTGGGCTCAGCCGGGTGAGGCCCTTGGCGCGAATCACCACCGTGGTCAGGCCCCAAAAGGCGCCTGCCGCAATGGCGAGCCAATCGCCCACCCACAGCAGAGGGTGGGCCTCGACATCCGTCGCCAGCAAGCCCTCATGCAAAGCCACCCCCACCCCGGCAAAGGCCACCGCCATCCCCACCCATTGCGAGAGGCGCAGGCGCTCACTCGGCACCCACAGCGGCAGCAGCAACGCCACCCAAAACGGGGAGGTGTAGAGGAAGATCGTCAGCCGTGAGGCGGTGGTGTATTGCAGGCCCAGGTAGATGCACACAAACTCGCCACAAAACAGCACGCCCGCCAAGAGGCCCGAACCCAGGCTGCCGTCTCGCTCAAAAAGCGCGATACCCCGTTGCTTGCACCAGAGCCATAAAAAAGACGTGGCCAGCGCAAAACGCACCCCCGCTTGCAACAGGGGCGGCACCTCGGGCAGCGTGGCCTTGACCAACACTTGCTGGAAGCCCCAGAAGAGGCAGCACACCACCAGCAAGGCCATGGCCAGTCCGTCCAAATGTTCGCGCCGCGTCTGCTGGGTCATGCCTACTCATCCTCAAAAGTCAAACTTACCACGATCGCGGGTCAGAAGGCTGACAATAGGCGACATTGCCGGAGGCTGTTGCGACGGTCTCGCCCGCACGCCCCGGCCCCACCCTGATCGACCGAGAGTAGGCATGCGTTTGACGCGACGCGCAAGTTTGCGCACCCTCACCCAAACGGCCTTGGCGCTGGCGCTCGCGCCTTGGGCCCATGCCATCCAAGCCCCTGCGGCCGGGCGGCGCTGGCGCCACAACCCCTTTGCGCTGGGGGTCGCCTGCGGGCGCCCCGAGCCCCAGGCCTTGGTGCTCTGGACGCGCTTACTGGTGCAGGAGGAAGACCGCCAGAGCGTGGGCGATGACCCCTTGACCGTCACCCTCGAGGTGTTTGCCGACGAGGGCTTGCGCCGCCGCGTGCACACCCAAACCCTGGCCACCAACGCCGCACGCGCCCACAGCGTGCACGCCGTGGTGAGCGGACTGCGACCCGCGACTGATTACTGGTACCGCTTTCGCCAGGGCACGGCCCAAAGCCGCGTGGGCCACGCGCGCACCGCGCCGGCGCCCGAGGCCAGCGTTCGCGCTTTGCGCTTTGCCTTGGCCTCTTGCCAGCACTATGAACAAGGCCAGTACACGGCCCACGAGGCCATGGCCGGCGAAGACCTCGATTTCGTGCTGTTCGTGGGCGACTACATTTACGAAAACAGCAATGCGCAGTACGCCCTGCGCCCGCACAACCTGCCCGAAGCCGTCACGCTCGCGCAATACCGCGAACGCTACGCCCTCTACAAGCGCGACCCCTTCCTCCAAGCCTCGCACGCGGCGCACCCGTGGGTCTTGATGTGGGACGACCACGAAGTCGTCAACGATTACGCCAACGACCAAGACATGCGCCACACCGATCCTGCCCGCGTGTTGCAACGCCGCGCCGCAGCCTACCAAGCGTACTTCGAGCATCAGCCCCTGCGCATCGGGCCCGAACCCCACGCCCCCGCGCACATGCGTTTGCACGCCCAGTTTCCGTGGGGGCGCTTGGCGGAAATCTGGACCCTCGATTGCCGTCAGTACCGCAGCCCCCAGGCTTGCCGCGACCCCGTGCGCGGCGGCGGGCGCATGATCACCCAATGCGATGAGCGCCTGGCCCCCGAGCGCAGCATGTTGGGCGCGGCGCAGGAAGATTGGCTCAGCGCCGGTCTGCGCGCGAGCACACGGCCCTGGCAATTGCTCGCGCAAAGCACCCAGATCAGCTCGACCCGTATTCCCGCGCCCATCGATTGGGCGTATTGGAATGATGCCTGGGACGGCTACCCCGAAGCGCGGCGCCGCCTATTGCAAACCGTGCACGATTTGGGCCGGCGCAGCGTGGTCACCCTCGGGGGCGATGTGCACATGAACGTGGCCGCCAACTTACGCCTGGAGCCCAACGACCCGAACGCCCCCATTGTGGCGAGCGAGTTTGTGACCACCTCCATCACCTCGCGCGGCATGGGCGAGCGCGCGCTCAACCTCATTCGCGAGAGCAACCCCGACATCCGCCACGCCCGCGCGGATGAGCGCGGCTACAGCCGCTTCTTGCTCACGGCCGATCAACTGCGCTGCGATTTTCAGACCACCGCGTTTCCCGCCGGCAGCCAAGCCGGGTTTCGCACGCAGGCGAGTTTTGGGGTGTTGCGCGATCAGCCGGGTGTGCGCTCGCTCTGAAGCACGCCTTGCGCGAGCACCAAGCGACGGTCGCTCACGGCATCGGCAAAGTGGCGGTTTTGCTCAGAGAGGAGCACGCTCACCCCGTGGGCCTTGAGGGTGCGCACCATGTCGGCCATTTGTGCCACGAGCACCGGCGCCACGCCCTCGGAGGGTTCGTCCAAGAGCACCAACAAGGGCTGGCCCATGAGGGTGCGCGCCACCGTGAGCATTTGTTGCTCGCCGCCACTCAAGTGGTGCGCTGCGCGTTGCTGCAAGGCGCGCAGCGGTGGGAAGAGGCGCAACACCGCCTCCACGTCCCAATACGGCGCTTGACGTCCATTGGGCCAACGCCGCGCGGGCTGGCGCGCCACTTGAAGGTTCTCCAGCACCGTGAGGTCACCAAACACTCGGCGGTCTTCCGGCACATAACCAATACCGCGTTGCGCCACGGCGTGGGGGCGGGCTTGGTCCAGGGTCTCGCCCATGAACCACAGGTGGCCACTGCGTCGGGGCATGAGCCCCATCAAAGCCTTGAGCGTGCTCGACTTGCCCGCCCCGTTGGGGCCCACGAGCGCCACCACTTCGCCTTCGAGCACTTCAAAATTCAAACCGTGCAACACCTGCGCCGGGCCATACCAAGCACAGAGCTCCTGCACGACCAGCAAGCGCATGCCACTCATGGGGACTCCTGGACGGGGGGCAACTCACCCAAATATACGGCTTGCACTTGCGGGTTGGCGCGCACCGCCTCGGGCGTGCCCTCCGCCAAGAGACGCCCCTCTGCCATGACCAAAATGCGATCGGCATGGCCAAACACCACTTCCATGCTGTGTTCGGTGTAGAGCACCGAGAGGCCACGCCCACGCACGAGCGAGCCCACCAAGGCCATGAGCGCTTGGCGCTCCTCGGGGGCCATGCCGGCGGTGGGCTCGTCCATGAGCAACACGCGCGGCGTGTTGGCCAAGGCCATGGCCAGCTCCAGGCGTTTGACGTCGCCATAGGCCAGCGTCGCACTGGGCCGATCTGCTTGCGCGCCCAAGCCCACTTGTTCGAGCAGGGCCTGCGCTTCGTCGCGCCAGCGCGCCAAGCCATTCGCCCAGGGCCAGTGGCCTTCGCCCGCATGGCTCAGCAGGGCGAGCTGCACGTTTTCGCGCACCGCAAAACTCGCCAGCGCTTGCGCCGTTTGGAACGTGCGGCTCACGCCCAAGCGCCAGAGGGCTTGCGGCGAGGGGCGGGGCAAGCGCGTTTGGCCCAGCCAGATCTCGCCCGCGTCCGCGCGCAGTTGGCCGTTGAGCAGGTTGAAGGTGGTGGATTTGCCCGCCCCATTGGGCCCAATGAGGGCAAGCATTTCGCCCGCGCCCAAGCTAAAGCTCAGGTTGTCCACCGCCAAGTGGCCACCAAAGGCCTTGCACAGGCCGCGTGCCGACAACACGCTCGTCTCGCTCATGGTGCGGCCCCCACGGGACGGGGCTTGCGCCAGCGCTGCCAAGCGCCCACCAAACCTTGAGGAAACGCCAACACCAGCAGCAACAACACCAGGCCCAAAGTGGCCCGCCAATAGGCGGTGCTGCGCACCAACACATCCTGCAACAGGGTAAAGCCCAGGCCCCCGACCCAGGGACCAAACAAGCTGTGCATACCGCCGAGCAGCACCATGAGCAGCGCATCCACCGATTTACCCACCGCCAACACATCGGGTGAAAGACTGCCCTTGCTGAAGACGAACAAGCCCCCGGCGAGCCCCGCCAGCGCTGCGGCCAAAACCAGCGCCTGCACCTGGGTGCGCGCCACGTTCACGCCCAGTGCCGCCGCACGTGCGGGCGCGTCGCGCGCGGCACGCAAAGCCAGCCCCCAAGGCGTGGCCAAGAGCATGCGCAGGCCCAAAAGGGCAATGAGCGTGAGCACCAGCGTCAACTCATAAAACGGCACCCGCTCTTGCCAGGGGGCGGCAGGCCACACCCCCACCAAACCATTGCTGCCCCCGGTGACGGAATCCCACTGAAACACCACGGCCCACACAATTTGCGCATAGGCCAAGGTCAACATGGAGAGGTAGACCCCGGAGAGCCGAACCGCCACCCGCGCCAGCGGCCACGCCACCAGCGCCGCCACCACGGCCCCGGCCAGCAAGGCGCTGGGCAAATCGCCGCCCATGCGCTGCGTCCACAGCGCCGCGCCATATGCCCCCGCACCGAAAAATGCGGCATGACCAAAGGAGTGTAGGCCCCCGGGCCCGAGAATGAATTGCAGGCTTGCGGCAAACAACACCGCCACGCACACCTCAATCGCCAGCACCAGCACGTAATCGGAATCCAAGCGCCACCACGGCAGCGTGAGCGCGGCCAGCACCACCAGGGCCAAGGCGTCGCGCTGGCGCGGGCTCAGGGCCGAGAGGCCCGGCAGCACCACGGCCGCGTCGCTGCGCACCGACACGGGGGCGCGGCCGCGCAAGCCATAAGGGCGCCAGGCCAGCACCAAGGCCATCACCACAAACTCGATCACCAACGTGGATTCGCTAAAGGAGAACACCCAATCGCCCACCCGCACACTGCCCACAGCAATGCAAACGGCTTTCACCGCGGCAATGAGCAGGGCCGCGAGCGCCGTGCCACTGAGCGAGCCCATGCCGCCCACCACCACCACCACGAAGGCGTCGCCAATGACGGCCAGATCCAAATTCAGGTTGGCCGGCTCGCGCGGCAGTTGCAGGGCGCCGGCGAGCCCCGCCAAGCCGCAGCCCAGCGCGAACACGCGCGTGAACAAGCGCTCCGGCGCTTGGCCCAAGGCGTCGAGCATCTCTCGGTCCTGCGTGGCCGCACGCACGGCGCGGCCAAAGTGCGTGCGATGGAGCAACAGCCACAACCCGCCCCACACCAGCGGGCCTACCGCCATCAGCAAGAGGTCATAACTCGGCACGCGGCGCTCGCCCAAGCTCAGCGCACCGGACAAGCCCGGCATGCGCGGTCCGAGCAAATCCTCCGCCCCCCATAGCCACAGCATGGCGTCGCGCAGCACCAGCACCAGGGCAAACGTGGCGAGCAATTGCAACAACTCGGGGGCGGCATACAAGCGGCGCAGCACCAAGCGCTCAACCCCCGCACCCAAGAGCGCGGTGCCCAGGCTCGCGAGCACCAACATCAAGCCATAGGCCAAGGTCGGTGGCAGGCCCGCGTAACGCGTGAGCCATGGCGCCACCTGCACCACCAGGGTGTAGGCCAAATACAGGCCGAGCATGAAAAACGAGCCGTGGGCGAAATTCACAATGCGGCTCACCCCAAAGATGAGGGAGAGCCCGGCGGCCACCAAAAACAGCGACGAGGCCAGCGCCAGGGTGTTAAAGAGCAAGGCCGCCAGCGCGGAAACATCCATGGGGGTCAGGCCTTGAAATTCACCGAGCGCGGCGGGTTAATCGGCAGGGCGCCACTTTTTGATGTCGGCATCACTGGGCTGGAACTTCGCGCCGTCCATGTAGCGGTAGTCCACCATCACGCCTTTGCCGCCCTCGTTGCGCGTGCGGCCCAGAAAAGCCCCCATGGTGGATTGGTGGTCTTGCGCACGAAACACCACCGGCCCAAACGGCGTGACAAACGAGAGCCCGCGAAACGCCGTCACCAAGGCCTCGCTTTGTGTGCTCTGCGCCTTGCGAATGCCCGCAGCCAGCGCTTGAATCATGCTGTAGCCCACCACCGAGCCCAGGCGTGGGTGGTCGTTGAACTTGCGGTGGTAGGCCAAAAAGAAGGCCTTGTGCTCGGGGGTCTGAATGCCGTGCCACGGATAACCCGTCACAATCCACCCATTGGGCGTTTCATCGCGCAGGGGCTCCAAGTACTCGGGCTCCCCGGTGAGCAGGCTCACCACCTCACGGCCCTCAAAGAGGCCGCGCGTATTGCCCTCGCGCACAAATTTGGCCAAGTCGGCTGCAAACAGCACGTTGAAGATGGCGTCGGGCTTGGCGTCGGCCAAGGCTTGCACCACCGGGCCCGCATCCACCTTCCCCAGTGCAGGCGCTTGCTCGGCCACAAACTCCACGTCGGGCTGGGCGGCTTTGAGCAATTGTTTGAACGTGGCCGCGGCCGATTGCCCATATTCGTAATTCGGATACACCAGCGCCCAGCGCTTTTTCTTGAGCTTGGCCGCTTCGGGCACGAGCATGGCCACTTGCATGTAGGTCGAGGCGCGCAGGCGGAAGGTGTAGCGGTTGCCGTTTTGCCAAACCATTTTGTCCGTCAGAGGCTCTCCGGCGAGAAAGAACACCTTGCGTTGCTTGGCAAAGTCGCCCAAGGCCAGACCGATGTGCGACAAAAACGCGCCGCTGAGCACATCCACCTTCTCGCGGGTAAGCAACTCTTCGGCCGCGCGCACGGCGTCGCCGGGGTTGGCGTTGTCGTCGCGCGTGATGAGCTGTACACGCGTGCCCAACAGCCCGCCGCTGGCGTTGATTTCTTCAACGGCCAGCTCCATGCCTTTCTTATAAGGCTCCAAAAACGCGGGTTGCGCTTTGTAGCTGTTGACCTCGCCAATTTTGAGTACCCCCTGCTGGGCGTGTGAGGTGGCGGCGCCCCAGAGGGCAACGGCAAAAAGACCAAAACGGAAAGGGCCAAACCAGCGCATGCGAGACATCCGTGAAAAAGGTTGAGTGCGCTCCATCGCCACAACGGGGAGCAACCGGCGGCGGGAGCGCGCACCAGACGAACCGTCATTGTGCAACAAGCCGCGCAGGAAAAAGAAACCCCGCCAGAGCGGGGTTCTTCGCCAAACCGAGCCGGCTTAAGCGGCGAGGCGCTGGGCCAAGGCCTGCTTGGTGGCGGTGAGTTCGGCCGGCAGGTGGTAGGCCAACTGGCTAAAGAGCTCTTCGTGCAGCTTGAGCTCGGCCACCCAGGCGGCTTTGTCGATGCTCGTGACGGTCTGGAACTGCGAGGCGCTGAAGTCGAGGCCCGTCCAGTTGAGCTCCTCATACGAGGGGCTCACGCCAATGGCGTTCTCATGGCCCTGGGCCTTGCCCTCAATGCGGTCGATCATCCACTTGAGCACGCGCATGTTCTCGCCATAGCCCGGCCAGACGAACTTGCCGTCTTCGCCCTTGCGGAACCAGTTGGTGGTGTAGATCTTGGGCAGGCGGGCGCCGCTCGCCTCCAGGCGCTTGCCCAGGTCAATCCAATGCTGGAAGTAGTCGGCCATGTTGTAGCCCGCGAAGGGCAACATGGCAAAGGGGTCGCGGCGCACCACGCCTTGTGCACCAAAGGCAGCGGCGGTGGTCTCCGAGCCCATGGTGGCCGCCATGTAGACGCCCTCCACCCAGTTGCGCGCCTCGGTCACCAGGGGCACGGTGGTGGAGCGGCGACCGCCAAAGATGAAGGCGTCAATGGCCACGCCGTTCTCATCGTTCCACTGCGGATCGAGCGCAGGGTTGTTTGTGGCGGCCACGGTGAAGCGGGCATTCGGGTGCGCGGCCTTGGCGCCTGTCTCTTTGGCCAAGGCGGGCGTCCAATCGCGGCCTTGCCAGTCGATGAGGTGCGCCGGCATCTCGCCGGTGTCTTTTTCCATGCCTTCCCACCAGACATCGCCGTCGTCGGTGAGCGCCACGTTGGTGAAGATCACGTTGCGATCGAGGCTGGCCATGCAGTTGGGGTTGGTGTGGAAATTGGTGCCCGGGGCCACCCCAAAGTAGCCGGCTTCCGGGTTGATGGCGTAGAGGCGGCCATCGGCATGGGGCTTGATCCAGGCGATGTCGTCGCCAATCGTGGTCACCTTCCAGCCCTCAAAGCCTTGGGGCGGCACCAACATGGAGAAGTTGGTCTTGCCACAGGCGCTCGGGAAGGCCGCGGCCACGTGGTACTTGCGGCCCTCGGGGTTGGTCACCCCCAGGATGAGCATGTGCTCGGCCAGCCAGCCCTGATCGCGCCCCATGTTGGAGGCAATGCGCAGGGCGAAGCACTTCTTGCCCAGCAAGGCATTGCCGCCGTAGCCCGAGCCATAAGACCAGATCTCCCGCGTCTCCGGGTAGTGCACGATGTACTTGGTGTTGGGGTTGCAGGGCCAAGCCACGTCTTTTTGACCGGCTTGGAGCGGTGCGCCCACGGTGTGCACGCAGGGCACAAATGCGCCGTCGCTGCCGAGCACGTCGTACACCGCCTTGCCCATGCGCGTCATGATCTTCATGTTCACCACCACATACGGGCTGTCCGAGAGCTCAATGCCAATGTGCGCGATGTGCGAGCCCAGCGGCCCCATGCTAAAGGGCACCACGTACATGGTGCGGCCCTTCATGCAGCCGTCAAAGAGCGGCTGCAGGGTCGAGCGCATTTCGGCGGGGGCCATCCAGTTGTTGGTCGGGCCGGCGTCTTCCTTGCGCTGCGAGCAGATGAAGGTGCGGTCTTCCACGCGCGCCACGTCCGAGGGGTCGGACCATGCCAAGTAGCTGCCCGGGCGCTTGGCCGGGTTGAGTTTGCGAAAAGTGCCGGCATCTACCAGTTGTTGGCAGAGGCGCTCGTATTCCTCCTCGCTGCCGTCGCACCAGTAGACGGCATCGGGCTTGCACAAGGTGGCCATTTCGGTCACCCAAGCAATGAGCTTGGCGTTTTTCACAAACGCGGGGGCGTGAACATTCATGGAAGCTCCTAAGTCAAAAAATTGAGGTC
>JACCDW010763924.1_pt1 | contig 13303 bp, 13 predicted proteins | sample 7449781 | NCBI WGS metagenome assembly JACCDW01 (sample SAMN15323449, study PRJNA562643) | freshwater metagenome | isolation source: river surface water | place: USA:Blue River Watershed | collected 2017-08-18 | reverse complement strand
CTCGCCGCTGCTTCGGAGGAACAGATCGACGTCAGGCATGTTTGGGATGTAGAGCTCTTTGGCGAATTTAGATTCGGTGACTCTGCCGCTGAATCCTCCGGCCATCGCTTTGTCGATCAAGGCTTGGGCAGCATCCAAAATTTCCTGACGCCCGCCGTAATTCACGGCCATGTTCAAAACCAGGCCTTTGTTCTTAGCTGTCAGCTTTTCTGTCTCTTTGAGTTCTTTCAACACCGAAGGCCAGAGTTTTGCCTCTCGTCCAGTCCAGCGGATTCTTACCCCCCACTCCATCAGTAAATCTCGGCGTGCTCTGAGGGTCTCTATGTTGTAGTTCATGAGGAACTTAACTTCTTCGGGCGAGCGCTTCCAATTCTCAGTTGAAAAAGCAAAAGCTGTGAGCTGTTTTACTCCGACTTCAATAGCGCCAGCCACTACTTCTAGTAGGGCAATCTCTCCAGCCTTGTGGCCCTCTGTGCGCTTAAGTCCTCTTTGATTTGCCCATCGGCCATTGCCGTCCATGACAATTGCGATGTGATTTGGAACCTCTTTAAATTTCGGAGGCTTCCGTTTCGGGTCAAATAACTTCAAGATCTCTCCACAAAATTCATTGATCTCAGACCGCGCTCGAGCTGCCACTGAGTGTAGCCAGCGATTGAACCGCTGACGCCTTTTCTGACTGAATCTGAAACTTTTGCAACTTCTTCCCAATTTCCAGAAAGAAGATTAGTCATGTGAGTAATTCCAGGCCTACCTAAAACAATGGAGCCTGGTATCGAGCAGCTTTGGCAAGTGACAGCTCCTGTTTGGACAGAGAAAGATGTTGGCTCTTGTCCGCAGCTTACGCATTCAGTCAGAGTTGGAACCCAGCCCGAAAGCGACAAAGCCCTTAGCAAATATGAGTCAAGAATTTGATCCGGTTCAATCTCTGTCTGGGCCAAGGATCTAAGGGCGCCCACGACCAGCAAATAATGTTTCTCGCTAGATACTTCTCGCGTTAGGCGCTCTGCTGCTTCAACAATTGCTGAGCCAATTGTGTAGCGCTGATAGTCCTCGATTATGTTCGTTCCATAGCTTGCTAGCTGTTCAGCTTGAGTTACGGTATCGAGGTTCTTACCTTCATAAAGCTGCACATCAACAACGGTGAACGGCTCGAGTCTTCCGCCAAAGCGACTGGTGGTTTTTCTAATGCCTTTAGCAACTGCTCGAATTTGACCGTGCTGACGAGTCAGCAAAGTGAGAATGCGATCTACTTCGCCCAATTTATGGGTTCTTAAAACGACCGCTTCATCTCGGTAGTTGGGCACCTGACTAGTATTCCAGCGCTAATTAGCCTTCGCTGGAACGGCGAGCCGTAGAGCACGGTTCACGGCGCTAATTATGGCCTTGAGCGAGGCAACCGCTATATCTCCATCGATTCCGACTCCCCAAAGAACTTTGTTTCCAACCTCTAGCTCGACATATGCAGCGGCATTGGCATCGCCACCGGAGCTCATGGTGTGCTCAATGTAATCAAGCAACCTAATCTTGACCCCCTGTTGGGCAAGGACATCAATGAATGCGGAAATTGGACCGTTACCCTGTCCAATCGCTGAAAGCTCGCCGGCGCCATCGCGCAAGACAATGTCAATCTTGACGATTCCATCCATTTCGCTCTCGCTCTTTAGGCGGCGAAGTTCGAACCGACCCCACTTGAGCTCATCTACCTTGGCCGGTAGGTACTCGTCTTGGAAAATATCCCACAGCTGCTCTGTGGAAACTTCTCCGCCAAGACTGTCGGTGTGAGACTGGACTACCTTTGAAAACTCAATCTGCAGTCTTCTGGGCAGATCAAGCTTGTGATCCGCCTTCATTAGGTATGCAACTCCACCCTTACCGGATTGGGAGTTAACTCTGATAACAGCCTCATAGCTGCGACCAACATCCTTGGGATCAATAGGAAGGTATGGAACTGCCCAGGTGAATTCGGCTACCGCCTTGCCAGCCGCCTTTGCATCCTTCTCAAGGTGCTCAAAACCCTTCTTGATGGCATCTTGGTGGCTGCCGGAGAAAGCCGTGTAAACCAAGTCACCGCCATATGGGCTTCTCTCGTGGACTGGCAGTTGGTTACAAAACTCAACGGTTCGCTTGATCTCATCGATGTTGCTGAAGTCAATCATTGGATCAATGCCCTGGCTGAACAGATTCAGTCCCAATGTAATCAGGTCAACATTTCCAGTTCGCTCACCGTTTCCGAATAGGCAGCCTTCGATGCGGTCGGCGCCAGCCATGTAGCCAAGCTCCGCTGCAGCAACTGCGGTTCCTCGATCGTTGTGAGGGTGCAGCGAGAGAATCACTGAGTCTCTTGGACGCAGTCTTTGAGACATCCATTCAATGCTGTCGGCGTAAACATTTGGTGTAATCATCTCGACTGTAGCGGGAAGATTGATAATCATCTTCTTCTCCGGAGTCGGTTTGATTACATCAATCACGGCATTGCAAACCTCCAGAGCAAACTCCAATTCGGTTCCGGTATAAGACTCTGGCGAGTACTCGTAGTACACGTTAGTTTCAGGAAGAGTAGATTCCAAAGACAAACACAATTGTGCTGCGTCGGTAGCTATCTTCTTGATGCCCTCTTTGTCTTGCCCAAAGACCACTCTTCTTTGAAGCACTGAGGTGGAGTTGTAGAAGTGCACAATTGCATTCTTTGCCCCCTTCAATGATTCATAAGTTCGCTCGATCAAATGATCACGAGACTGGGTTAATACTTGAATTGTTACGTCATCCGGAATCAGGTTCTGCTCAATTAGCAGACGCACAAAGTCAAAGTCTGTTTGAGACGCTGACGGGAAGCCGACCTCGATTTCCTTGTAACCCATGCGAACCAGCAGCTTGAACATTTCCAGCTTGCGCTCTGGGCTCATTGGATCAATCAAAGCCTGGTTGCCATCTCGCAAATCAACCGCGCACCAGCGCGGCGCTTTGGTGATGCGCTTAGTTGGCCAAGTTCTTTCTGGCAGGTCAATCGTTATTTGTTCATGAAATGGCGTATAACGCTGATACGGCATCTTGGATGGTTGTTGTTTTTCTTTCATTCTCTCTGCTCCTGAAAAATTGGAATTGGCCGCAACTGGGCTCCGCGACGAGAATGGGCCGGAGGTTAGGCCTCGTCGCGGCCGCTAAGCAGGAGAGCGAAACGCATTGGCCAAAGGTTACCACTGACCAGAAAACTTCGCTAGAACCCCATCTTTTCGAGTTTTTTAGGGTCTTGCTGCCAATTGGCGGCAACCTTGACCCGCAGGGAGAGAAATATTTGCTCGCCTAGCTTCTCTTCGATGGATCGCCTTGCATCTGTTCCAATCGACTTGAGAAGGGCGCCGCCTTTGCCGATAAGGATGCCTTTTTGACTATCGCGCTCTACCCACATACTGGCAAAAATTTTCTTTTCTTCGTAATTAATCTCATCAACTGTGACGGCCAATGAATGTGGAAGCTCCTCCCTGAGTCTTTCTAGGGCAGCTTCTCGAATTAGTTCACAAATCCAGTCTTCGAAGTTTTCATCTGTTAAAGCGTCGTCCGGATAAAGCTTCGGTCCTTCTGGAACGCTATTTAGGAGTAAATCAAGGAGCGTCTGCATCTGATTTCCGCGTAGGGCTGAGACTGGAATGATCTCGTCCCAGTTTGCAGCTTGGGATAGCTCTAGCAGATGCTCGGCAGTTTGCTTTTTATCAGCCAGTTCCTCTTTGGTGACAATCGCAAACTTTTTGGGCCTCGAATACTTCATGATTTCACCAATGATCATCTGATCACCGGGACCCAATTTTTCATTAGCAGGAGTGCAGAAACAAATCACATCTACTTCAGTCAAGGTTTCTTCAACCACGTTATTCAGACGCTTGCCCAAAAGGGTCTTTGGCTTATGGAAACCAGGAGTATCAACAAAAATAATCTGACCGTTTTCGTCGGTGCGTATCCCTCGAATCGCCTTGCGCGTGGTTTGAGGCCTCGATGAAGTAATGGCAACCTTGGAGCCGACAAGGGCATTGGTGAGCGTTGACTTACCCACATTAGGTCTTCCCACGAAAGCGACAAAGCCGCTTCTGAAATTAGTCATTCACCGGCAGCTTTCTTACTCGGATGGAAAGTATTCGTCCTCGACGAGCATCCACCCTTTCGGCAGTAAGTTCAAGACCCAAAATTTCGACGACTTCACCGCCAGTTGGAAGATGCCCGGTTGCCTTTGTTAGGAGCCCTCCGATTGTGTCAACGTCTTCGTCCTCTAGCTCCATGTCGCAATGCTCGGCCATCTCATCGAGTGTTATGCGTGGGCTAACACGATAAAGATCTTCACCCAGTGGTTCTATGCCAGTTGTTTCCCGGTCATACTCATCAGTAATCTCACCCACGAGCTCTTCTATGAGATCTTCGATGGTTACAAGCCCTGCGACTCCCCCATACTCGTCGGCGATGATTGCCATCTGAGTTCGGCTGGTTTGCATTTCCTGCAGTAGGTCCGAAACAATCTTGGTCTCTGGAACAAAGAATGCCTCGCGGGCAGCTTCTGCTGCGATCTTGGTTTGCAATAGCCCCGGGTCCTGTTGAACAATGCGAGCTATGTCCTTTAGGTAGAGCACGCCTTTAATATCGTCAACGTCTTCGCCCACCACAGGAAGCCTGGAATACCCCGATGAGACGAAGATAGATAGAGCCTTTTCTAAGCTCACTTCTCCATCGACAACCTCAACATCAACTCTTGGGACCATGATCTCTCGAACCAAGGTCTCGGAGAATTCCTCCACGGAATCAAGCAGTTCCTGCTCATACTCTTCGACGACCTCGGGTGCGCGAAGACGAAGCGGCTGGGCCAATCGGGCCCATCCTGAAACAAGGCCCGACATTCTCTCGGCGAGGGAAATTCCGATACCCAGCCGGCCAAAGAACCTTCCAGCAAGCTGCTGCACAAACCAAATAGCAGGCAGCCCAACAGCGATGATTACAGTCCATACCCGGTCAGGGCTGGAAAGGATCAAGGCAACGAAGCCTGCGATAAAGAGCAAAAACCTGGCGATGGAAAGTGATCCAGCTCGCAAGTCTTCCTGGATCTCCAGCTGAGTTTGCACGGTTGCCAAAAGCAGGGTCACTAGGAGTACAGCTAGGAGGATTGATGCTTCAAATATTCCGGCCACTATTGAATCCCTCTAGCAAGCTTTTTTGAAGCCTAAACATTTCTCTTTCTTCATCAGGTTCGGCGTGGTCAAATCCAAGCAGGTGCAGCATTCCATGGGTCAACAAAAGATTGATCTCATCCATAGTTGAATGCCCAGCCGCCTGAGCTTGGAGACTTGCAACTTGCGGGCAAATTACGACATCACCTAGCACGCCCTCTGGCATTGGTCCGTCTTCAGCACCTGGTCGCAATTCATCCATTGGAAAGCTCAGAACATCGGTCGGACCAGGTTCATCCATCCATTGAACATGGAGGTCACTCATGGGTTTTTCATTCACAAATATGATTCCAAGGTCAACCATTGGGTGGAGCTTGAGTTGTTCAATCACGTATTCGGCCACGGAACGGACGGTCTTGAGATCTACCTCAACATCGCTCTCATTATTGATCTCAATGGTCACTTTTGACCCGCTTTTTCGTAAGCATCGACAATCCTGGTCACCAGCTCGTGACGAACCACATCTTTGCTCGTAAGCCTGGCGATGTGGAGGTCTTTGACATCCTTCAGGATTTTCGTTGCAACATCGAGTCCAGATTTTCCAGTTGGCAAATCAACCTGAGTCGCATCACCAGTGACGACCATCTTGGAACCGAAACCGAGTCGTGTAAGAAACATTTTCATCTGCTCGGCGGTCGTATTTTGTGCCTCATCCAAGATTATGAAACTGTCATTCAGAGTTCTGCCGCGCATGTAGGCGAGTGGCGCAACTTCAATTACCCCCGACTCCATGAGCTTGGTAGTGGCTTCTGGTTCGAGCATTTCTTGCAGCGCGTCAAAAAGCGGTCGTAGGTATGGATCGATTTTCTCGCTCAGAGTTCCTGGCAGAAAACCAAGCCTCTCGCCTGCCTCGACAGCTGGACGGGTCAGAATGATTCTTGATACCTGTTTGTTGTAAAGGGCGGCAACTGCCTTCGCAACTGCAAGGTAAGTCTTGCCGGTACCAGCAGGGCCTATGCCAAAAGTTATGGTGTGCTTGTCAATCGCATCCAGATAAGTTTTTTGACCTACCGTCTTTGCACGAACTACCTTGTTTGGAGTCTTGATGGCACCCTCAGCCAAAACCTTGGTTGGATCATTGCTAGCACCAACAATGTTGGCCGTCTCAGCTACGAGTCGATCATCCAATACGATGCCTTGCTTAATCAGTTCGGTTAGCTGAAGCAGGGTCTGCTTGATCTTTTCAAGATCTTTATTTTCGCCCTCCAGGCTGAATTGATGCCCGCGGTTATGAATTGAGACATCAGGAAATAGCTCCTCTAGTTTTCTCAAGAGTCTGTCTTGGCTACCTAAAAGCTCAACCAATGGAACAGGAGGGATTTCAAAGCTTAGCTTCGCCACTAAACCGCCCGGCCCGACAAGATATGCGCGTGAGTGTGGAAAACAGTCTGACCTTCTTTTTCACCGGAATTGAACTGGAGCCGGAACTGGCCGTCTGTGAATTTGGATGCAACTTCTCGAATTAGTTCAAATAAGCCTGAGAGTTCAACGCCATCTGTAACAGAGGTGATGTTTTGGGTGTGAGTTCTTGGCACTACCAGCAAGTGAACCTTTGCTAGTGGATTGATGTCTCGAAATGCAATCGCGACTTCGTTTTCAGCAATTATTTCCGTGCCGAATTTCCCAGCCACAATGTTGCAAAAAATGCAGTCCACTATTCCTCCACCTCAATACTAGACATTTACCAAGTTTGGAGTTTGGTCAATATTGCTGCAACAGCCGCCGGACCAGCCGTCGAGGTTCGCATTATTGCGCTGCCTAAGCGCATTGGGATAAATCCAGCTGCTTTAAGCTGCTCAAGTTCCTTCTCGGTGATTCCTCCCTCTGGCCCCACCACTAAAGTGATCTCCTCCGATGATGGCAACGAGAGAAGGCTTTCCTCTGATCTCGGGTCGAGTATCACTCCCACGCCCCGCGGCATAAGTTCCGAAGTTCTCTGGACTTTTTTTACTTCCGGCAAGTGAGCCCGCTGGCTCTGTTTCATTGCTGAAATCGCAATCTCTTGCCATCGAGTTTGACCCTTGGCTTCCTTGCCAGTCCAATCAACTATGGACAGCTCCGCCTGCCAAGGAGTGATTGAGATTACGCCTAATTCAACGCAGGCCTGCAGCGACATCTCATCCCGATCGCCTTTTGCCAGAGCTTGAACTAGGTGGATTCTTGGCTTAGGCGCGGGCTGTGAATTCTCTTCAAGCACATTAAGTTCGCCAGATTTTGGATCTATCGTGTCGCATATAAACACATCGCCTGTTCCGTTTGTGACAGCTACTCTTTCTCCAACCCGAATTCTCAAGCTTTTGAAATGGTCAAGCTCGGATTTTGCAATTGCATTCGAATCTTTCGAGAAGCTTGAATCAAAAAACCAGTGCATTAGAACCTGCCCCGGGCTTTGCGGGTGGCAAGTCGCGGTTTTTCATCAGCTACGAGATCTCGCAACTTCTTGAACAAGTCTTTTTGCTTGGAATCCAATCTTTGTGGCGTAAGGACGCGGATCTGGATTCGCAAATCTCCTCGGCCCTTTCCGCGAAGTCGGTGAGAACCGTGGCCCTTGAGAGTAATGAGATCTCCGTGCTGAGCACCTGCTTCAATTTTGATTTTGGTCGGACCATCCAAGGTTTCAATCTCTAACTCAGTTCCAAGCGCTGCATCAGTGACAGGGACTTCAAGGACGGCCGTCAAGTCATCTGCCTCACGACCGAAAACAGGGTGTGGAGTGACAGAGATTTCCAAGTAAATGTCACCGGCTGGTCCACCGGCAAAACCAACCTCCCCCTGGCCAGGGAGATGCAGTCTCAAACCGTCGCTCACACCAGCTGGGATTTCCAACTCAAGCTCGCGCTTTGCCCGAATTCTCCCCTGCCCTCGGCAGTCGGGGCAAGGATTAGGAACAGTCTGCCCACTACCCCGGCAAACATTGCAGGTTGTGGTGGTAACCATAACGCCCATAAACGATTGAACCTGACGCTGAATTTGTCCACTTCCTCGGCAAACATCGCAAGTCTTGATTGATGTGCCAGCTTTGATTCCGGAGTTATTGCAGCCATCGCAACCAATTGCAGTATCAATGGTTAGTGATTTGGTCGCGCCGAAGATTGCTTCGGCAAGATCTAGTTGCACGTGAAGGAGTGCGTCTTCCCCGCGCTGTGCTCTCGATCTAGGGCCACGCTGACCGCCTCCGAAAAAGCTTTCAAATATGTCGCCAAAACCGAAGCCCGAATCACCTTGGTCATATTGAGCCCTGGACTGCGGGTCAGAGAGAACTTCGTACGCATGTGTCACATGCTTGAATCGTTCTTGCGCATCAGGTGATGGATTGACATCTGGGTGCAGCTCTCGAGCTAGTTTGCGATAGGCCTTCTTTATTTCATCCTGGGTGGCATTTCGAGCAACACCCAACACCTCATAGTGATCGCTCAAGAATTGGTCTCCAATAACTTAGTGAGGTATCTGGCCACCGCTCTAACCGAGGAAATGTTTGCTGAGTAATCCATTCGAGTTGGTCCTAGAACACCTAACTTGGCAACTTCGGTTCCCCTAGATTCGTATCCGGTTGCGACCAAACTTGTCTTGGATAGACCCTCCACGCCGAGTTCAGTTCCAATTCTCAAGGCGACTCCGTGCTGGTCGGCTCTAAGTTCATCCAATAAACGCAAGAGAACAACTTGCTCTTCAATTGCCTCCAAAACCCTGGAAAGCTCACCCGAGAACTCCTCGTCTCGCTTGGCCAGGTTTGCTGCTCCGCTCACCACTAACTTCTCCTGGCGATTTTCCTGAACCAGCGATAGCAAGGCATCAATCATTCGCTCCACGAAAACCCTGCGCTGAGGAGAGAATTCAGCTGAAAGTTTCCCAAGTTTTGATTGCACAGCTGATAGCTGAGTTCCTGCGAGCATGCCATTGAGGCGACCTCTCAGCTCCTGAATAAGCTCATCATCAATTGCGCTTTCACTTTCAACCTGTAGCTGCTGCACCCGACCTGAGTCAGCGATCAACATCAGCAGGCATCGATTTTCGCTCAGCGGAATTAGCTCGATGTGTCGAACAGAGGACTTGCCTAGCGACGGGTACTGAACTACAGCTAGTGCATTAGTGAGCTGGGCAAGTGCCCTAGCAGTCCTTTCAACAACGTCGTCGAGATCGTTTGCATCAGTTAGAAAGCTTTCAATTGCTGATCTTTCAGCATTTGAAAGTGGCTTGACCTCACTCAGTCGATCCACAAAGAGTCGATATCCCTTTTCAGTTGGAATGCGCCCAGAGGATGTGTGAGGAGCGGTGATAAGTTGCTCCTCCTCCAGCAGCGCCATGTCGTTGCGGATTGTCGCTGCGGAAACGCCTAGAGGGTGGCGGTCAAGTAGAGCCTTAGATCCCACTGGCTGGTTGGAGGTAATGAAGTCTTGGACAATGGCTCGCAAGACCTCAAGCGAACGCTCTGGAATCATTGGCACTCACCTACCTAGAGTGCCAATTCTAGACAATCTGTTGAGCTATTGCAGAAAATCTACAACTAGCCGGTCAACCAGTAACCGACCCGCTTTGGTTGGCAAAAGTCGATCCTGCTCCATAGTCAAGGTGCCGGCCGAAATTTGCTGTGCAATCTTTACTGGGTCAACCCCAAGTTTCGCGGGCAAGTCTCTCGAAACTCCATACTTCGTCCTCAGACCAAGCATGATCTCTTCCTCCAGCTGTTGGCGCTCAGAGAGTTTTTCAATGCCAGCAGCTGGAGAACCTGCGGTAAGAGATTGTTGGTAGCGGGCAGGGTGTTTCTGATTCCAGAATCGGTTCCCATCAATATGGGAGTGCGCACCTGGACCAAAACCCCACCAATTCCTGGATTGCCAGTATGCGAGATTGTGCTGTGCTACCTCGCCAAAATTTGAAACTTCATACCACTGCAGCCCATGGTCCTCGAATTGATCTGCCGCCCATTCATATTTGTCGGCATTTAGATCTTCATTTACTTCCGCAATCTCGCCGCGACTGATTTGTCTGGCTAGCTTTGTTCCGGGTTCGACTATTAGCGAATAGGCAGAGATGTGGTCTGTTTGCAATTCAAGAGCCTGCTGGACGGTTTTTTTCCAGGACTCTAATGATTCACCGGGTGCCCCAAAAATTAGATCAATCGAAGTTCGAAATTCGAGGCTTTTTGCTGCCTCAACGGCGGAGCTCACAAGCTCTTTATTGTGCTGGCGGTCCAAAACTGACAAGACACCATCGTCAAAACTCTGCACTCCAATTGACACCCGATTCACGCCTGCTTCTCGCAGTCCTTCCAGCTGCTGAGGTGATGTCGACTCCGGATTTGCCTCCAAGGTTATTTCGCAATCTGGCGCCAAGCCAAAGCTCTGCTCTAGGTGATGCAGAATCGCCTGAATCTGGCCAGGAGAGAAAAGAGACGGAGTGCCACCGCCAAAAAAGATTGAACTCAAGGGCGGTTGCGACAAGTTGGATGTATCAAGAACTTTCCTGCTGAATTCAATTTCTTTTATTAGCGGGATGTGAAAATCGGTGAGGGCAACCCCTGGCATCTCCTGTTGGGTGTAGGTATTGAAGTCACAGTAGCCGCAACGAACCGTGCAAAAAGGAATGTGAACATATGCGTGAAATGTGTCACTAAGCACTCTCTGTGATCGAAGAACGTTGTCCTCCGGCCACTTTTCACCAATCGGAAGCGGTCCGGCCACCTATTTCTTGCCGGCCTTTTCTTCTGTGCTAAGAGCTGCGATAAAGGCCTCCTGCGGAACTTCAACCCGTCCGACCATTTTCATTCGCTTCTTGCCTTCTTTTTGTTTTTCGAGCAGCTTGCGCTTTCTCGTGATGTCACCGCCGTAACACTTAGCTAAAACGTCCTTGCGAATCGCGCGAATAGTTTCGCGAGCTATCACTCTGGATCCGATAGCAGCCTGAATTGGCACTTCAAACTGCTGTCTTGGAATTAGCTCACGCAACTTGGTGGCAATTCGAACACCGTGTGCATAGGCCTTATCTTTGTGAACGATCGCTGAAAATGCATCTACTCGCTCACCTTGGAGCAGTAGATCAACCCTCACCAGCTCCCCTGGTGCAAAGCCATCGTCCTCGTAGTCAAGCGAGGCATATCCTTGGGTCTTGCTCTTTAGCTGATCGAAGAAGTCAAAGACAATCTCGGCCAAAGGAAGTCGATAGCGTAGCTGAACTCGATCTTCACCTAAATACTGCATGTCAATCATGGAGCCTCGTTTGGTCTGACAAAGCTCCATGATGGTTCCGACGTAGTCCTTGGGAGTGAGCAGCGTGGCCCGAACCATTGGCTCCTGCACCTCTTTGACCTTGCCATCTGGATACTCAGAGGGGTTCGTGACAACCATCTCGGTGCCATCTTCTTTAGTCACGTTATAGACAACCGACGGGCTGGTCGCGATCAGGCTGAGATTGAATTCTCTCTCCAGTCGCTCTGTGATGATTTCCAGGTGTAGCAAACCTAGGAATCCGCAGCGGAATCCAAAGCCCAAAGCGGCAGAAGTCTCCGGCTCGTAAACCAACGAAGCATCTGACAGGCGAAGCTTGTCTAGCGCTTCGCGCAGATTTGGATAATCACTACCGTCAATCGGATAAATTCCAGAGAAAACCATTGGCTTTGGCTCTGAGTAACCCTTAAGCGGAGTCTGAGCTGGAAGTCGTTTGGTTGTGACGGTGTCTCCAACTTTGGACTGGCGAACATCTTTCACGCCTGTAATGAGATATCCCACCTCACCTACCGCTAAGCCTTTGCTTGGTTTTGGTTCGGGAGAGATTACGCCAATCTCTAGAAGTTCATGCACGGCTTTGGTTGACATCATCTGAATCTCTTCACGCGGATTCAGTTTTCCGTCTACCATTCGGACATAAGTGACGACTCCTCGATAAGAGTCATAAACAGAATCAAAAATCATTGCCCGAGCTGGCGCGTTCGGATCTCCAACCGGTGCTGGCACGCGCTGCACGATCAGATCCATTAGCTCTTTTACTCCTTGTCCGGTCTTGCCCGACACTCGAAGGCAGTCTTCTGGCGAACCGCCGATTAGGCTCGCAAGCTCTTCTGCAAACTTTTCTGGTTGTGCAGCGGGCAAATCAATCTTGTTCAGTACCGGAATGATTTCAAGATCGTTTTCAAGGGCCAGATACAAATTCGCAAGGGTTTGCGCCTCGATTCCCTGAGCTGCATCGACCAGCAACACGGCTCCCTCACAAGCTGCAAGGGAACGCGAAACTTCATAAGTGAAGTCGACGTGGCCGGGAGTATCAATCATGTTCAGGGCATAGGCGCGTCCATCTACCTGCCAAGGCAGGCGAACCGCTTGGGACTTGATCGTGATACCGCGCTCGCGCTCGATGTCCATGCGGTCGAGATACTGATCGCGCATTTCGCGATCGCTGACGATTCCTGTGAGTTGCAGCATGCGGTCGGCCAGGGTCGACTTGCCGTGGTCGATGTGGGCGATAATGCAGAAATTACGAATCTGCTCTGGCGGGGTCAGAGCGGGTTCTAACTGCTTTACGGGTGTGGACAAGCTACCTCTGGGCTTTGCGGATTGGACAATTCTCTCAGATGGTTGCTGCTATTGCTGCCCCCTGCTAGAGTTTTAGCTTGTTTCGGGGAATCCCCAAAATCTTCATAAGAAAGTAAGAAATGGCAAACATCAAGTCCCAGATCAAGCGGATTGAGACCAACCGCAAGGCCGAGGCTCGCAACAAAGCTGTTCGCACCGAACTGAAGTCAGCTGTGAGAGCTGCACGCGAAGCAAGCGCAAGCGGTGACAAGAAGGCAGCTGAGGCTGCCCTCAAGAACGCTAACCGCAAGTTGGACAAGGCCGTTAGCAAGGGTGTTCTACACAAGAACCAGGCTGCTAACCGCAAGAGCTCCATAGCGAAAAAGGTTGCTTCTCTCTAAAGAGTCTTTATCTAAAAAAAGCCGGGTAATCCCCGGCTTTTTTAGTTTGCGCGGGCCATCGCCAAAAGTAAGCGCTCAACCGAATACTCAGGATCTCTGGCTGCGCCTTTGACGTCCGCATCCGTAGCCGCGGCTAGTTCGACCAGCTCTGCTAATTCCAGCTCCTGCCAGCCTGTTAGGTCTTTGCGAGCTT
>JACCDW010661462.1_pt1 | contig 13303 bp, 9 predicted proteins | sample 7449781 | NCBI WGS metagenome assembly JACCDW01 (sample SAMN15323449, study PRJNA562643) | freshwater metagenome | isolation source: river surface water | place: USA:Blue River Watershed | collected 2017-08-18 | reverse complement strand
GAGATTGACCGTTTTCAGGTATTGTTACGTAGTCACCCAAATTATAGGTTGTTGCTGACGTTTCATAGATCTCTTTTGTGATGATGAAAGTAGTTCCCGTAAGACCATTTTCAGTAATATAACCATTTACCATAGTGGATGAAAGGTCTGATGTATAATCAAAAATCTTCCAACCTGTGGGACTTGGTTTTGTATCTCCTGTAACCTTTTGGAAAATTAATTGGAAGTCAGTAGCACTGAATCCGTTCAATCCTCCCTGTACTAAATAAGGAAACTCTGCGCCGAATCTTACAGTTACGTTTTGTGAATCTTGTGTAGATCCTGTAGGACCTTGTATTTTTTGGTAGTAATTACAATGTAACGTATCGGCTGTAGAAACGAATCTTGTTGAGTCTTGGAATCTATAAGTCACATACATATACTCCGTTGCCGCAGTTAAAATACCTGTGGCTGTTGGGTTATCATTAAAACATACGTTTGGACTTATTCTAGATAACTTAGGCGCTGGTAAAGTCCAGTTTCTATTTGATTTGTAAGATAGTGCTGCACAGATCTCTTCATCATCAAAAACAATTGTTTGTTGATCAGGGAAAACTCTTCCTACTCTGTTCAAGTTACCATTATCATCAGGATGTAAATCGTATAGGTAATAGTATCTTATACCAGGATCATTCATATCAATGTTCTTCGTAGACTTTAAATAATACTCTTGGAATAATGATTCGTAGTTCGGTGGTTCAACATAGAATGTTTCTCCGAATGTTGATCCATCGTTTTTGTGCCATAACAAAGTAGGTAAGGAAACTTTAAAATGTCTTGCCAAACCAGTGCTGTCTGCGGGATTCAATGGATCAGTAGGTAAAAGTGCAAACTTTTCACCGTAAACGTTATCTATTGATTGGTTAGTGTAGTGGACTATAGCGATACATTTCTGATCTTTGGGTGCCACTAATATCTTTTCATCAAACGAGTTATAGTAGAACACCTCTCCCGTATCTGTACCACCACTTTCATTCTGATAGTTCCAATATTCTTTTGATCCAATATATCCTACTGAACCATAAGTGGTATAATCTTCATAAACATTACTCAAAAGTCCTGCAGGACTTTCAGACCAAGGAATATTCATATTCCATATTTTGGTATCTTCCAAAGCAACGTCACAAGGACTTTCGAAATTTATCGTATCGATTTCCCAGTTCGGCATTGGTGTTAGAGAGTCATATAACTCTGTCATACCTGAAGGATAAATTATTACCTTGGCAATCGCTAATGGGTCGGCTGAAGTATAAATCGGAGAAGGTCTGTCGAGAATAAACTCTGTTGTTCCCGTCAATACACCATTAATACCCTGAATTCTATACGTTAATATAGGAGACCCTGAAAATGAGTAACAAGATCCATTACCGTCCAAATATATTACAGCAATATCACCAACTTGTGTTGTACCTGTCGCAGGTTCTTGATCCAAAGAGGAACACGATCCAGGTGTGAAATCAACTGTTATCGCAGTTCCACCTGTAAGGTTTGTCATATACATTTCATACACAGAGTTAACGGTATATGCAGAACTGAATTGTCTATACCAAGAGGTGGTTGATCCTGTAAAAAATCCTTTAACTCCCGCAGCATTGTAGACGGGTTCTACTTTAGAATCCATGTATGGAATTCCATATGTATTACCTGAAGCACCCTGTACATAGAAAGGATACTTAACGTTTTGTTTGTTTGATTCAGGAACACCAGTATCATTCTGAGCGTTCCAAGCCGGCATCAATATAGAGTTATTGGTTGAATTATAATTTGGAACTGCAGTATAACTAACTTCACTATCTCCAATTTGGAAATAGGCAATTCTAAAGTTTCCCTGAGAGATTTTTCTTCTCCCAACATCTGTAATTCTTGTGTTGATTAACGCTGCGGTATTTTTGATAATATAACTCATCCTTTATAAATATACTTTTTCTCTTTTTACTGTTGTATTGAGGAAATACCAATTACATATCCTGTATCAGGGTTTATATCATAGTTCATGTTGTTGATGAAGATATATGAGTACCCTAGAAGAGGCGTTCCACTTGTATTCTCATACACTACACATAATGATCCAAATGAAAGAGTGTTACAATTTGAATACAGAGTTCCCGTATTTGGTCCCCAAACTGATCCTGGAAATTCAAAGTAAGTAAAACATTCTGTCTGGCAGTCAACAAGTGACGTGATTACACCATTATCATCTATTTGAACAACATCATAATCGGTTGGTTCGCTTCCACCCCAGAATATTTTATAATAGCTAAGTCCTCCATTGAACGGTGATGAAAGAACTCCTGCGGTGTTCACGGTATAGAATACAGTACCAACTGATATTGTATTATCATAATTGAATACTGATGTTGGTAGTCGTCTTAATGAACAAACGTCACAAATATTAGAACCTGCTAAGGAAAGATAACTTGTATTGACTGTGACTGGTAATTCACCACCACCTGTATTTCTGTATTGAACAACATGATTATCAACTCCACCATACACCTTCAAGGCTTCTATAGTACAACAATTACAATTTGTAAGAATTGGAGATTGTGCTAAAACAACTATGTTTTGTTGTACTCTTGTAGCACATCCGTTGGATGCTGTTTCAGGTGCTGTGAGACTGATCAAAGATACTGATGTACCCGACACAATATCACCTCTCTGAATTGATATTGGATAGATCACGGAAACTGTTTCCTCAAATCTGTTATAAGGATCACAATTTGGTCTTGTAGAGTTATTATCTGTTGTTGTAATGTTTGTTGTTGTAAGATCTACACCGTTCTTTTTGACAGTGTTTGTTGGTACTGCAACACCTGTACCAGGACCATCAATAATCTTGAAATTATTAACAGCCAAGTCGAAATTGAGTGTAACACCAACAGGTAATGGTGGAATAACCTCAACACACCATGAACCTTGATAGTTGAAATCCGATATTTGTGTCACCCCACTTGTACTTACACTTATTTGGTAAGATATTGAAGTGAAGTCGGCTTGAACGATTGCTTGTCTCGATACTGTTGATCCAGCACTATCCCTTACAACCACAGTATAATTTCCGTTTCTTAATTGTCCGAATACGTTAGCAGAAGTGAAAGTTTGACCGTTGTCTATCGAGTAAGTATAAGGTGCGGTACCACCAACAGCGGTGATCGTTATTCCTCCGTCATATGGAGCAGTGTCACCACACGTCGTAGGATCAGTTGTGATTCTGATCGTTAATGGTGCAGATTGAGGACATGTTCCCTCAGTAACTGTAACCACGGCTTGTTGAGGGTTTCCTTCACTTTGCCATCCTGTCGTAGGTACATTACCTGTTACAAAACTAACTAGTGTACCTGTATAACCCCAATCATACATTTGCCATCTGGCAAGTTCTATATTCCAACGTAAATAAGTTGTTGTTACCCCGTTGAAATAACTCCATTGTGGTTTTCCATTGAATGATCCTATCCAATTGAATTGTAGAGGTCCAATGAGACTCTCTGTTCCATAATCCACGAAGAAACAAAGATTCGGATAAACTGCACTTGGTGTTACTGTTGGAGTTGGAGTTGCAGAAGATGTTGGGGTTGGGCTTGGAGCAAATATTGAACATACAGTATTCGCAGTGTAGTCACCATAGAAGTCAACAACTGTAACTCCATAACTACCTTGTTGCATGCCCACAATTGTTTGTCCTACTTGGCCGTTGTCCCAAGTAACTGTATATGGTGCAGAACCTCCTGTGATAATGAGTGACAATACACCATCTTGTGAGGTTGATGTATTCGGATTCACAACATTACAAATAACTCCCATAGGGAATATTGTTACAACTTCACAATTATTTTCTCTAACATAAACCTCAGGTGGTGTTGGTGTCATTGTTGTTGTAGGTGTAAGGGTTGGTGTTGGAGATGGTGAAGGTGTGAATGAAGGCGTAATTGATGGTGTTGGTGTGGTGCTTGTTGTAGGAGTATTTGTTGGTGTAGGACAAAGTACTGACGTTGCTTGGAATAACAAATTAATACCAACGTATGGTTTGGTATAATCTAATACAACAAGTTGTTCGACACCTGATCCTGAAATCAAATCTCCACAACAATCATAATAATAGTGATTACCTGTTGTATATCCTGAACCACAAAGAATCGGTGTAGTTGTTGGTGTTGCGGTTACAGTTGTTGTTGGTGTTAAGGTTGGTGTGTTCGATGGTGTTTGTGTTGGGCTAGATGTAATGGTTGGTGTTTGAGTCGGACTAGCAGTGGTTGTTGGTGTTGGTGAAGGAGTGAGAGCTGGTGCGCTACAACAAGGTCCAATCGAATCTATTGTGAAAGCCGCAGATCCCCCAATCGTATTGTAATTAATACATGTTGCAACTCCAACGACTTCGGGTCCAACACTTACAGATTGATATTGAGTAATACCATTACAATCAAGATAACTTATTACTCCAGCTGAAGTGACTTCGACATTTACGTACTGAACACATCCCCCAACACATGGTGTTGTACTTGGAGTTGGTGTGATAGTAGGTGTTTGAGTTGTTGTCGGAGTAGGTGAAGGTGTTCCTGCACATGGATCTCCCTCATAATAAGAACTATCAATGATGGCGTAAGCCATATCATTTTGATAAATCGTCAGTGTGACAGGAGAAAGTGTATCATAACATAATTCGGTTGTGTATGTCCCGTCAACAAAGAAAACTTGTTGTTGTGGGTTCCCATCACAATCATAAAAGTCGACATAGAGCGCGTTATCGAAGTAAAATAAATTACCATTGGCGTTAATCAAGTCGGTAACGCCCACCACAACATTTAAAATACTACACGCCATTAATTCTTAGTTTAATACTATTCCTATAATTATAACCTCAAACAATATTTTTTGAAGGAATGAGACCGATAAAAGTAATCAAGGTGCACTCGGTGTAGGTGTCATTGTAAGTGTTGGAGTTTGTGATGCGGTAACACTTGGTGTTGGCGATTGCACAGGTCCATAAACAAAATCTATAATTTGACCAACTGTATTGATTTGAACTGCCCATATCCCTCCGTTGAACACCATAATTCTCCATTGATTGTTTCCATTCACAGGATTGAATAGAGAATCGTTAACCGCTTGTCTATAAACAACAGCACCAATTACAGGGGTGAGAAAGGCTGATGATATGTAAGTGTACCAAAATAAACCATAGTTTACATAATCCGACAAAGCTAAAGAAGATGTTGGGTGCCAAGCATTTCCAAAGTTATGTGAGACCCACACAGGTGTTGTAGATGGTGTTGGTGTGTTAGTCGGAGTTTGAGTTGGTGTACTTGTGTTTGTTGGGGTCGCAGTCAATGTTGTTGATGGTGTCATTGTCTGTGTAGCCGTCTGAGATGGTGTTAAAGTTGGTGTTGCAGTATTTGAAGGGGTTGGTGTTGGAGTAACTGCTTGTATTTCTGTATGTTCACAACCCTCAGTATCGATGATTTTCACAATGAAATCCGAAGTCGAAAGTGAATCAGGTGCAAAGAAAGTATATGGAAAAGTCGATACTGTTGAAATTTCAGTACATGGACTACCTGACAACTCGCAACAATAAATTGTTACCGGGGTGTTTCCTGTTACAGATGTTATGGTTATTTCTAATGGCATTATACTCTTGAGGTTCCTGAGATTATACAATCATTTTTATCGATCAATTTGATCATGTAGGCAGGTGAAACATCATAAGGAACCGGTATATCAAACTCATAGGGAATTTGAGAGTCAGTTATTGTGGATATGTAAAAACAAGACGTATTGTTTGGTTGACAAACATACACATCGTAGGGTTCTACCCCTCCTGTAACTCCACTTATGAAAACTCTTACTGCCATTTTATTAAATATTTTTACTTGATTCCTTTGATTACAACAAATTCTTTACCTGCTTCTGGTGACACCAAATTATCCGATATGAAAGAGTCTTGAATACCTGAACCTCGGTTATCTACAGGAACATATGGATTAGTACCCAATTGAATCCCAGCATCAATCGTTGGTTGTTGGTTTTGGAAACATGTGTTACAATCAATGAAATTGTTAGCCCAAGTGTAAGCTAGTGAATTAGCGGTCAATGTAAAGATATTCGGTTCATATACAAGACCCTCAGAGGTAACAATTGTGTAACAGTTAGCATTTTCTGCAACAGATACAACGTCTCCTATATTCAACTGACCTGTAGTATAAGGTTTATAGAATGGGAAGTTTGTTACTTGTGCATTATCTGCGTTACATGTTGAAATTGTATACTTGTAGAACAGAGGACAAGTATTACAGTTGTATTGTACACCGATTGGTGGGATTTGTAATACGTTGTTTGTTACTTGTTCCGTCACAATATCTGTTATTCTTCCACAGAACATCTCAGTGACTTGGTTATTCGTGTCGTATGAGAAAATCGCACAAACGCTATTAACTGATGGGTTGAAGGATGTTGTTGATGTTGTACTACCTGGAATGCCCAATTCAAAGAAATTGATAGTGATTGTTGTAGATCCTAAGTCACACGCTTTCGCTACTACAGTTTGTTGGTTGTCACATCTTTCGATTTGATAATAAACATAGTTCACACATGGATCAATCACAGGAACACTCAAAGCTTCTTGACATGATTGATAAACATACTCAATTGCACCTACAAAATAATTTCCTTGGAATGTTAATGTATCGATTCCGATTGGTGCAATGTAGTTTGTATTGAATTGTCCCAAATATCTCCAAGGAGTTCCTGTTGAATCTTTGAATACAGTATTTTCTGTAGAGATGAACGGTACAGGTTGTGTTTGAACAACTTGAACAGTTCTTGGTAACTTGATACCAACAGGTACACATGATTCATACACATAAACATAAGTAGGTGTGGATGAAGGTGTTGGTGTCATTGAGGTTGTTGGGGTCATCGATGGTGTCATTGTTGGAGTCATCGATGGAGTTGGTGTGAGAGTTGCGGTAGTTGAAGGTGTTGGTGACGGATCCGATCCAGGACTTGGAGTTTGGCTTGGTGTCGTAGTCAGTGTTGGTGTCTGTGACGGTGTAACCGATGGTGTTGGTGTCATTGTTGGAGTTCCTCCAGGTGTTGCAGATGGTGTTTGTGTTGGTGTCTGAGTCACTGTTTGTGTCGGAGTGACAACAGGATCACAGAAAGTACAAGAAGAATAAAGTTCGAGAATTTCGTCAACCCAAACATTACCTGAGCCCTTTCTATCCGTAGTATAAGTCACACAAGTTGGTGTTCCGTTGATAATAGCTAACATCGTTGTTCCTGATGTTACAGGGATTAGACCAGCACTTCCAACAAAATTCAATGCTTGTGAAGTTAACATCTCTGTTCCATCAGCACAGTTAACAAGAACACGTACAGTTGTACAAATAATTCTATCTCTTAACATCTCCGTCATTGTACCATCCGAAATTTGGACAGTTCTTGTTAGTGTCATTGTTGGTGTTGAAGGTGGTGGTGTGGCTGTAGGTGCAGTATATCCTGACAGAGAGAATATCAAACTAGTTGAACAAACGGGATTTGGTGATGGTGTCGGTGTAACTCCGATTCCTGTCATATCAAAATCAACAAGTGAACATGGGACTGATGGAGTTGGTGTTGGTATTGGCTCATAGTCACAATCAAAATATGCTGTGAAATTCAAAGTCGTACAATCCGCTGGCGATGGTGTTGGAGTTGGACATATTCCCCCTGAGAAGAACTCACCTGAGATATCAGGACATGCAGAATAACATGGACTTGCACCTTGTAATATACATGTTCCACCGAGTGTGTCTGAAAGACACCAGTAACTTTCTGTTACCCCAGTATATTGATAAATGTACGCGGTAGTAACGCCATCTCCCGAATAGTAGATTCTTCCATTGTATGTTCCAGCCGAAAAATAAGTTCCGTTATAATCACTCAAACCTGAGAATGAACTTCTCAGACAGAAATCTGTATCAGGACATGTCAACGGTGTTGTTGATGGTGTCGGAGTCATTGTTGGAGTCAAGAATGGACTCGAAGTAATGGTAGGTGTTGGCGTAACACACGGATGTGCTTCGTTGGCTTTTTCACAAGTACCGTAGTCAGGTAAACCCAAGTAAGGACCACCAGGACCACCGAATCTAATGAAGTAATATGATCTATCGTTGAACCTATAAACAACGCCGACTGCCGGATCACCCGATGCTGTGTTTTGATCAACTAAGGCAAAGAATATCTCTCCTGTACAACAGTCAGCTAAGGTTGCCGCTGAATAACACACAGGTGCAGCACAGACTGAAGCTGACACAGAAATACCGACGTAAGGGTGATTAGTATCGACACAAATTGCTAGCCCAATATCAGTACCAGAAATGAAATCTCCACAACAGTCAGTATATGACCATGGATTTGCAGTTGTTGTTGCAGAAAAACATGCCACAGGTGGAGTTACAGGTGTCTGTGATGGTGTGGGTGTAAATGATGGTGTCGGTGTTGTAGTTGGTGTTTCGGTAGGAGTTGTAGATGGTGTTTGTGTTTGTGATGCAGTTATCGATGGTGTTGGTGTTTGAGTTTCTGTAGGAGTTGGAGTGGGTGTTGGACAAGGATATGTACCCGTACAAACTCCGCAAGAAGCTTGAGGTGTAAAAGAGACTCCTGCCCCAGAGTAGACAGTACCAACAGCAGAATAAACTTGAACTGTTGCACATCCGTTGAATCCTGCTCCGCCTGTAATGTAATAGGTTTGACCTACTGTTAACGTACCAAAAACGTTTTCATATCTAAACTGATCCCCATAACAACAATCTTGTAACAAATAAATGTCATATGGTTCTGTCGGGGAAGGCGTGGGTGTATTTGTGGGTGAAGATGTAATCGAAGGTGTTGGGGTATTAGTAGGGGTTTGAGTAGGTGAAGATGTAATCGAAGGTGTGGGTGTATTAGTAGGTGTTTCGCTCGGGGTGTTGCTGGGTGTCGGTGGTGGTGCCGCACAACAAGCCCAACCAGAATCTGTCAAACCTGGATCCAAACTCAGAGCACCATATGATTGATCAAGACATATAGTGATATTATTCCCCCCTAAAAGAGATCCTGATTGAAATGTTCCACTACAATCATAATATGAGTAAGACCCGGGTGTAACAAACTCGTTGAGAATGTTTACTTCACAACATTTTGTTAGACACGTACTGACATCACAGATTTCAGTAGGCGTCGGTGTGGGTGTCGGAGTTCCTGAAGGTGTTACTGGAATTGTTTCAGTAGGAGTGGGTGTAGGAACAAAACATGGCCCAACATAAGATGGCGAATAAGTTGTTGCTTGTTGTGCATCATTTTGCCAATAGTAGGTAGAAATATTAGTACAAAGGCACTCATTATGTGAACCTGCAGATCCATATTGTTGTTGTACAAATACTCCATTACAATCAGTGTATTCCCAAAATACTACTCCGTTAAGAAGGGGGTTCGTGTTACCAAACGCATTAACAACATCATTTGGATCCACGATAAACTGCATCTCAATACAACTACACGGTGATGGTGTTATAGTTGGAGTGGGTGTAGGTGTTGGAGTTGGTTCTGTACAAGGACAAATACCTGGCGAACATTGGTTGAATCCAACACAGGATATATCACCATCTCCGCCCGAAATAATGCTAATACAATATGAATTTATTGAAGGTGTTCCAGGTCCTGGTCCTAAATTGTATACCCCACTGTTTCCTGTATTGGTACCGGATGAGATTGGAACATTTATGTAATTTGTTCCGTATTCCGCAGTTACAACCTCTATGTTAAAATTCGTTGCAGCGACGACGTTATTGGTTAAATCTACTTGAACCGTTAACTCACCTTCACCAAACCCATTATAACCTGGCGTTATTATTATATTTGTTACTGCATTACAACTCACTCTGTATGTTCTTTTCTATAAATAACCCGTTCCTTTATTTTATACTTAATCAAATTATAGATTTGTAGGATTTATAATAAACAACTTATCGCCGATATTTATGGAAAATGAAGCTACTTAAGACGATAAAGAAAATTATCCAAGAGGCTGAAGAAGAATATAATAAGGCTTGTGAAAGAGCCGTGACCTTAGAAGAACTTGATAGAGCTGAGAAGCACTATAAAGATTCATTGAAGTTGCTCAAACTTTATAAGGAAAAAAAGAAAAAGTAGGTTATTTGATTCCTACACAAGATACTTTCTGATAATTGAGATTGTATCCCCTCTCCACTAAAAATTGACTTAAAATTTTATTTTCTTCTTCACTCATATTCTCATGCTCGAATATGACCATCTTTGGTAAAAGTTCAGTTGGAATTGACATTATAATTTTTGAATCGTAACCCTCTACGTCGGTATGGATCCAATCGATTTCTCCACCAGCCAAATCATTGATTAACTCCTCTGTTGATATTGATTCTCTAAGAGTAGATTTTATTTCTTCTTTTTCCCAACTCTTTATTACAGTTTCTACAATAGAGTTTGTGTAACCTAAACCTCCTTCGAAAAACTCAACAGGTTTTCCATCCGAGGTAATCAAACTATTCACACAAGTTACATTAGGAATGTTTCTGAAGTTTTCTTCGAGTGCATCAAATTGTTTTTTTGATGCCTCCACCAATATCGCGTCTGTTATATTCTCCAAAACACAAGGAACCCATTCACCAAATAATCCATCATGTGTACCAACAGCAATTCCTTTAGGTCTCCTACCTCTTTTGAATATTTGGTCACAAAAAAGGTATAGAGTTTTGTATAATTCACTACCATCTTGAATGACATTCCATCTTCTCGATGCAACAAACTTTCCCTCGGAGTCATATATGACAACATCATTCATCTCGTTATTTGGAAATTCAGCCCACCATCCGTCATTAAGTTGTGATTGCCAAATCTCATTACCTGATACATGAGATTGGATTGAAAGTTTAAGTGGTAATTTGAATAATGAAGACACAATCTTTGTTTCGACTCTTATCTTACCATTTGAATAATCTATATTGATCATATTAATCCTGTTTTTGTTTCCCAAAATCTTACGAAGTCGGTCACTGTTTTATTATCTATAATTTCAAGTTCTTTCAGATAGTCTGTAGATAAGTCGATTGTCTTGTTAGCCCAAGAAATATCATCCAAACCATAAGCTATTCCATACATCTGAATAGGATTGTTCAATCTATACTCGGTGGGTGTCATTGTTTTTCCGTAATCCTCTGACTGACTAAACGCATTTGGAGTTTGTTCAAAAGACGGACCGGGATTTAATATAATAGCTTTACAACCACATAAAGTTGCCGCCAAAGTGAAGAAACTTTTTTGATCGTAAGTTAGGAAGTATTCGTACTTGTTGAAATGCTCCCTTAAATAATCGTACGCACCTTTCGTCTTCCATTCTCCCAAATCAAACGAGTTGAACGTCCTAAAGGTATCATGTCCGTTAGGTGGCGTATTCTTGTGAGACATGTGACAAAAACCCTTTCTCGATCCTTTATTTGTGACATATAGTTTGTCAAAGTAATAATTGAATACCGTTAATTTCCTATCGGGTACTGTTTTATATGTTTTGAAATTTCCATAGTTGAAATACACATCATCCTCACCATATTGATCCTCTATGAACTTCTCCGTATGGTATAATATCCAACGTGAGACATGTTTGGTGTTATAAGGATTACCTCGGATTATTTGTGGGTAGATTGAGATTGTTTTATTGAGAGGGTATTGGAATGATTCCCATGACCATTCCGTCTCGTCATTATTCAATTTTTTACCATGTGATTTTATTACTCTTATGTTTTCATGAGGATACTCAGGTTCACAAAAAGTGAATACATTATGACCTGTCTTTGCTAAGTTATGAGCCAACTTATGCATGGCAACAACACCTCCAGTAAGAACTTGAGCAAAATTTACATGTACTCCAACTAAAAAATTTAGTTTGTTTTCATCAGGTAATTTCATCTATTTAATTTTTTTTACTGGTACCCCAACATAAACACCAGGTTCTTCAATATCTTTTACCACCGCAGCATTTGATCCTATTGTTGTTAAACTGTGAACGGAAATTTTTTCTTTGATGGATGAATTAGTCCCCATATAAACAAGATCATAAATTGTGACATTCCCTGAAACAATTGCTCCAGGCATGGCACTGAAATAATCTCCTATATTACTATCATGACCAATATGGTTTCCTCTATTCAAAATTGCATGAGATCCAATTTTGATATTTGTTGTAAGAATTGAGTAAGCACCAATGAAACTTCCAATACCTATTTCAATATCTTTATCCATTATTAGTGTGGTCGGATGAATGAAAGTAAAATACTTAGTTTCTCTCGGTAATTTTTGAACAATATCAAATCTATCTCTACAGTCCGCAACCGCAACCATCATATAATATTCAGATGGATCGAATTTACTTATTGGTTTTGCAAACTCATTTGCATATTGATCATCAACGAAAAAGCTTACATCCATTTTCATCTGTGCAGCAACTTCTCTTGCATGTCCCCCGTATCCAAATAATGCGTATTTCATCTAATTTTTTTTCTAAGAACGAATTCGTTGTTATAAATCATTGATTCAGGACTTGCCTTTAATTTATTGTAAACAAATCCTACCACTTCGTACTCGTCGAAGAGATATTCATTAACAATCATATCAACACCGTGTTTAACTACAGGATTGTATCCAACGTCATGATAGTCATCGAATATGATATATCCTCCTTCGTTTACCAAATCTTTATAGTTTAGGAAGTCCTCTATCACAGCTTCTAAGGTATGTTCTCCATCAATGAATAACATATCAACTTGTTTCACAACTTCTCTGACATTCTTTACAACTTCTTTATCCCTTGAGTTACCGATAAAGTAATAGAAATGATTATCCTCTCTTTTATATTTCTCAACATTCTCTTGAACCGCTTGATGTCTTGTACTTGTTTCAAGGTCCATACCATAAACATTGGTAAGTTTTGGGTGTTTCAACATCAAACATGCAGATCCTCCCGAGTGGGTTCCGATTTCGAGATAATTGATTTCTTCTTTATCAATCATATTTCTGATATCCCACAGGATATGAAAGTGATGGTGAAAGGTGTGTCCCGCCATGTTTTGGGAGATGTGTCTAACCTCTTCTAAAGATTCGACTGTTGGTACTACTGTCCTCATTGGTTGTATATTTCGTATTTTGATAGATCAGGATATGGTAATTCGAGATCAGGGTTATGTTTCTTGGAACCATCCAAATTGTAAAATTGTGTCATCAT
>JACCDW011555557.1_pt1 | contig 13304 bp, 12 predicted proteins | sample 7449781 | NCBI WGS metagenome assembly JACCDW01 (sample SAMN15323449, study PRJNA562643) | freshwater metagenome | isolation source: river surface water | place: USA:Blue River Watershed | collected 2017-08-18 | reverse complement strand
GTTTTCCTAGGAGCCTGGTCGCTAGACCAAAGGAGGTCGAATAGCTGTAGATCACCTCGCGCGCAGCCCGCTGAGCCGCCAGCGTATAGAGGCTTAGACCAGTTGGGACCTTGGTGGTGTCTTGAATATCCACCCTCTCAGGCTACTAGCTAATAAAACTATGATTGACCCTATGTCCAACACCATGAAGCCCAGAAGTCACGTTGTCACCGATGGAATCGAACGCGCCCCAGCTCGAGGCATGCTCAGAGCGGTAGGTATGGGTGACGAAGATTGGGTCAAGCCACAGATTGGAATTGCTTCGTCTTGGAACGAAGTAACGCCTTGCAATCTTTCACTGGATCGCCTTGCCGTTGCATCTAAAAAGGGTGTCAATGAAGCAGGTGGCTTCGGAATGCAGTTCGGGACGATTTCGATGTCTGACGGCATCTCAATGGGTCACGAGGGTATGCATTTTTCGTTAGTTTCACGCGAAGTGATTGCTGACTCGGTCGAGACAGTGATGGAAGCTGAGCGATTGGACGGAGCGGTTCTTCTAGCCGGTTGCGACAAGTCACTGCCTGGAATGATGATGGCTGCCGCTCGACTAGATGTTTCTGCAGTCTTCTTATATGCCGGCTCCATTGCACCGGGCTGGGTAAAGCTAACCGATGGAACTGAAAAGCAAGTAACCATCATTGACGCCTTTGAAGCTGTTGGAGCTTGCAAGGCCGGCAAGATGAGCGAGGAAGACTTAGACAGAATCGAAAGAGCTATCTGTCCCGGAGAGGGCGCATGCGGGGGTATGTACACCGCTAACACGATGGCTTCAATCGGAGAAGCGCTTGGACTTTCACTACCGGGTTCCGCAGCACCACCATCAGCCGATCGTCGTCGCGACGTTTGGGCGGAGCGTTCAGGGGCTGCTGTTGTAAATCTGATTGCGAAAGGCATAACCGCTCGTCAGATTTTGACCAAGAAGGCATTTGAAAATGCGATTGCGGTCTTGATGGCATTTGGTGGTTCAACCAATGCGGTTCTGCATTTGCTTGCGATTGCAAGAGAAGCGGAAGTCGATCTTCAGCTCGAGGACTTTAACCGAATCTCTGATCGCGTTCCTCACTTGGGGAATGTTAAGCCTTTTGGTGATTTCGTTATGAACGATGTCGACAAAGTGGGTGGCGTTCCTGTGGTAATGAAGGCACTACTGGATGCAGGTCTGCTGCACGGGGACACGCTTACTGTAACTGGCAAAACGATGGCTGAAAATCTAAGCGAGATTAATCCTCCAGATCCAGATGGAAAAATTATCCACGCTATGAACAATCCAATTCATAAGACTGGAGGTATTTCAATCCTCCATGGATCCCTGGCTCCGGAAGGCGCAGTAGTCAAAACAGCTGGCTTCGACCTGGAAAACTTTGAGGGTCCTGCCAGAGTCTTTGAGCGAGAAGCAGCGGCGATGGAAGCTTTGACCAACGGGCAGATTAAGGCAGGCGATGTAGTCGTCATTCGCTATGAAGGCCCTAAGGGCGGCCCCGGCATGCGAGAAATGCTTGCCATTACAGGTGCAATTAAGGGTGCAGGCTTGGGTAAAGATGTCTTACTATTGACGGACGGCAGATTCTCAGGCGGCACAACCGGCCTGTGTATCGGCCACATCTCCCCAGAAGCAACGGTCGGTGGACCAATTGCCTTGGTTAGAGATGGAGACTTGATTCGAGTCGATGTTGCAGCTCGATCGCTTGACTTACTGGTCGACGAGAAGGAGCTGGCTGCGAGGAAGCAGCAGTGGCAGCCACTGCCCCCGCGTTACACACGCGGTGTTCTAGCTAAATTCACCAAGTTGGTGCGCTCGGCCTCCGAGGGCGCCTACTGTGGCTAATCGACTTGTTATTGGAGATTATTAAATGAGTGAGACACTAACCGGTGCTCAGGCAATCATTCGCTCGCTCGAGATGCTCGGCATCGACACCGTGTTTGGCTTGCCAGGCGGAGCAATTCTGCCAACCTACGACCCACTGATGGATTCCAAGAAGATTCGTCACATCTTGGTTCGTCATGAGCAGGGGGCAGGTCACGCAGCCGAAGGATATGCGGCTGCGTCGGGCAAGCTCGGTGTTTGTATTGCTACTTCCGGTCCAGGTGCAACAAATTTGGTTACTGCTATCGCGGATGCCCAGATGGATTCCGTTCCACTGCTTGCAATCACCGGACAGGTCAACTCTTATGCAATTGGTACCGATGCCTTCCAAGAGGCAGACATTGTTGGTATCACAATGCCAATTACCAAGCACAGCTTCTTGGTGACAAAGGCTGCTGACATTCCGGCAGTTATGTATTCCGCCTATCAGATTGCAACTACTGGTCGTCCAGGTCCCGTGCTGGTGGATGTTGCCAAAGATGCTCAGAATGCAAAATTTGAGTTTAGCTGGCCACCCGAGCAGGATCTAACTCCTGGCTATAAGCCGGTAAATGATCCACACGGCAAGCAGATTCAAGCCGCAGCCGAAATGATTCTTCAGTCTAAGAAACCAATTCTTTACGTTGGTGGCGGTGTAATTAGAGCAAGGGCCAACAAGGAATTGTTGGAGCTGGCAAATCTAATTAAAGCTCCAGTTACAACGACACTGATGGCGCGAGGAGCATTCCCTGACTCGCACCCGCAACACCTGGGTATGCCAGGTATGCACGGAACAGTTCCGGCAGTTACTGGTTTGCAGAAAGCAGACCTGCTAATCACCCTCGGCGCTCGCTTTGATGATCGAGTAACCGGAGATGTAAAGACATTTGCCAGAGGGGCAAAGGTCATTCACGTTGACATTGATCCTGCTGAAATTGGAAAGATTCGCCATGCCGATGTCCCAATCGTTGGGGATGCCAAGATAGTTATTGCAATGCTGACTGAAGAGCTGAAGAAGCAAATCAAGTCAAGCAAATATGACATCACTGAGTGGTGGCAGTACTTGGACGGTCTAAAGGAGCGCTACCCTCTGGGATACACCGATCTAGACGACGGAAAGATTGCTCCGCAGTATGTAATTGAACGGATTGGTCAGATTTCTGGTCCAGAGGCAATTTATGCTGCTGGTGTTGGTCAGCACCAAATGTGGTCCGCACAGTTTATTAAGTATGAGAATCCAAATACCTGGCTCAACTCAGGTGGTGCTGGAACCATGGGATATGCGGTACCAGCTGCAATGGGAGCCAAGGTTGCCATGCCAGAGAAGCTGGTTTGGGCAATCGACGGTGATGGCTGCTTCCAGATGACCAATCAGGAACTTGCCACCTGCACAATCAATCAGATCCCAATCAAGGTTGCGATTATCAACAACTCTTCCCTTGGAATGGTGCGGCAGTGGCAGACCCTGTTTTACAACTCCCGCTATTCCAATACGGACCTCCACACCGGAACTGATTCTGTGATGGTGCCAGACTTTGTGAAGTTGGCCGAGGCTTATGGCTGCCTAGCGATTCGAGTTGAAAAAGAAGAAGACGTTGACAAGGCAATCAAGTTGGCAATTGAAACCAATGACCGTCCAGTCGTTATTGACTTTATCGTTGGAAAAGACGCGATGGTTTGGCCAATGGTTCCAGCGGGAGTGTCAAATGACGCTGTTCAGTACGCTCGTGATGCAGCACCAATTTGGGATGGGGAGGAGTAAAGATGAGCCAACATGTCCTCTCGCTCCTGGTTGAAGACAAGCCAGGTATCCTTACCCGCGTTGCAGCTCTTTTTGCCAGGCGAGGATTTAACATCGAATCTTTAGCTGTGGGAACTACCGAGGTTGAGGGAGTATCTCGAATAACCGCTGTAGTAAACCTTGATGGTCAGCCGCTGGAGCAGGTAACCAAGCAGCTGAACAAGCTGGTCAATGTTTTGAAGATTGTGGAGCTAGAGCCGGATCTATCCGTTGCCCGCGACCACATGCTGGTCAAAGTTCGCACCGACGCTTCCACTCGCTCGCAGGTATTGGAAGCCGTAACTTTGTTCAGAGCAAGAGTGGTCGACGTGGTCAGCGATGCCGTGGTCATTGAGGTCACAGGCGACAGCGCTAAGTGCAAGGCCTTTATCAAGGTATTAGAACCATTTGGAATCAAGGAACTTGTGCAATCTGGCGCTATTGCCATTTCGCGTGGTTCAAAGTCAATGACTGAAAAAGTACTCAAGTAAACAACTAACAGAAAGAAAAAAAGTGGCGGAAATTTTTTATGACAAGGATGCCGACTTATCCATCATCCAGAGCAAGAAGGTTGCGGTTTTGGGATTTGGCTCGCAAGGCCATGCTCACGCACTAAACCTAAAGGACTCAGGTGTTGATGTAGTCGTTGGCTTGCAACCAGGTTCAAAGTCCACTGCCAAGGTAGAGGAAAAGGGTCTGAAGGTTTTGCCGCCAGCTGAGGCTGTGAAGTGGGCCGATGTTGTGGTTGTTTTAGTACCAGATCCAAAGCAGCGCGATCTATACAAGAACGAAATCGAACCAAACCTCAAGCCCGGAGCGACCTTGGTATTCGGTCACGGGTTTGCTATCCGTTTTGGCTTCATCAAGCCTCCTAGCAACGTCGATGTGATGTTGGTAGCACCAAAAGGCCCTGGACACATTGTTCGACGAGAGTTCGAAGCCGGTCGAGGTGTTCCAAACCTAATTGCGGTTGAGCAAGATGCCTCTGGCAACGCTTTCAACCTCGGCCTTTCTTATTCAAAGGGAATTGGTGGAACCAGAGCGGGCACCATCAAGACCACCTTCACCGAGGAAACTGAGACCGATCTATTTGGTGAGCAGGCAGTTCTGTGTGGTGGAGCCTCGCAACTTGTCATGTATGGTTTTGAGGTTTTGACCGAAGCTGGCTACCAGCCGGAGATCGCTTACTTCGAGGTGCTGCACGAGCTCAAGCTGATTGTTGACTTGATGTATGAGGGAGGAATTGCCAAGCAGCGTTGGAGCGTCTCCGACACTGCTGAATATGGTGATTATGTCTCCGGTCCAAGAGTTATTGACCCACGTGTGAAGGAAAACATGAAGGCTGTCCTAGCTGACATTCAGTCAGGGGAGTTCGCTAAGCGCTTCATCGCTGACCAGGATGCGGGAGCACCGGAGTTCCTAGCCCTTCGTGCCAAGGGTGAGGCACACCCGATTGAGGCCACCGGAAGAGAGCTTAGAAAGCTCTTCAGCTGGATCAAGAACAAGGATGACTACCAAGAAGGCTCGGCCGCTCGCTAGGTTGACTTTGTCTTTCAACAAAATCAAAAAGGAGAATAAATGTGCTCTCAAGTCGATTGTGAAAGCTGCGGAAAAATCACCTGGAAGGGTTGTGGAGAGCACATCGAGGAAGCTCTTGCCGGGGTACCTGAAAGCCAGCTTTGCATCTGCCCTCGCTAACAAATAGTCGATAAGCTTGGGCTCAATCCATCAAAGCTGATTGCCGTTAGGTTACCCATTGCCAAAACCAGTCGTAGTCATTGCAGAAGAGCTATCTCCTGCAACTGTTGCTGCGCTTGGCCCAGATTTTGACATCAAGCAAGTTGACGGAACTGATCGCTCTGCGCTGTTTGGAGCTTTACAGGAAGCTAGCGCAGTCCTGATTCGTTCTGCCACAAAAATGGATCAAGAGGCCATACAGTCTGCACCAAAACTTAAAGTAATTGCTCGAGCCGGTGTCGGTCTCGACAATGTTGACATCAAAGCGGCTACCGAAGCTGGCGTGATGGTAGTCAATGCGCCAACCTCCAACATCATTTCTGCGGCAGAGCTAGCTATTGGTCATCTAATGTCGCTGTCCAGGCAAATACCTGCAGCTCACGCATCCCTGTCTAGCGGCGAGTGGAAGCGAAACAAGTTCACCGGTATTGAGCTTTATGAGAAAACCATCGGAATTGTCGGCCTTGGTCGAATTGGAACTTTGGTTGCAGAAAGACTGGCTGGGTTCGGCGCGACGCTGATTGGCTATGACCCATACGTCACTCAGGTTCGCGCAGAACAGATGGGCATTGAACTTGTTGACCTCGAAGACCTGATGAAACGCAGCGACTTTATAACCATCCACATTCCCAAGACCGCCGAAACAACGGGTCTTATTGGCAAAGAACAATTTGCAATCGCTAAGAAAAACTTGCGGATAGTCAATTGCTCACGTGGTGGAATTATCGATGAGAAAGCGCTTTATGAAGCTCTGAGCACTGGGCAGATTGCCGCGGCTGGTTTGGATGTATTTGAAAATGAGCCACCGATTGGCTCGCCACTTCTGTCGTTGCCGAACGTGGTTCTGACTCCTCATCTAGGTGCATCCACCGATGAGGCTCAAGAGAAGGCTGGCATTTCAGTCGCCAAGTCAGTGCGCCTAGCGCTCGCGGGAGACCTAGTCCCCGATGCAGTGAATGTTGCTGGCGGAAGTATCGATCCTTCAGTTAAGCCGGGAATCGCTTTAGCCGAAAAATTAGGACAAGTGGTGGCTGGTCTTGCTCAAACCTCAATTGTCTCTATTGAGTTTGAAGCGCGTGGCGAAATTGCAGCGCACGATGTGACAGTCCTGAAGCTCGCGGCTTTGAAGGGCTTATTCCAGACAATGGTGACTGAGCAGGTTTCCTATGTGAATGCACCTCTGATGGCCGAGCAACGCGGGGTAGAGGTCCGCTTAGTTCAGGACACCCGCAGCGATGAGTATCGCAACGTGACAACGCTTAAAGCAGTTTTATCTGACGGCAGTGTGGTTTCGGCTGGCGGCACCGTAATAGGACCCAAGCACCACCAAAAAATCGTTTCAATCAATGGCTACGATGTCGAACTTGCGATGCCGGAGAACATGGTTGTGATGGTTTATCAAGATCGACCAGGAATTGTTGCGATTTATGGCAAGGCTTTTGCTGAAGCTGACATCAACATAGCTGCTATGGCAATTGCAAGACAGCAAAAGGGTGGGAAAGCCCTCAGCGTTATAACAGTAGATTCACCGATCTCGAATGAACTACTTGAGGATCTGCGCACTCAAATCAAGGCTGATTTGATGCGCTCAATCTCGATCACGGACGAGTACTAAGCCTTCGCGCCAATTCTCACTCTGGCATCCATGACAGGTTTCCTAATTGCTTCCGTCTACCACTACTTCTTTACCGCTTTGAATCCAGGCGCCAGTGCCACCTGCAACAGAAACCACGTTGTAGCCCTGCGACTCTAGGTAGTTAGCTGCAGTCATCGACCTACCGCCGGCTTGGCAAATAATCCATACCTGTTCAGTCTTTGAAATTTCATTCAAGCGGTCTGGAATCGTGTTTAGCGGAATATGCTTGGCAGTAGGTACGTGACCAGCGACGTATTCCCAGTCCTCTCTCACATCCAAAACGGGATGTCCAGCAGATACTGCAGCTTCCAATTCATCAATACTTACTTCGCGAGCCATTTCTAACCTTTCCCAGCTCAATTACAAAAATGTTTTTTCGACTTTTGCTTGATTTTTACTTCCCTGGGCATCCTGACCGGGCGACTATGAGATGATTGGGAAAGTCAGTGAACTCCCTGGCATCTTCTAATACTCGAATCATTCGACCTAGTTGTTTCCGTCCACGGACAAGTCTCTCTCGAACTGCTTCCAAGTTTGGTTGAGGAATATCCATGACATTCTTTCGTTGGAGTCAACCCTCTCAAACATTAGAATACTTGGGGCGTAATCGAAAGGAACATCCTGAGGCTTGTAAAGACTTTGGCCGCGGCAATTTTTGGATTCTCGGCTCTGTTGGGAGTTAGTGGTTGTGCAGCTGAACCGTTAAACCCCTCTGACTACGCAGCTGTGATTGACGTCCGCACTCCTGAAGAGTGGGCCGAGGGTCACCTAGAGGGTGCAGTGCGAATGGGAATTGCTGATAGTGACTTCATGGCACAGCTTTCCACCTTGGATCCTGCAGCCGACTACTACATCTACTGCCGAAGCGGAAACCGTGCAGGGCAAGCCATCGACATCATGCGCAAAATGGGCTTCACTGGCGAATTGGTAAATGGAGGAGCAGTGGCCAATGCCTCCGCTCAGCTGGGATTACCAGTAGTCCTGGATTAATCGGCTCTCAACTTTCCCCTGGGGAGGAAAAGCCAATAGGGTTAAACCCAATAATCCCTAGGGGCACAGTTGAAAAAGCTTAATTTGGCAGTAATTCCGGGAGACGGAATTGGTCCAGAAGTTGTTGCCCCTGCTCTCGACGCACTGCGCAAAGCGCTTAGCGAAACAGATATCAGTGTTACCGAGTACGACTTGGGAGCCACTCGATATCTAAAAACGGGTGAGGTACTAACTGACCAGGACCTAGAAAACCTCAAGTCTCACGATGCGATTTTGCTCGGTGCCGTTGGAGATCCGAGGGTGACTCCTGGAGTTCTGGAGCGAGGGCTGCTGCTAAAGCTTCGCTTTGCGTTTGATCACTTTGTGAATCTTCGTCCAAGCAAGCTTTATCCAGGCGTTAGCACGGTGCTCGCTGGCTCACCAAAGATTGATTTTGTTGTGGTGCGCGAGGGCACAGAGGGTCTGTATGTCGGTAACGGAGGATCCGTTCGGGTTGGAACAGATGCCGAGTTGGCAAACGAGGTTTCTGTCAATACGGCTCACGGAGTAAGAAGAGTTGTCGAATACGCCTTTGAGCTTGCCAGCAAGCGAGACCGCAAGCAACTAACCCTGGTTCATAAAACCAATGTTTTAGTTCATGCTGGAAAGCTTTGGACACGGATGGTCGAGGAAACCGCCAAGAAATTCCCGGCTGTGAAGCACGACTACATGCACATCGATGCTGCCACCATTCACATGGTCAACTCACCTGATCGCTTTGATGTCATCGTGACTGACAATTTGTTTGGCGACATAATCACAGACCTAGCGGCCGCTGTTTCTGGCGGAATTGGACTTTCGGCTTCAGCCAACTTGAACCCAACTGGCCAGTATCCGTCTATGTTCGAACCTGTCCATGGCTCAGCGCCAGACATCGCAGGTAAATCTTTGGCGAATCCAACCGCGGCAATCCTCAGTGCTGCCCTTCTGGCAAAACACCTTGGCTTTGAAGCAGCTGGCGAGCGAATCGAGTCGGCTGTAGCCGCTCACCTCGCAAGCGGGAAAACGGGCGCCACCCAAGAAATAGCAAATTCAATCCTGGAAAGAATCTAGGCAATGCAATTCAAAGTCACCAGAAACCCAAATCCAACTCCCGCAGATGAGCGAGAGAAGATAATCGCCAACCCAACCTTTGGCACTCACTTCACTGATCACCAGGTAGTAGTTGTTTGGGAAAGAGACAAGGGCTGGCACTCTCACGAAGTTATTCCGTATGGGCCAATCTTGATGGATCCGTCAGCCGCTGTTTTGCACTATGGTCAGGAAATCTTTGAGGGCATCAAGGCCTATCGACACAAAGACGGTTCAATCTGGACTTTCCGACCTGAGATGAATGCGCGCCGGCTACAAAAGTCCGCCCATCGCATGGCCTTACCTGAGCTGCCAATCGAAACATTTGTTGAGTCCCTAAGGCAGCTGATTGCAGTTGATGGAGCCTGGGTGCCAACTCAGGACGGCGAGAAGACTCTTTACTTCAGACCCTTTGAAATTGCTGCGGAGAACTTCCTTGGTGTTAGGGCGGCTCATCGCGCCGAGTATCGAGTGATTGCATCACCGGTGGGTCCTTACTTCACCGGCGGCATAAAACCTGTTTCGATTTGGATTGCGCTGGATTCTGCTCGTGCTGGAAAGCATGGAACAGGTGAGGCAAAAACAGGCGGAAACTACGCCGCAAGTTTGCTTGCACAAAATGAAGGCTATGAGCATGGCTGCTCGCAGGTCGTGTTCTTGGACGCAGAAACCGCCACTTACATCGAAGAGCTTGGCGGAATGAACCTCTTCTTTGTTTTCAAAGATGGAAAGGTCGTTACACCCTCTCTTGATGGCACGATCCTGCATGGAATTACCCGCGACTCGGTAATCACTCTTTTGAAAGATCGCGGACACAGTGTGGAGGAAAGAAAGTTCTCACTCACTGAGCTGCGCGACTCGGCCAAATCCGGTGACCTGGTCGAAGTCTTCGCCTGCGGAACCGCCGCTGTTGTAACACCTGTGGGTGTTTTGAAGTCTCGCGAGGAGCAAATCGAGATTGGCGGGGGAGAGCCTGGAGAGCTGACAGTCTCAATTCGCGAGGAACTCACCTCGATTCAGTATGGAAACTTGCCGGATAAGCACGGCTGGCTTGTAAAGCTGGCAGACTAATCAAATGCGTTTAGCTCGCTTCAGTCGCGATGGCCACGTTTACAACGGAGTTGTAGAAGGTGAGCAAGTTCACCAGCTTAAAGGCTCTTTTTTTGATGGCATTGAAAAAACTGGCCACAGTTTCAAGCTGGCCGATGTTCAACTTTTGACACCAGTTGAACCGAGCAAAATTATCTGCATTGGCCTGAACTTCAAAGATCACGCCGCTGAGATTGGTCAAAATACTCAAGATGAACCGCTGATGTTTTTCAAACCACCAAGTGCTCTCATCGCCAGTGGTGAGCAGATCGTTATTCCGCAGCAAACTTCTAAGGCAGAGCTGGAAGTAGAGCTTGCGATAGTGGTGGGTAAGAAAGCAAAGAATATTTCGGAGAATGATGCTCAACACTTCATTCTTGGCTACACCATTGCCAACGATGTAACAGCTCGCGATGTTCAGTTTTCTGACCTGCAGTGGGCAAGGAGTAAGGGATTCGACACATTTGGCCCACTAGGTCCTTGGATTCAAACTGATTTCTTGCCTCGCAACAAGGCTCTCATCTCCAGAGTCAATGGTGAGGTGCGGCAGCAGGGAAACACAGACAACATGATTTCGACTCCCGAAGCCCTCATTTCCTATGTCTCACAAAACCTCACCCTATTTCCGGGCGATGTAATTCTTACTGGCTCACCTGCTGGCATCTCTGGAATCAAGAGTGGAGATCTGGTTGAGTGTGAGATAGAAGGAATCGGAGTTCTTTCGAACACTGTGGCCTAGGCTTACTTTCGCTATGACTCAACTTTCCGCCCCTGTAACTTCCGCACAAGGCACTGACATTGTTGTGCGCTTTTGCCCTTCTCCGACCGGCACTCCTCACGTCGGCCTTGTTCGCACCGCTCTTTTCAATTGGGCCTATGCAAGAAGTCAGGGTGGAAAATTCGTTTTTAGAATTGAAGACACTGATGCTTCTCGCGACAGCGAGGAGAGCTATGAGCAAATCGTTGAAGCTCTTCGCTGGCTTGGGCTTGATTGGGATGAGGGTATCGATGTCGGAGGGCCCAACGAACCCTATCGCCAGTCTCAGCGTGGCCACATCTATCAGGAAGTCGTTCAGAAGCTAAAGCAATCAGGTCATCTTTATGAGAGCTTTTTGACGGCCGAAGAAATCGAAGAGCGAAATAAGGCAAACGGCAGGGCTGTCCAGCTCGGATATGACAATTCGGAGAGAGACCTCTCCGATGCTGATCGCCAACGATACTTGTCCGAAGGTCGACAGCCAGCTCTGCGCCTTAGAGTTCCGGATGAAGAAATTAGTTTTGTAGATTTGGTTCGCGGCGAAATTACCTTTCCAAAGGGATCCTTTCCAGACTTCGTTGTTGTTCGTCCAGGGGGAGAGCCGCTATACACCCTTGTGAACCCGGTTGACGACGCGCTCATGGGCGTCACCCACGTACTGCGAGGAGAAGACCTTCTTTCATCTACCCCACGTCAAATTGCTCTCTACAACGCACTCTATGAAGCCGGAATTGCAAAGTTTGTTCCGCGATTTGGGCACCTTCCATTTGTGATGGGTGAGGGAAACAAGAAGCTTTCAAAGCGCAATCCGGAGAGCAACCTCTTCCTGCACCGCGACCGAGGTTTTATTCGAGAAGGCCTTCTCAACTACTTAGCTCTTCTGGGCTGGTCCATCTCAGCTGACCGAGACATATTCACTCTTGATGAGATGTGCAAAACATTTGATGTTGCAACTGTGAATCCAAATCCAGCTCGGTTTGACCAGAAGAAGGCCGATGCAATCAATGCCTCCCACATTCGGCTTCTGTCTGATGAGGAGTTCCAAGAGCGAGTGCTTCCATACCTGATTTCAGCGGGGACGCTTCCTGCGAATCCTTCTCCTCAGCAGCTCTCAGACCTAGCAAAGGCGCTTCCACTGGTGAAGGAAAGAATTACTGTGTTGAGCGAAGCCAGCGGCATGCTCGGCTTCCTTTTTTCAGATGAGCTGACGTTTGAAGAAGAGGCGTTGAAGCAATTGCCAACCGAGGCAGGAAAGATTGCATCTTTAGCGCATGACGCGTTAGCAGCCCTGCAAGATTTCAGCACCGCGGCCATCCAGCAAACTTTGAGCGATGCTTTGATTGAAAAGCAGCAACTCAAGCCAAGAGATGCTTTTGCGGTTGTGAGAGTGGCAGTGTCTGGAAGAAGGGTCACACCACCTCTATTTGAGTGCTTAGAAATCCTCGGTAAACAGCGCTCATTAGCTCGGCTAGAAGCCTTCGCCCAGGCACACTAAGATAATCCGAGCGACTTAGCGTCCCTGATGGGGTGTGGTGTAATTGGCAACACGAAGGTTTCTGGTTCCTTTGTTCTTGGTTCGAGTCCAGGCACCCCAGCAAAGAAAGGCCCAAATTGCTTGATCAATTTGCGTCCGGCTTCCTAATTTTCTCCTTCCTTGCCCTTGCACTGTTTCAGCTGGCGATTGTCCTTGGCGCCCCGCTGGGCGAATATGCCTATGGCGGTCAGCAGAGCGGGGTATTAGCAACTCGCTATCGCGTGGCAAGTGCGCTCTCATTCTTGATTGGCCTAGCAATCGCCGGCCACTACTTAGCTCAGCTTGGTGTTCTGCCCCAGCTGCTTGAGTCAGATCTGAATCAGCTGGTGAACTGGGGAATTGTTGTTTTCAACGTTCCTGCGGCGATTTTGAACAACATCACAAGAAGTGAAAAAGAGAAGCGGTTGTGGGGCGGGACAACGATTGCAAATCTAATCGCATCAGTGATTGTTGCGATCTAAACTTCCCAGCTATCTCCGATTTGTAGGTATCGAAACTCACCGGAGTGAGATTCGACAACCTGTTGAATTCTGGAGTTCTGAAGAGCATTTCCTTGGTCAGACAGCAGAACATTGTGGGTCGGAAAACATCGTTTTGGTCTAACCAGATTTAGAAAGTCAATGACATCAGAAATTCTCAGCCACGGCGCACTCGAAGGGCAGGCTAGAACATCAACTTTCCCTTCTGGAAATGTGTAGCTATCACCTGGGTAATAGAGTTTTGAATTGACCATGACCCCGACGTTTTGAACTAGGGGAATTGACCGGTGAATTACCTGATGTAAATCAC
>JACCDW012060639.1_pt1 | contig 13305 bp, 14 predicted proteins | sample 7449781 | NCBI WGS metagenome assembly JACCDW01 (sample SAMN15323449, study PRJNA562643) | freshwater metagenome | isolation source: river surface water | place: USA:Blue River Watershed | collected 2017-08-18 | reverse complement strand
TCAATCACTCACGAACGACGCAGGAATCGACATGGCAGAGAACACAAACGACCAGAACACCCCGACAGCGCCGGATGCCGGTGCGGCCAATGGACAGCAGGCAGCCAACCCCGGTCCGGCCTTCGCCTTGCAGCGGATCTACATGAAGGATGCCTCGTTCGAATCTCCCCGCAGCCCGGTGGTCTTCCAGAACCAGTGGACCCCTAAGGTGAGCTTCAACCTCGGCACCAAGAGCGCCCGCATTGCCGAGGGTGTCTTCGAAGTGGTGCTGACGGTGACGGTGGAAGCGAAAGTGGACGATGCCGCTGCCTTCCTGGCGGAAGTGCACCAGGCAGGCGTGTTCTCCTGTGTCGGCATGAACGATGCGGATCTGGAGCACGTGCTGGCCTCCGTCTGCCCGAACATCCTGTTCCCCTATGCCCGCGAGGCGGTGGACTCCCTGATCATCAAGGGCAGCTTCCCACCGATCAATCTGGCACCGGTGAATTTCGACGCCCTGTACCTGCAGACCAAGCAGCGTCAGGCTGCCGAGGCAGCTGCCAAGGCCGGTCAGCCCGCTGCCAACTGAGAGTGAATGCCGGGCTGTCGCATGCGGCCCGGCACGCGCTCATTCCCCGAAGGCGAAGTCCTGCTGGCGCAGGGCTTCGTAGACCACCACGGCCACTGCATTGGACAGGTTGAGACTGCGGCTGCCCGCGCGCATGGGCACGCGCAGCAACTGCTCCTGTGGCAGGCTGTCGCGAATCTCCTGCGGCAGGCCTCTGGACTCCGGTCCGAACAGCACCACATCCCCTTTCTTGAAGCTCACCTGCGTGTAGGGCCGCCCTGCCTTGGTGCTCAGCGCGAACAGTCGCCCGGCTGGTCGCGCCTGCAGAAACGCCTGCCAGTGCTCGTGCACGTGCACACAGGTCATCTCGTGATAATCCAGGCCTGCCCGGCGCACGTGCTTGTCGTCAATCGTGAAGCCCAGCGGCTTGATGAGGTGCAGCTGGCAGCCCGTATTGGCGGCCAGGCGAATGATGTTGCCAGTATTTGGCGGAATTTCAGGTTGATAGAGCGCTATGTGCAGCAAGACCGGGCTCGTTCAAGTTGATCAAAATGTCCCCAAATATACCCGCTGTTCATTTTTTTACTATATATATTCGACACTTAACTTGTATAATTAATGATCTAAATTGCCTGTATCGGCAGGCGGGTCGAGGTCTTTAATTGTTGCAGATTTTCAAGCGCAAGGCGCAGGCGGGAGGTCTGACTTCCGTGTCGTTCGGTCAGCGCCATTTCGGCATCGCCAATGTCACGCGCGACCGGGATCTGCCCTTTCTGGCGCAGTGCACACGACAGGAATTCCGCAATCCGCAGCAGTTGCGCGATGGTCTGGCAGAACAGATCGAGACCCTGGGCTTGCAGGGGACGCGCTGCAATGCGGTGCTGGCTCCGCGTGATTACAGTCTGTATCTCGTCGAGGCGCCGGCCGTGGAGCCCGAAGAGATGCGCTCTGCTGTGCGCTGGAAGGTCAAGGACCTGCTGGACATGCCGCTGGAAGACGCGGCCATCGACGTGTTCCCGGTGCCCGAGGATGCCTTCAACGGGCGCAATCGCATGCTTTACGTGGTGGTGGCCGCCCGCTCTCGACTCAACACCGTGATCGAGCTGTGCAAGAGCGCTCGGCTTGATCTCGCGGCGATCGACATCCCGGAAATGGTCATGAAGAACATGCTGGCGCAGTTTTCCGAGGAGCGTGGCAGTCAGGCCTTCATCGCCCTCAAGGGCAATGGCAGCATCATGAACATCAGTCGCGACGGGGATCTCTATCTGGCGCGCACCGTGAACACGCAGGTGCCGCCGGATGTCATGGGCATGAACGAGTGGCCGAACCTGCGCGATCGCCTGGTGCTCGAGATCCAGCGCTCGCTGGACTACTACGAGAGTCAGATGGCGCAGCCGCCGGCGCGGGAGTTGCTGCTGGCGCCGCGCCCGGATGGCGAGATGCTGGTGGCCAGTCTGCAGGAAGTGCTGCCGCTGAAAGTCACCATGCTCAGTTACGAACAACGGCTGGAAGGAGCGTCCCGCATCAGCGCCCAGGACAAGCACGACTGTCTGTTCGCCATCGGCGGCGCTCTGCGCCATGACCTGGTGGGGTGAAGAGGACACCATGAGTGAGTATCTGAACCAGAGCGTGAATCTGTATCTGCCGGAGCTGCGGCCGCGTATCGACTGGCTCTCCCCGCAGCGTTTCATGCTGGCGGTGCTGCTCAGTCTGGGTGTTGTCGCTGCCTTGACCGCCAGCGACCTGATGGAGCGCAGCGAGCGTCAGCAGACCCTGGCTTCTCTGGAGGCTCTGATCGCCCAGGAGACTGCCATTGCCGAAAGCATGGAGAGCGCTCTGATCGACAGCGCCACCGACCAGAATCTGGTGCAGGAGGTGGCGGCCCGGCAACAGAGCGTTGCCACGCTCAATGCCACGCTGGAAACCCTGCGTGCCGTGAATCAGGGCAATCTGCTGGGTTTTGCCACGTATCTCAAGAATCTCTCGCGGGCCTCCAGTGAAGGCCTGTGGCTGACCCGGATCGTGATCAGCAACGGCGGACGCAATGCGCTGCTGGAAGGCTATGCGCAGGAAAGCGCTCTGGTGCCGGGCTTCATCGAGAAGCTGAGCAGCGGCTGGGAAGAAGGCGAGGGCTGGAAATTCTCCCACATCAGCGGCATGGCGCCGGGGGAGACGACGAACACGGCTGCGGCCGTAGGTGCGGCGACATCTGCTGCCAGTGCGGCAGCTGCCGATGTGGCGGCCTTGCTGGGTGCCTCCGAAAGCGTGTCAGCACCTGCTGCCGCGAACGCCGACGCCTATCGTTTCGTGCTGGAGGCCCGCTGATGGCGCTGAAGCAGCAACTCAATGATCTGCAGCTGCGCTACGAGGCGCGGCCGCGGGCCGAGAAAGGCATCTTGCTGGCACTCACCCTGGTGGTGATCTTCGCGCTGTACGTGTTCGGCGTTTCCGATCCCTTGGCGGCGTCGATGAATGCTCTCGACCAGCAGATCATGACCGCCCAGGCGCGCATCACGGCCCTGCAGACCCGCCAGGCCGAGGCCCGGCAGGCCGGGGAGAATGACCCCAATGTCTTCGCCCGCGAGCAGCTGGTGGAGCTTGTGGCCGCCGAGACCGAGGCCCGACGTCAGCTGGAGGAAATCAATGGCAGCGTGATCTCTGCCACGACCATGAACCGCCTGCTGTCGGAAGTGCTCGGTCGTCATGACGGTCTGCGCCTGGTGCGTCTGGAGAACCGTCCCGCCGAGCGCCTGGTGGGGGATGATCTGTCCGAGGCGGCTCAGCGCATGTTCCGGCACGGTCTGATACTCGAATTCGAAGGGGACTATCTGAGTCTGCTGCAGTACCTGGTGTATCTGGAAAGCCTGCAGGAAAATTTTTTCTGGGAATCGCTGAGCATCACCCCGGGCGAATGGCCGACCTCCGCCATCCGCATCGAGCTGAGCGCCTTGAGTCCCGAGGAGAGCTTCGTTGGCATCTAGACTTCTTCTCATGGGCAGTCTGAGTCTGTTCGCCGTGTCCGCTCAGGGGCAGGGCGGTCTGCTGATCGACGGTGAAGCCTTCCGCGATCCGACCCGCCCGCCGCGGGTCAACGCCGTGCAGGTCGAGAGTGTCGACGCCTCCGTGAGCCGAGGCTACGAAGTGACTTTCATCCGCGCAGGCAGCGACAGCAGTGCCGCCGTGATCAACGGCACCCTCGTGACAGTCGGTGGCACCGTCGATGGCGCCACGGTGCAAGCCATTCACACCGACAGCGTCACCTTGGAAGTGGAAGGTCAGCTCGTGGAAATAAATGCATTCAGGGCCGGTTTCAGGAGCTCTGCAAATTGATGAATTCAGTGCGTGAGGATTTCATGGCACGTTCAATATCCAGCAGCAGTCTGGTTCTGGCAGCCGCCCGCAGGCTTGGCGTGGCTGGCCTGTGTCTGCTCGTCATGGCCTGTTCGGTCACGGGCCCGCGGCCGCAGCCGAACACCGAAATCACCAGCGAGATCCAGGACATCCTCGAGCGCGGTCAGCGTGGCCATGCCAATGTGCTGGACGAGCAGACTGCCGTCGCAGCCGTGGACGAACTCATGCCCGGCCTGAGCATTTCCGACGAGGTGCTGCAGCCAGTGGAAGAGCGCTTCAACATCGCCGCCAATCAGGAAGATGCCCGTCAGTTCTTCAGCAATCTGGTCGCAGGCACACAGTACGGTGTGCTGGTGAGTCCGGAGATCGATGGCGAGATCAGCATCTCCCTGCCCAATGTCACCATCGACGAGGTGATGCAGGCGGTTCAAGAAGCATACGACTACAGCATCACGCGGCGCGGCAACATCTACCAGATCCAGCCGCCCACCCTGCAGACACGCATGTTCACCATCGATTACCTGGATGTGCAGCGCACCGGCAGCTCCAGTGTGCAGGTGACCAGCGGGGGAGGAGGCGGCGCTACCAGCGGTGGCCTGGGTGCCACAGGCGGGCTTGCCGGTGGCGTGGGAGGTGGCAGCATAGGCGGCAGCTTTGGCGGTGCCGGCGGGCTTGGCGGCGGCCTTGGCGGGACCAGCTCGGTCGGCGGTGGTGGCGGTGGCGGTGGCGGCGGTCAGATCAGCACCTCGGTGGATACTGACTTCTGGGAAGACCTCACCGAAACCCTCGAATCCATGCTGGTGAACGAGAACAATCAAGAGGAAAGCGGCCGGGTGATCGTGCAGCCGCAGATCGGGCTGGTGATGGTCACGGCCATGCCGCGCGACATGGCCCGAGTGGAGGAGTACATCTCCCGCGCCCAGGGTATCCTGAGCCGGGAAGTGACCATCCAGGTGCAGTTCCTCGAAGTGATGTTGAACAAGGGCTTCCAGACGGCGATAGACTTCGACACCTTCGGCCCGGGTGGCGAGAGCGGCACGGACAACACCGTCGTGGCGGAATTCGAGGCGGGCGGCGACAGTTCTGCGCAAAGCATCTCCAATCCCCTGGCCATCAGCACCAACTTCACGGATTTCGCGTCGGTGTTCCGACTCCTCGATTCCCGCGGCACAACGCAGGTGCTCTCCAGCCCCAGCCTGAAGGTGCTCAACAATCAGAAGGCCGTGTTCCAGGACGGTGACCAGGAATACTTCCAGGTCAGCGCCGGCTCCAGCGTGGTGAACAGCGGCCAGGCCGTGACCCAGAGTGCATCCAACGACCTGCGTCAGTTCTTCTCCGGCATCTCCATGGACATCACGCCGCAGATCAGTGCCGATGGCACCATCACGCTGCACGTGCATCCGACCATCACCACCGTGACCGAGCAGACCAAGCCCATCGGGGGACAGCAGGTGCCCCTGGCCCGCACCTCGGTGCGCGAACTGGACAGCATCATTCGCGCCGAGGACGGCAAGATCGTCGTGCTGGGCGGCCTGGCCTACGAGCGTGAAATTGACGAAGCCTCCGGCATCCCCTACGCGGCGGATCTGCCCGGCGTGGGCGCCGCCTTCGACCAGCGCCGCCGCACCACGGTCAAGAGCGAATTCATCATTCTGCTGCGCCCGGTGATCGCCAGCGCCCAGAGTGAACAGCAATTGCTGCAGGAGCGCAGCAATCGCATCGACAACATCAATCGCAGTCTCGACCCCTTCAGCGGCAGGTAGTCCCGAGAGTATCGCGCTATGTATCTGGAACACTTCGCCATCAAGGAACAACCGTTTTCGCTGACGCCCAACACGCAGTTCTTCCTGAACATGGCCAGTCATCAGAAGGCCTACAACATGCTGATGGTGTCCATCGCCAATCGCGAGGGCTTCATCAAGGTCGTGGGCGAAGTGGGCACCGGCAAGACCATGCTGTGTCGCAAGGTGCTGAACAGCCTGGAAGAGAACCCGGACACCTACGTCACAGCCTATATCGCCAACCCTGTCTTGAGTCCCAAGGGCTTGTTCCTGGCCTTTGCCGAGGAGCTGGGACTGGAAGAGGACATCGACAGCGGCCATCACAGCCTGCTGAAAAAGATCACCAAGAGGCTCATGCAGTATGCCGCCGAAGGCAAGCAGGTCGTCCTGTTCATCGACGAAGCTCACGCCATGCCCGAGCGCACGCTGGAGGCCCTGCGCCTGCTGACCAATCTGGAGACCGAGAAGGCCAAGCTGTTCCAGGTGGTGCTGTTCGCCCAGCCAGAGCTCGACGAGATGCTGCAGGCAAAATCCCTGCGCCAGCTGCTGCAGCGCATCACCTTTTCCTACCACCTGGAATCCCTCGACCGGGACGGCGTGGAGCGCTACGTCAGTCACCGGCTCGCCACTGCCGGTTACAACGGCCCGGCGCTGTTCGGCCGACGGGCGCTGGATCTGCTGTTCGAAGTCAGTCGCGGCATTCCGCGCGTGATCAACATCCTGTCGCACAAGGCCCTGATGGTGGCCTATGGCAAGGGCGAACGTGCGGTGGATGTCGAGCATGTCCGCCGGGCGGCTGAAGATACCGAAGGCATCGCCGTGCCCAAGGGCAATTACAAGTCCGCGATGCTGATCGGCCTCGCGGTGCTGGCCGGTCTGGCGCTGCTGGGCTATCTCGTGAGCTATTACACGGGAGGCACTCTGTGAGTCTGGTCAATGACATGCTGCGCGATCTGGATTCCCGCCAGCGCGATGGTGCCCGCAGCGCCGTGCCGCGCGAGAAACTGATTCCGGCCAGTGACAAGCCGCGCAAGAGTGACAAGAAGGCCCGTGTGGGCAAGTGGCTGCTGCCGCTGCTGATCGTCGTGATCGCCGTTGCGGGTGTGCAATTGTGGCGCATGCAGCAGGTGCAGGAAGGCGCGGCCGAGGTGCCGGAGCCTGTCGCGCAGACGAGCGCCCCGGTCGTGGTCGAACAGCCTGCGCCAGTCGCCGCTGCCGTCGCGGAACCGCAGATCGACCCTGCCATCCTTGCCGAGATCGAGCGCATGAGTCAGCGCATGCAGGAGCTGGAAGAGCGCAACATCGCGCTGCAGCAGCAACTCGTGCAGTCCGCCACCGCCGCCCTGGGCGAGGCGACGCAGGCGGCCGTGGCCCAGGCCGATGCCATCGCCCTGGAGCCGGACGCGCCGGCTGTGTCGTCTGCGGCAGCCAGCCCGGTGCTCGACGCGGAGACTGCGGCCGGTCTGCCCGAACCCGGCCAGCTTGACCCTGCACAGCCAGCGGCTGCGCCCGCGCTTGCCGAACAGGCCGCCGTGGTGCCGGAGGCCGCGCAGCCGGATGGCGCGCCGGAACCTTCGACTCTGTCGCGCCTGCCTGCCCAGATGAATTTCCGTGAGGTGGATCGCCAGCAGGTCCAGCAGGCACTGGTGCTCTGGCAGCAGGGCCAGCAGGAAGGCGCGATGGTGCTGCTGCGCGAATTCGCGGCTGCCAATCCCGCCGCCCATCAGTCCCGCGAGATGCTAGCCAAGCTCCTGCTGCAGCAGGGCGACATGATTGCTGCCATGGAGCAGGCCGACGTTGGCCTGGGCATCCAGCAGGATCACTACGGCTACAAGAAGGTGAAGGCCCGCGTGCTGATGGCGGCCGGCGTGCCCGCCGAAGCCGCCGAGCTGCTGGCCGTGCGTGCGCCCTCGCTGACCAGCGATTCCGAATATCACGAACTGCTGGCGGCGAGTCGTCTGGCCAGCCAGAAGTACGAAGAGGCCCTCGACAGTTATGAAGCACTTGCCGCCAATGCACCGCAGGATGCGCGCTGGTGGTATGGCGTGGCCGCCTCCCAGGACGCTCTGGGTCGCAGCTTCGAGGCCGTGCAGTCCTATGAACGTGCGTTGCAGCTGCCGGGCCTGACGCCCGCGCTGCGCCAGAACAGTCAGCAACGGATTGCCAGCATCAGGCAGAACTAGGCGGATCATGTCAGCGTTGAAGCAGAAAATTCGCATCGGTGACCTCCTGGTACAGAACAAGGTGATCACCGAAGACCAGTTGCAGCTGGCTCTGCAGAAGCAGAAGTCCACCGGCACGCGGCTTGGCCGCACCCTGGTCAGCATGGGCTATCTCACCGAAGACAAGTTCCTCGAATTCCTGTCCGAGCAGTTGAAAATCCCGTTCATCGATCTGCGACGCTTCCGCTTTGACCAGGCGGCGGTCAAGCGCTTGTCGGAAACCTTCGCGCGCCGCTATCGGGCCATCGTGCTGTCCGACCGCAAGGGCGAGCTGCTGGTGGGCATGGCCGACCCGACCGATCTTTACGCCTTCGATGCCCTGGAGCGCATCCTGCAGCAGCCCATCTCGCAGGCGGTGGTGCGCGAGAGCGAGCTGCTGAACACGCTGGACATGGTGTACCGGCGTACCGACGAGATCGCGACCTTTGCCGAGGAACTCGAAGAAGAGCTGACCGACGGTCAGTTCGACCTCGCCGCGCTGGCGCCCGACCCCACGGACGGTGACGCACCGGTGGTGAAGATGTTGCAGTCCATCTTTCTGGACGCAATCCAGGTGCGGGCCTCCGACGTGCATATCGAGCCGGATGAAACCGTGCTGCGCATTCGTCAGCGTGTGGATGGCGTGCTGCAGGAGCAGGTGGTGAAGGAGCGTCGCATCACCTCGGCACTCGTGCTGCGCCTGAAGCTGATGGCGGGCCTGGACATTTCCGAGAAGCGTCTGCCCCAGGACGGCCGCTTCAGCGTCAAGATCAAGGAGCGCAAGGTGGACGTGCGACTCTCCACCATGCCGGTGGAATACGGCGAGTCCGTGGTGATGCGTCTGCTCGATCAGTCCGATGGCGTCACCGATCTGGCCAATGTCGGCATGCCCCCGGAGATGCTCGAGCGCTTCCGCCGCCTGATTCACATGCCGCATGGCCTGATCCTGGTGACCGGCCCGACAGGCTCGGGCAAGACCACCACGCTCTATGGCGCGCTGCAGGAACTGAACGACGTCGGCAAGAAGATCATCACGGTGGAGGACCCGGTGGAATACCGCCTGCATCGCATCAATCAGGTGCAGGTGAACCCGAAGATCGATCTGGGCTTCGCCCGCGTGCTGCGCTCCGCCCTGCGTCAGGACCCGGACATCCTGCTGGTGGGCGAGATTCGCGACACCGAGACGGCGGAGATCGCCTTGCGTGCCGCCATGACGGGACACCTGGTGCTGTCCACCTTGCACACCAATGACGCGGTCTCCAGTGCGATGCGTCTGGTGGACATGGGCACGGAAGGGTTCCTGGCCGCCACCGCGATTCGCGCCGTGCTGGCCCAGCGTCTGGTGCGTCGTCTTTGCGAGTACTGCTGTGTGGACCACGACCCCTCGCCCCGCGACCGCGCCTGGATTGCCCAGGTCACCGGGGTGACCTTGACACCGGAGCAGCGCCTGCAGCAGGCCAGCGGCTGTCATCGCTGCAACAACACCGGCTATCGCGGACGCATGGGTGTGTTCGAACTGCTGGTGATCAATGACGAGATGGCGGACGCGCTGCGGCGCTCGGATTCCTCGGCCTTCGTGAAAGCGGCGCGTGCCAGCCGTGGCTATCAGCCGCTGGTGCGCAGCGCCGTGGTGGAGGCCATCAAGGGCACCACCAGTCTGGATGAAGTGTTCATCGTGGCCGAACAGATTGACGAGTCGGGCGACTGGATCTTCGACGAGCACGAACATGAAAACCTGTTCGCGCATGGCCATGCAGTGGAGCGCTGAGTCATGGCCACCTTCGAGTACAGAGCGCGCAATGCCTCCGGCGCCCTGGTGACCGGGGCCTTGGAAGCGGAATCCGAGGACGCAGTGGCTGGCACCCTGTTCGGCCAGAACATCACGCCGATCGAGATTCGTCGCAGTGGCCGCAGCGCGCCTCGCAGCAGCAAGCCGCAAGCACAGCCCGAGGGCCGGTCCGCTGCCGGCAAGGCACAGGCGGCCGCGCGCAAGGAAGGGCCGCAGCCAAGCGCCATCGCCAGGATCAACGGCTTTCTGGCCGGCAAGAAGATCACGATCGACGAACTGATCATCTTCGCCCGGCAGATGCAGAGCCTGGCGCGTGCCGGTCTGCCGCTGGATCGCGCGTTGAATGGGTTGCAGGCGTCCATGAAGAACCTGGCTTTCAAGGCGGTGCTGCAGAATGTGCTGCAGGGTCTGGAAGGCGGCCTCGATCTGGCCACGGCGCTCGGCCGGCATCCGAAGATCTTCAGCCCGCTGTTCCTCTCCCTGGTGAGTGTGGGCGAGAACACCGGCCGGCTCGATCTGGCCTTCCAGCAGATCGGCAAGTACCTGGAGCTGGAAAAGAACACGCGCAAGCAGGTGAAAAGTGCGACCCGCTACCCCATGTTCGTGCTGATCACCATCGCCGTGGCGCTGGTGGTGATCACGATGTTCGTGATCCCGGCGTTCTCGGACACCTTCGCGCGCCTGCAGGCGGATCTGCCGCTGGAAACGCGCATTCTGATTGGCGTGTCGGATTTCTTCATCGCCTGGTGGCCGCACATGCTCGGCTCGCTGCTGGCGCTGGTGGTGGCGGTGCGCACCTGGATACGGACGCCGCGGGGACGCTTGATCTGGGATCGCCGCAAGATGCAGTTGCCACTGGCCGGGCCGGTGCTGGAGCAGATCGCGCTGGCACGCTTCACGCGTTCCTTCGCCATGATCCTGAAGGCCGGGGTGCCGATCGTGCATGGCATGTCCGTGGTGGCCGGCGCCGTGGGCAATGCCTGGTTCAGCCGGCGCATCCTGAAGATGCAGGACGGCGTGAGTCGGGGCGAGTCGCTGTCCCGCACCGCCACTACCAGTGGCATGTTTACGCCGCTCATCCTGCAGATGATTGCGGTGGGCGAGGAAAGCGGCACGATTGACGAATTGATGGCGGAAGTCGCGGATTTCTACGATCAGGAGGTGGAGTACAACATCAAGCGCATCAGCGAGGCCATAGAACCCATCCTGATCGTCGTGATCGCGGGAATGGTCCTGGTGCTGGCGCTGGGCGTATTCCTGCCGATCTGGGACCTGAGTTCGGCGGCAAATCGGTGAGCAGATGAACACGCAGCGCAGAGGCCAGGCAGGACACGCGCGACGCCAGCAGGGCGGCTTCAGTCTGTTCGAGTTGATTGCCTACATCCTGATCGTGTCCATCACGTTCTCGTTCGCCTTCAATCGCTTCGAGGATTTTCCCGGCGAGGCGGAGCGGGCGAATTTCACCTCGGTGATGATGCAGCTCAAGGCCGGGGTGACGCTGCAGATGATGAATGGCATCGCCACAGGCAAGTGGCATGAACTGGCGCGTCTGGAGGGCAGCAATCCGATGAGCCTGATGCTGGAGACGCCTGCCAATTATGTGGGAGAACTGGGCCCCATCGACGTGACGCAGCTGCCGCGCCGCATCTGGTACTTCGATGCCACGGCCGGGGAACTCGTGTATCTGGCCAACAACGCGGAGAACCTGTACGCGATGGTCGATGGCGCGGCGCAGCCGACGGATCATGTGCGCATGCGCATCAACATGAAATACAACGACGAGGCACGCACCGACTGGTCAGGTTTGACTCTGGACCCGGTAGTGCCCTTCGTGTGGGAGGCTGTGGAGCTGCAGATTCCTTCAACAGCAGTGCAATAAGGACGATGGAAAAGGGTAGCGTGGATAAAAAAGGGACAAAATAGTCGAAAACCGACTGGGTCCGCGTTGGATGGGTGGTTAAGGAATGTACTGGAGTGATAGCATATCTCCAAGCTGACAATGTAGGTGCAATATTTCGTTCAAGTATTTAATTTCATGCTCGAAATTGAAGTGTGAAGCGCGTCACACCCGATGCGCCGATGCGGCAATCAAGGGCGATCACGAGGAGTAGGAAACATGCAAGCAATGTCTCAAATGCGTGCGCTTAAGCAGGCGCGCAACCAGAAGGGTTTCACCATCATCGAACTGGTGGTGGTCATTCTGCTGCTGGGTATCCTGGCGGCGACCGCTCTGCCGCGTTTCATCGATGTGACCGATCAGGCTCACGATGCGGTGTTTGAATCCACTGTCGGCGGCTTCACCACCGGCGTGTCCATGTACCGTGCGCAGTACTTCGCGAATGGTCAGCCCAGCAGCGTGACCATTGATGGTGAGGCAGTTGCCATGAACGGCAACGGCTACCCGCAGGTGCTGGGTGAGAACGACGGCGCCTTCGTCAGCGCAGCAAGTTCTGCCGGTGTTTGCCGTGACGTGTTCAACTCCGTGCTGCAGTCCGGCCGTCCGACCATCACTCTTGACACCACGACGCCGGAACTCGACATGCCTTCCCTGGAAGACATCGTGACCACCGACTTCAACTTCACTGAAGAGGATCTGACAGCCGATTTCCGCGTGTTCTTCTTCGAAGGCGTGGAAGAAGTGGCAGACGACCCCATGACTGCACTGATCGATGAGTCCGTGACTGCAGAGAACCCGACCTGCTACTACGTTTACACCTCTCAGTACATTGAGCACGAGGACGCCGTTGCCGGCGGCCGCACTGGTCTGCCGGTTTTCACCTACAGCCCGGCCACTGGCGAAATCATTCAGTTCAATTCTGCTGACGCAGCCACCCAGGGCTGATCCCCGTGAGCTGTCCCTGACAGCTCCGCGGTCTCAGGACTGGGCATGAACCACCACAAGGGTCGAGGCGGGCAACCGCTTCGACCTTTGTCATTCCGGGCGACAGGCGGCAATCACTCATGAAGACACGACAGTCAGGCTTTTCGCTGGTCGAGCTGATCATCGTCGTCACGCTCATCGGCGTCGTGTCGGTGGTGGCCATGAGCCGCATGCTGGGCCCGAACACCTTCAACGCACCCATCGCCCGCGATGCCATCATCGCGATGGCGCGGGCTGCGCAGCAGAATGCCATCGGCCACGCCGACGTCGTGCTGACACTGGAAGTCGTGAGCGGCGAGCTGGAATTGCGTCTGGAGGCCGACACCACTCTGCTGGAGTCCACGCGCGTGGCGCTGGAGGATGTGACGATCCGCGCCGACGTCAACGAGACGGACAGCTGCGCCGTCACTCCGGGCGCTACGCTGATAGCTCCTGGCTCGTCCGTGGTCGTGGAATACGATGCCCTGGGCAGTCTGCTGCAGGGCGGGCCGGTCAATGGGGTCGGGTATCCCTTCACGCCGGACAGCGGCATGCGCGTGTGCATCAACGGCGAGCCGCAGAATTCCGTCTGCATTTCGCCGGCAGGCTATGCCTACGCGGGAGACTGCGATGAGTAAGCGCCTCACGTTCGCCTGCAAGCAGGCTCCCACATCCACTGGCAGTCCCTGTGGGAGCCTGCTCGCAGGCGAAATTGCCGGGGCGTCAGCCCTGCAGCGCGGCTTCACCCTCATCGAGATGGTGGTCACCATCGTCAC
>JACCDW010524709.1_pt1 | contig 13312 bp, 8 predicted proteins | sample 7449781 | NCBI WGS metagenome assembly JACCDW01 (sample SAMN15323449, study PRJNA562643) | freshwater metagenome | isolation source: river surface water | place: USA:Blue River Watershed | collected 2017-08-18 | reverse complement strand
GGACCGCCATTGAGAACCATGGCCGCAAGAACGTCATGAGCGTGTCGTTGCTGCGCCTGAAGAGCGGCCGCATCGGCCTGTTCTATCTGGTGAAGAACGGATGGACCGACTGCCACGTCGTCATGCGCACTTCCTCCGACGAGGCCGCGACCTGGAGTGAGCCGATGCGGGTGGGGCAGGCGCCGGGTTATTTCGTGCTCAACAACGACCGCGTCATCCAGACTTCCAAGGGCCGTCTTGTGGTGCCCCTGGCCTTCCATCGTTCCCGCGGTTCCGACCCGGACAGCGGCCGGTCCTTTGACGCCCGTGCCATCGCCCAGTGGTTGGTCTCCGACGATGAGGGCGCGACCTGGGCCGAGTCCTCGAGCTGGTGGGCCATGCCCGTCCGGTCTGCCTCCGGTCTGCAGGAGCCCGGCGTCGTGGAACTGGCGGATGGCTCGCTGTTCTCATGGGCCCGCACCGACGCAGGATTCCAATACGGCTTCCGTTCCACCGATGCGGGTCGCACTTGGAGCCCGCCTGAGCCCACGACCCTCGCCAGTCCGGTTTCCCCGGCCAGCATCCGACGCATCCCCGGCTCGTCCGACCTGCTTTGCCTGCATAACGACCATTCCGGCCAGTTTCCCTTCAAGAAAGGTTTCCGCACCCCGTTGGTCGCCTCGCTTTCCAAGGACGGCGGTCGTACTTGGACCGGCCATCGCCTGCTGGAGGGAGATCCTGACGGCTGGTACTGTTACACCGCCATCCACTACGTCGGTGACTCGGTGCTGCTGGCCTATTGTGCCGGAGACAGCACCAAACGTTCCCACCTCAATCACCTGCGCATCCGGAGAGTCTCCCTTTCCTGGCTGACCGGACGCTGAGCTTTTTGCCCTCCCATGTTGAAGCGCACCATCCATCGCAGGTCACTGCTCAAGGCGGCGGCCGCACTGCCGTTCTTCGCCGCGCTCCGCGCGCAGGAGAAGCCCGACTCTCCCGCCCCGCCCGCACTGGTCGACCTTGACCGCGGTCCCGGTGCCGGCTGGAGCATACTGGTCTTTCCTGACACCCAGAATTACGCCAAGTACGCGAAGAACCAGGCGCACTTTGACCGCATGACCCGTTGGGTGCGCGAGCATCGCAAGGCCTGGAACATCCAGCTCGCCCTGCACGAGGGCGACCTCGTCGAGCAGAATGACATCAAGGTCGGAGGGGGAAGGGGTTACGGCGACCAGAACTCCGAATCCCAGTGGACTTCCGCCCGCCGGGCCCTGCTGCCTCTGGCCGATGAACTGCCCGTCATCCACACCACCGGCAACCATGACTACGGTGAGCGGGCCGCCGAGACCCGCGCCACCCAGTTCAACGACTACTTCCCGTCCAATTACAACCCAGGCGCCGCTTCCTTGAGAGTCGATTCGCCGCTCGCCGCCTGCGGCAAGCCGACCCTCGAGAACGCCGCCTATGACTTCAAGGCGCCCGACGGCCGACGTCTGCTGATCCTTTCCCTCGAGTGGGGTCCCCGCAAGTCCGTCGTCGACTGGGCTTCGGCCTTGGTCCGTCGCCCTGCTTACAAGGACCACACCGGACTGCTGCTCGTCCATGACTACCTCATGCCGAGCAACCTGCGTGACGGACAGGACGGCAACCGCAAGCGTCCGGGCAATCCGCACACCTACGGCACCGGCAAGCAGGGCGACACGCATGACGGCGAGGATCTCTGGCAGCGACTGGTGAAAGGCGCGCCCCAGATGGAGCTCGTCCTCAACGGGCATGAAATGGCCGCGCACGTCGGCTATCGTGCCGACAAGTCCGAGGCCGGACGCACCGTCCACCAGATGCTCTTCAACGCCCAGGGATTCGGCGGCGGATCCGACCACAGGGGCAACGGCGGCGACGGATGGATGCGCCTGCTGACCTTCGAGCCGGATGGCAGGACCGTCTCCGTGCGAACCTTCTCACCTCTGCGTCAGGACCGCGGCGACCCTCATTATTGGGACGATCCCCGGTGGCGGTTCAGCGTGCGGCTAGGCGGATGAAGCGATTTCTGCCAGCACTCCTTGCGGCCTCGTGCCTGGCGCAGTCTCTGCCCGGCACGGCACCGCTGCCTCCCGAGCCGCAGTCCGGATGGTCCGCGCACATGGTGGCGGGCATAAGCCGCATGGCTGACGGGCTCATCCTGGCTTCAGTGGCCAAGCGCAGGCCGGACCGGGTGAAGCTCGCGGCCGTGCTCGGCGTCTCTCTCCGGCCCGGAGCGCCGGGACGCATGGCCATTTACGGCGAGGGCCCGGTGAAAAGCTTTACCCTTGAGGTCAGCCCGGGAATCTCCGCCGAGGGCCTCATCCACGGATCTATGAAGGGTCCTTGGGCTCTCGTGCTTCCTGACGCCACCGTGAGCGTCGAGCAGGCCGTCGCCGCCCACCCCGTGCCGACCGGAGGCACCGTGGTGGCCCTTCAGCTCATCAGCCGCGGAACTGAGCACAGCTTTGATCCGCGCAGCGGCATGCGCGCCCAAGTTTCACATCGCGAATGGGTCTATCGGCAATCCTTCGTCCAGGGGGTTTCCGTTCCCGGCATCGAGGTCGACTTCGCCCGCGCCATCATCGAGTGGATCGCCGCAGGCCATTCCGGCTCTGAAATAACCGTCGTGGGAACAGGGGAGGGCGGTCATCTGGCCCTTTTCCTTGCCGCTCTCGACGTGCGTGTCAGCAGGGCCGTGCTCGTCGGATCGTTCGGGCCCCGTGAAGTCCTCTGGTCGGAGCCGATTGACCGCAACCTTTGCGGCTTCCTTCGTGATTTCGGCGGAGCCGAACTCGCCACCCTCGTAGCGCCTCGGCCGCTCATCGTCATCCCGCGTCAGCTTCCGAATCTTGTCGGCAGACCTACGTCATTCAGGTCCAGTCTTCCGTCCGTCACGTCTCCCGGAGACGTCGCGCCTGTTCCAGTCGAACAGGTCAAGGCGGAGGGCGAGCGCGCCCTGCGACTTGTTCCGGGTGAATGGCTGAAGGTCCTTCCTGCCGATGCTGAGCCGATGAAGGCGGCGTTCGGAGACGTGAACGATGCTCCGTCTGGACCCGCTCCCGATGCGGCGCGTCAGGCCAGAATGGTCGACGCTTTGACACGCCATCTACAGGCGCGTTTCGACCTCAATGACGCCCGTCGCGAAGCGTCTTTCTGGAAGCGCGTGCCCGCCAGGCCTGCGGACTACCCCGCCTTCGTGGCTGCTCAGCGTCAACGCTTCGAGGAGGAGGTCATCGGGCGTCTGCACGATCCCGACGTGCCACCGCGCGCACGCAGCCGGCTCGTCACCGAGACCGACAAGGCCGTCATACATGAGGTCATGCTGGACGTCTGGGAAGGCGTGCCCGCCTGGGGCTGGCTGGCCGTGCCCAAGGAAATCAGGCCGGGCGAAAAGCGCCCCGTGGTTGTCTGTCAGCATGGACTGGAGGGACTTCCCGAGGATGTCTTCAACGACAGCAAAGAATCGGCCGCCTATCGCCCCTATCAGGCCTTCGCCCTTCGCCTCGCGGAGCGCGGCTACGTCGCTTTCGCGCCTCACAACCCCTATCGCGGCCACGACTCTTTCCGCGTACTCCAGCGCAAGCTCCAGCCCCTCGGCCTGACCCTGTACAGCGTCATCAACGGCCAGCACCGTCGCATCTTGGAATGGCTGAGCGGTCTTCCTGAGGTCGACCCTGCGCGCATCGCCTTCTACGGCCTGAGCTATGGCGGCAAGTCCGCTATGCGAACCCCCGCCGTACTCGAGGGCTACTGTCTCAGCATCTGCAGCGGCGACTTCAACGAATGGGTGCGCAAGGTCGGCTCGACCAGCATGCCGATGTCCTACGTGCGCACCCCCGAGTATGAGATTCCGGAGTGGAACCTGGGCGGCACCTTCAATTATGCCGAAATGGCGGCCTTGATCGCGCCTCGGCCTTTCATGGTGGAGCGCGGACATGCTGACGGCGTCGGACTGGACGAGTGGGTCGACCACGAGTTCGCCAAGGTCCGCCGTCACTACGTACGCATCGGGCGTCCCGGTGACGCCGTCATTGAGCATTTTGACGGCGGCCATCGCATCAACGGAGTCGGAACCTTCGAATTCCTTCGCCGTCACCTCGGACGCTGAGACTCAGCGGGGCAGTTCCTGATTGCAGACTCCTTCGGTGCCCGGGGGCAGCACGTTGTCCGAGAAGCGCAGACCTTTCGGCGCCTTGGGATGGGAGGGGCCGGGCGCGATGGTGACCGCGTGGCGGTAGCGGGGCTGGCCGACGCAGTGGAGCAGATTGCCCTGCACCAGGACCTCGGAGAGGGCGGGGTCGTCCTCCTGCTGTCCGCCGTCGAACTTGAAAGGCGAACGTCCCGGCCCCCAGATCCAGTGGGCGTCACCGTGTCCGAAGTCTGAGATGATGTTGTTGGCCACGACGGAGCCGCCGTCGGCGTTGGCGGAGAGGGGATCGCCTTCCTTGCCCGGATGGGACGCCGCTCCGGGCATCAGCCCGATGGCCCAGAGGTCGTTCCGCACGAACTGATTGCCGACGATGAGCACGTTGCGTGAGCCGTGCATGGCCTTCATTCCCATGAAGCTGTTGACGATCATGTTGCCGCTCACGATCACGTGGTCGGCGTGCAGGTCGATGCCCTGGGCGGCGTTCTCGACATGGTTGCCGACGATGCGCGTGCAGTCGGACTTCTCCGGCGAGGTCACGACGATGCCTGAGCCTTGCTGCCAGTTGTCCGTGCGCCCCGCCTGCCAGGTCGCCTCGTTGACGAAGCGCCCGCGCTGCGCGTTCTTCTTCGTCCAGACCCCCAGCCGGTGACGTTCCATGATTTCTCGCGTCGGTCGGTAGGTGTCCTCCACCACCGTATTCCCCTCGATGAGCGTGCCGCGGCAGGCGTTCACCTGGATGCCCGTGCCGTCCGTGCAGTTGAAGGCGTAGCCCCAGTCCGCGCTGGCGGTGCGGTCGTCGACGGAGACCCGCATGTAGTCCCGGACCACGCAGCGCGTGATGCGCGCGAAGGAGCAGCCTTGCAGTGAGATCGCCCCCGTGGCCGCGCGGTTCTCGATCACCTTCACGCCGTCGACGTGGAGATGGGCGCAATTCCGGGCATCCAGTCCGTGCTGCGTGGATTCCGTGCGGTCCTTGGCCCGCGTGAGCGTGACCTCCCGGATCGTCACGTCCTTGAGTCCGTTGACCTCGACGATCGCCTGTCCCGGATCCGTCTGGATGATGCGACCCGGTCCGGACAGCCCGGCGCCGTCGCCCTTCAGGACCAGCTTGCGGCTGATGACGTAGTCGCCGGCGGGCAGGTGCAGGACCTTGCCGGGGTTGGCGTCGACCGCGGCCTGCAGGTCGGGATAGGAGCTCACTTCCGGCTGGGCGGCGCCCAACAGGGACGCGACCAGAAGCGTGGGGATCAGTTCCATGCCCGGAAGATGCCTCCGTCTGACGGGGAGTAAAATGCGATTTCTCTTGGGCGTCGCTTTCATAAGAGGCAATCTCTCCGCAGCCCCGACCATGAAAGGACCGCTTTTCCTTCTTCTGACCTCGCTGGCCCTGGGGATGACCGCCTGCGTCGGCGGCAAGGATCCCGTCGCGAGTCAGGAATTCATCTACGAGCCAGGACCCCATCCCCAGATACACGCCACTACGATCGCCGAGACCGCGCAGGGATTGGTGGCGGCGTGGTTCGGCGGCACGCATGAAAAGAATCCTGACGTGGGTATCTGGGTCTCGCGTCAGCTCGCCGGACGATGGACTCCCGCGGTCGAGGTCGCCAACGGCATCCAACCTCCTTCCGCCGACGGCAAGCCCGTGCGCCATCCCTGTTGGAATCCGGTGCTTTTCCAGCCCAAGCAGGGACCCCTGATGCTTTTCTACAAAGTCGGACCCAGTCCGCAGACCTGGTGGGGCGAGCTGAGGACCTCCGCCGACGCAGGACTCACATGGTCGCCCGCCCGCCGGCTTCCTCCTGGCATCCTCGGGCCCATCAAGAACAAGCCCGTGCAATTGGCGGACGGGTCGATTCTCTGTCCGTCGAGCGCTGAGAGCGCCGACAAGGTCAGCCGATGGACCGTGCATTTTGAGCGCACGGAAGATCTTGGGCTCACCTGGACTTCAACCGGTCCCATCAACGACGGCCTGGCCATCCAGGCGATCCAGCCGAGCATCCTCACCTTGCCGGGCGGGCGTCTGCTGGCCCTGGGCCGATCCCGGCAGAACTTCGTCTTCAGCACCGAATCCGTCGACGGCGGCCGCAGCTGGTCCCCGCTCGGCAGGGGCGCGTTGCCCAACAACAACAGCGGCACCGATGCCGTGACCCTGGCCGACGGGCGCCACCTCATCGTCTACAACCATGTCGCCGGGGCCCCCGGCAAGTGGGGCGCACTCCGCACCCCGCTGAACGTCGCCGTCAGCCGAGACGGACGTGAGTGGCAGGCGGCCCTCGTGCTGGAGTCGGCACCCGGAGAATACAGCTATCCTTCCATCATCCAGACCTCGGACGGACTGGTCCACATCACCTACACCTGGAAGCGGCAGAAGGTGAAGCACGTCGTCATCGACCCTGCCCGGCTGGAGGCGCGTCCCATCGTCGACGGCCGTTGGCCCCTCTGAAAATGCGCCGCCTCTTCCTGCTTCTCATCGCTACGGCCGTCGGCGCCGAGGAGCCCGCCCTCAAGCGCCTCCGTTACAACCATCCCGGGCTCGTCGTGGACCTTGGCGTCGGACTCTGGGCCTGGCCGCTGCCGATGGACTTCGACGGCGACGGCGACCTCGATCTGGTCGTCAACTGCCCGGACAAGCCTTCCAACGGCGTCTATTTCTTTGAGAACGCCTCCGGCGACACCGCGCGCAACAAGATGCCCGTGTTCAAGCCCGCCCGCCGCATCAGCAAGGGACTGCAGAACGTCCAGCTCAGCATGGTCGGAGGGAAGCCCGTCGTGACCTCTCCCGCCGCGGTCTACCCGGATTTCCTCCGGACCGGTTTGGACAAGCCGGTGAAGCTGCCCCTGCCCGCCAACGTCCATCCTAACAAAGTGCGCGCCAACATGTGGCGTTTCGCCGATTACAATGCCGACGGGCGCACCGATCTGATCATCGGCGTCGGCGACTGGACCGACTACGGTTGGGATGACGGCTATGACGCCTCCGGCAAATGGGTGCGAGGCCCCTTGCGCGGCTTCGTCTACCTGGCGATCAACAAGGGAACCGACGCCAAGCCCGACTATGCGAAGCCCGTTCGCCTCAAGGTCGGCGCGACGCCCCTTGAGACCTTCGGTTGGCCTTCGCCCAATCTGGCCGACTGGGACCGAGACGGCGACCTCGACCTCCTTTGCGGCGAGTTCCTCGACGGCTTCACATACTTTGAGAACACCGGCGGGGCCATGGCTCCGGCCTACGCGCCCGGACGGCGTCTCACGCTCCGGCCCGGAGTGAAGGGCTTCCCGTCGGCCTGGCTGGCCCGTCAGGAGGCCGCCCGCCTCCACGGGTCGCCTGAGCCCCTGACCATGGACCTCGAGATGATCGTCCCTGTGGGCATCGACTGGGACAAGGACGGCGACCTCGATCTCATCGTCGGCGACGAGGACGGGCGGGTGGCCTTCATCGAGAACACCGGAGGATTCACGCCCGAACGCACTCCCCAGTTCCTACCGCCCAGATATTTCCAACAGGAGGCGGACGAGCTCAAGTGCGGCGCCCTTGCGACTCCGTTCGGGTTCGACTGGGACGGTGACGGCGACACCGACATCCTGTGCGGCAACACCGCAGGTTACGTGATGTTCTTCGAGAACCTCAGCGGACCCAAGGTCGCGGAACCCAAGTGGGCCGCGCCCAGGGCGTTGGAGGCCGAGGGCGCGCCCATCCGCCCGACGGCGGGTTACAACGGCAGCATCCAGGGGCCATGCGAGGCCAAGTGGGGTTATTCGACCCTGTCCGTGGCGGACTGGGACGGCGACGGGCTGCCTGACATCCTCCTGAACTCCATCCTAGGAAAAGTCGTCTGGCACCGGAACGTCGGCACCCGTCAGGCGCCGAAGCTCGAAGTCGCGCGCCCGGTTGAGGTCGAGTGGCAGGGCGCCCAGCCTTCGCTGGCCTACGGCTGGCTCAGGCCCGAAGGCAAGGGCCTGCTCACCCAGTGGCGCACCACCCCTTTCGCCGTGGATTGGAACACCGACGGACTGACGGACCTCGTCATGCTCGATCAGGAGGGGCATCTGGCGCTCTTTGAACGCGTCGCCCGCGGTTCCTCGCGGGTGCTGCAATCTCCGCGCCGCGCGTTGACCGACGCCAAAGGCGGGCCGCTCGTGCTGGCCAGGGGGACGGCGGGCAAGAGCGGGCGGCGCAAGTTGTGCATCGCCGATTGGGACGGCGACGGCCGGATGGACGTCCTGCTCAACTCCTCGAGCGCCAACTTCTTGCGCCAGGTGCTGCATGCCGACGGCAAGTGGGCCTTCCAGGATCTCGGTCCTCTGGTGAAGCAGAACATCGAGGGACATGACGTCAGCCCCACCGTCGTGGATTTCGACGGCGACGGGGTCATCGACTTTCTCGGTGGCGCCGAGGACGGTCGGCTCTACCATTACGTCAACCCCCGCAGCGTACGCTGAATCCTCATGATGCACCGTCGCAGATTTCTCGCCCTTGCGGCGGCTTCTCCCGCGCTGCTCAGCGCCGCCCCGTCGCCAGCCCCCATCCGCGTCGCCGTCGTCGGTCATACGGGGAAGGGCAACTACGGGCACGGCCTTGACGCCGTCTGGCTCAAGGTGCCGGAGACGCGCATCGTCGCCGTCTCCGATCCCGATCTCGCCGGACGCAAAGTGGCCGAGGTGCGCCTGCAGGCCGCCGAATCCTTCGCCGATCATCTCGAGATGTTCAGCAAGGCGCGTCCGGAGGTCGTCGCCGTCTGTCCCCGTCACATCGACGCCCATGCTGAGATCATCCTGGCGGCGATCGAGGCCGGGGTGAAGGGCCTCTACGTCGAGAAGCCCTTTGTCCGAACCCTGGAGGAGGCCGACGCCGTCGTCACCGCCTGCAAGTCCAAGGGAGTCCGGCTGGCCATCGCCCACCGCAACCGCTATCACCCCGCGCTTGAACTCGCCGTCAAGCTTGCCGCCGCCGGCGAGTGGGGGGCCGTCCGGGAGGTCAGAGTGCGCGGCAAGCAGGACCAGCGCGGAGGAGGGCTCGATCTCTGGGTCCTGGGCGGACACGGCTTCAACCTCGCCACCCAGTTCACCGGTCCGGCCATCTCGTGTCAGGCCGTCATCCTGCAGGAGGGCAGGCCGGCGACCCGTGCTGACGTCAGGGAGGGCGACGAAGGCGTCGGCCGCATCGTCGGCGACGAGATCCATGCCAAGTATGAGACCAAGTCCGGCATCCCGTTGCATTTCGATTCCAAGAAAGGACTCTGGGACAAGAAGGAGGGCTTCGGCGTCAGGGTCGTCTGCGAGAAGGCCACGCTTGATCTTCGTGTCGATGAGGAGCCCCTCATCCACGTCGTCCGCGACGGCGAGCGCACCCCCTTGAGCAGCGGGACCTTCGGCGTTTCCGAGAGACAGGACATCCGTGATCTCGTGGCAGGGCATCTGGGGGCCGTCCGTGACCTGCTCGACGCCATGCGTACCGGTCGTGAGCCCCTTTGCGGTCCCGAAGCCGGGCGTGAGACCATCGAGCTCATCACCGCCCCCTTCGCCTCCTTTGCGGCCGGCGGCGCGAAGATCGCGTTGCCCCTTGTCCGCCGTTCCCATCCTCTCGCCTGATCATGCGCGCCCTCATCCTGCACCTGCTGCTCGCCGCCGTCGCCAGCGCGGCCGAGCCGCGTGCCATCAAAGTGGCCCTCTACGATGACAAGGGCGCGGCCGGAAAGGGCGTCCCTTCCGTCGAGGCCATCCTGGGCAAGACTCCTGACGTCAAGGTCACCCGCCTCAAAGGCGAGCAGTTCACTTCCGAAACCCTGAAGGAATTCGACCTCGTCATGTTCACCGGCGGCAGCGGCAGCGGCGAGGCCGGCGGACTCGGGGAGGCGGGCCGCGAGAATGTCAGGAAGTTCGTGCGTGAAGGCGGCGGGTACGTCGGCATCTGCGCCGGCGCCTACCTCGCCTGCAGCGGTTTCGAATGGGGGCTCGGGGTCATGAATGCGCGCACCGTCTCATCCAAGTGGCGACGGGGCGCCGGCGAAGTCCGCATCGCCCCGGTCCAAGGCGACGAAGTGCTGGGCGTCCCCCTGTCGGAACGCGGCGTCCGCTACGTCAACGGCCCGATCATCAAGCCTGATTCCCGCAAAGACCTGCCTGATTACCGCCCCCTGGTCCTTTTCCGAACCGAGCTCGCGGAGAACGGATCCCCGGCCGGCGTCATGGTCGGGGCGCCCGCGCTTGCCGCTTCCGAATACGGACTCGGGCGAGTGGTCATCTCCAGCCCTCATCCCGAGCAGACCGCCGGGCTCGAGCCGCTCGTCGAGCGGACCGTGCGCTGGGTGGCGCGCCGGCGCGGCCCCGCCGAGGATCTCTGGAAGCGTCTGGAAGCCATGCAGGTCGACAGACTTTGGCTGCCCGGAGCCATCGTCGACTGGAAGACCGGCCAGCCGACCGGCCAGCCCTTCACCGATTCCCCCAAGAAGCACACCCACTGCAGCCAGTTCGTCGCCGCCGCCTCCTTGCGGCTGGAGATCCCGTTGCTTCGCCCTCCTGAGCATTCGGTGATCGGTCTCGCCAATGCGCAGAACGCCTGGCTCGATTCCGATGCCGGTCGCAAGGCCGGATGGGTGCGTCTCAAGGACGCCGGCGAGGCGCAGCGGTTCGCCAACGAGGGACGTCTCGTGCTTGCGTCCGTGAGCAATCCCGACCCGAGCCGCGCAGGACACATCGCGATCGTCCGTCCCGGTGAAAAAGACGCCGACCTGCTCGCGCAGGAAGGGCCGGACATCATGCAGGCCGGCGGAACCAACTTCATGCGCTCCAGCCTGCGCCGCGGCTTCGCCAATCATCCCAAGGAATATGACAAAATCGCCTTCCACGCTCATGCCGTGGAAGCGCCCTGAGGCGTCAGTTCAGCGTACGGCGGCGGCGCACACCAGTTCCAGGATGCGCGGGATGCTGTAAGTCTCCCAGGCGCCGTTCTTGGGCGGGACCACCGGGTCGTATTTCTGTCCGAATGAGTCCGGGGGCTGGGGAATCCGGGTCAGATCTGGGCTCCATTGTCCGTCCTTCCCGCCGAGCTTGTAGATCACCAGGTCGAGCGAGGGCACCACGTAGAGGCAGAACCCTCCTGCGCCCGTCTTGTAGTAGGCGTCACGCGGGGCGCCGAGAATCTGGCCGGCGTGGTTGTGCTCGAACTGCAGACTGAAGGGGAAGTGGGGGTTGTATTTGAGTGGCTCACGGCACATCCGCAGATAGCCCGAGGGGATGAGCTGCCGTCCCGCCCATCGCCCGTCCTGCGCCAGACAGTAGCCCAGTCGTGCCGCGTCGGTGGCGCGCAGCGCGATCGAGCCGGCCCCGTTGGCGTGGTTCATCACGACCTCTCCCCGGTAGAGGCAATAGCCCCAAGGTCCCCATCCCATGGGCTTGCCCAGCTTCTCATCGACGTAGTCCGGCAATTCCTTGCCCGTGACCCGGCGGAGCACCATCGAGGCGATGTGCGGGGCGGGGGAGGAGTAAGAGTAGCCCTCGCTGGGGCCGGCCCAAAGCGGCACACGGAGCGACGAGCCGTCGACGTCACGGACATCCTGGCCCTTGGAGGCCTTGAGCGGAGAGGCGACCCCTTTGATGACGGAGGACGGCGTGGCGCCTTCGCCATTGTGTCCGGAGGTCATGCAGAGCAGATGGCCGAGACGGATGCCGGCTTCACGAGGATCGCGGAGCGGCAGCCCCTCGGGCAGGAAGTCCTTCGTGTAGACGAGCGTGTCCAGTCCCTCGGGCAGGCGGGCCTTGTGCTCCTCCAGCATGATGCCGCAGGCGAGGCTCGTGACCGCCTTGCCCGTGGAGGCCATGTCCGGATTGGCTCCGCGGCGGGCTTTCCCGAAATAACGCTCCATCACCAGCCAGCCTCGGCTGACGACGAGCAGCCCGCCGTTGTCCGTGTTCGATCGCTGGACCGCGTTCCATGCGGCATCCAGCCGAGCGAGGTCGATGCCGGCCAGGTTCCTCGCCTCTTCCGCATCCTTTGGCGTCCGCCAGCCGCCCTGGGCGTCAGAGGGTGGGAAATAGTCGGCGGCCTGGCAGAGCGAGGCCATGAGCAGCAAGGATGAGAGTCGCATGCCGGATGTTCGTCGCATCCGCCCCTTGCGGGCAAGCCCTCGCTCGACAGCCGACGGCGGCGGGTCAGAATGCCCGCATGCCCCGTCTCCTGACCCTTCTGCTCGTCCTGACGCACGCTTGCCTGCCTTCGGCCGAGCGCCCCAGCTTCCTCTTCATCCCCATCGACGACCTGAACCACTGGGTCGGCCACCTCGGCCGCCATCCTCAGGCCCGCACCCCGAACATCGACCGCCTGGCCAAGATGGGCGTCAGCTTCACCAAGGCCTACTGCACCGCCCCCGCCTGCAATCCATCCCGCGCCTCGCTGATGTCAGGACTCCGGCCCACCAGCACCGGCTGCTATGACAACTCGCAGAACTGGCGGCCGGGCATTTCCGAGGACATCCTGCTCAACAGCGTCTTTTCCAGGAGCGGATACCGCGTCTATGGCGCGGGCAAGATCTACCACGGGGCCGGAGACCGGGGCGGAATTTTCGACGATTACTTCCCGGGCAAGGGCGGCGACATGCCGCTCCATCCTGACGCCAAGAACGGCGGTGTCGGCGGCATCCGTTTCGCTCCGCTCGCCTGTACCGACGAGGAGATGCCGGACCACAAGGTCGTCAGCTGGTGCATCGAGAAGATGAACGAGAAGTCCGACCGGCCCTTCTTCATCGGCGCCGGACTCGTGAAGCCGCACATGCCCTTCAGCGTCCCCAAGAAGTGGTTCGACCTCTTCCCCCTGGACCAGATCCAGCTGCCCCCGCATCGTGCAGACGACCTTGCTGACGTGCCCCCGGCCGGCGTGAAGATGGCCAAGCCCGAGGGGGACCACGCCGCCATCGTCGCCTCAGGCAGGTGGAAGGAGGCCGTGCAGGCCTATCTCGCCACCATCGCCTTCTGCGACCATCAGGTCGGTCGGCTGATCGACGCATGGGAGAAGTCCCCTCGGCGCGACAGCACCGTCATCTGCCTGTGGTCCGACCATGGCTGGAGCCTCGGCGAGAAGTCGCACTGGCGTAAGTTCGCCCTCTGGGAGGAGCCCACCCGAACCGTCTTCATCTGGAAGGCCCCCGGCGTGACTCCGGCGGACGCCCG
>JACCDW011562819.1_pt1 | contig 13313 bp, 21 predicted proteins | sample 7449781 | NCBI WGS metagenome assembly JACCDW01 (sample SAMN15323449, study PRJNA562643) | freshwater metagenome | isolation source: river surface water | place: USA:Blue River Watershed | collected 2017-08-18 | reverse complement strand
GCTGGCGCAATGTCATTTGCATCTGTTGAAGCTCAAAACTTATCATTTGTACAACATTCTCTACGACCATTGCTAGAGCGGTTAGAACAATCTCTGTCTAAACTTCTGCCAGAGCCTGATGGTTTCATTAAGTTCAACCTTGACGCGCTTCTACGCGGTACCACGCTAGAACGTTACGAAGCATATACAAAAGGACTTCGTGAAGGATTCTTAAGTCTAAACGATGTCCGCTTCACAGAAGATCTTTCACCACTCGGTGAATCAGGAGATCAATATAGAGTTCCGCTACAAAATATCGACGCAGCAGACGCAAAAGATGTTGGTCTAAATATGCGTGCGGACATAGCCGCCAAACTTATCCAAGTCGGATTTGATCCGAAGGCCGTATCTGAAGCCGTTGGTCTTCCAGAAATGACACATACAGGTTTGCCTTCAAATCAACTACAACCAATTGCTACTGTAGATCCAGAAGATCCAAAAGCAGCTTACGAGGTCGAATAATGCAAGTAATTGATGGAGAGGTTAACTCAAGGAGCAAAATGAAAAAAATAGAACGCCGCACGTACCATGTGCAAGAGGTACAAACACGAGCCGAAGGTGATAAACTTACTTTGGCAGGTTATGCAGCGAAATTTGATAGCGCTAGCGTACCACTTCCATTTATTGAAAAGATTGCTCCAGGAGCTTTTCGTAAAACGCTGACAGAAACTCCTGATGTAAGACTTCTAGTAAACCATGAAGGTCTTCCACTTGCACGGACAAAAAATGGTACACTACGTTTATACGAAGATGAAATTGGTCTTCGATTTGAAGCAGATCTTCCAGATACTCAGCAAGCAAAAGATCTTTATGCTTTAATTGAACGAGGCGATGTAGATCAAATGAGCTTTGCATTTAGAGTTATCCGTCAAAAATGGAATCCAGATCGCACAGAAAGAACACTTACAGAAGTCAGTTTGGCAGATGGTGACGTTTCAGTTGTTACTTATCCAGCCTATCCAGCTACTTCAGTTGAAGCGCGCGAGTTAATTAAAAATGCAATTCAGGCCATTAAAGAGGGCCGTGAAATTTCTGGCGAATCACTACTAGTTCTTAACAGTATTTTTGAAGATCTAAGTGAAGGCCACGAATATGTCATGAAGGCAGTCGAAGTCATGGCAGAACTTCTAGGAATGCAAGAAGTTGAAGAAGAAGGTCCTATGGAAGAGCAAACAATGGACGAAGATGTTGTTGAGATTATGGATGAAGAACTTCCAGTTGCATCTCGCACAATTTCTCTTCGCCTCGCAAAAGCAATAGCTTCCACAGTTAAATAATATTCTGCTAGCAAATAGCAGATACGAAGTCGGAGCGATTCTCACACCCGTAAGCGCCGTGAGCATCATCGCCACCACCTCGATTCCAACAATCATAAGGAGCAAAACTCAATGTCATATCTTGACAAAGTAGTCGAGCGCCGTGATGCAGTTAAGGCAGAAATGGACGCAGTTCTCGATGCAGTTGCAGCTGAGAACCGTACAGATCTAACAGCTGAGGAAACCGAGAAGGTTGATGCCCTCGTTGCTGAATCACGTTCACTCGATGAGAAAATCGAAAAGCTAAAGGCGCAAGCTGAAGCTGATGTAAAGGCTGCAGAAGCTCGTAAGGTAGTTGCAGAAGTTGTAACTCCATCAACAGCAACTGTAAAGATCATCAGCGAAGAGCGCACATACCGTCCAGACGCAGGTCACTCCTTCGTTAAGGATGCATTCAACGCACAGGTCCTAAATGACTTTGCTGCTAACGAGCGTCTAGCACGCCACATGAAGGAAGAGTCAATTGAGCGTCGCGATGTTGACACAGGTAACTTCACAGGTCTTGTTGTTCCACAGTACTTGGTAGATCTCGCTGCACCATACGCACGCGCAGGCCGTCCAACTGCTGATTTTGCAACAAACAAGATGACACTTCCAAATGCTGGTATGACACTTAATATCAGCCGCATGACAACAGGTACTTCAACTGCTGTTCAGGAAACACAGAACACCTCTGTTTCTGAGACAGATGCAGATGACACACTGTTGACTGTTCCAGTTCGCACAATCGCTGGTCAGCAAGATCTATCTCGTCAGGTTATCGAACGTGGTACCGGCGTAGATGCATTTGTTCTTGCAGACTTGATCCGTTCATGGCACACCACTCTTGATGCACAGGTTCTTAACGGAACTGGCTCAAATGGTCAAATGAAGGGTATCCGTGCTTCTGGCGGAAATGCAATCACATTTACAGCAACAACTCCAACAGTTGCATTGCTATATCCAAAGCTAGCTGATGCACTTCAGCAAGTTCAGAGCAATGTCTTCACAACACCAACTCACTGGATCATGCACCCACGTCGTCTAGCATTCTTGCTAGCTGCGACTGATACTGCAGGTCGTCCAGTAGTTGTACCAACTGCAAACGGTCAAATGAATGCAATTGGTGTTGGCGCAGGCGTTGCACAGTACGCAAACAGCGGATACCAACTACTTGGTCTTCCAATCATCACAGATGCAAACGTAGGTACAACTTACGGCGCAGCAACAAACCAGGATGAAATTTACTTGGTTGATGCACGCGAAATGCACCTATGGGAGCAACCAGGTACACCATTCTCACTACGTTTCGATGCAACTGCTCCTGGCAGCTTGACAATCAAGACTGTAGTTTACGGATATGGTGCGTTTACCGCAGAGCGTTATCCTGCAGCAGCTTCCATTATTTCTGGAACTGGTCTAGCAGCACCAACATTCTAAGCGTAGCTTAGAAACAAATGTGTAGGGCGGGTAGAATGCCCCCGATCTATCCGCTCTACACTTCTAAGGGGGAAGTATGAAATCAGGGCATAAAGTTTCAATTGGTGCATGCGATCCAGGTACAGTTAACGCTGCTTGGGCATATAACATGATCCAGTTAGCGCAAGTTAGAGATGACAAACTAGGTCCATTTGTAAGAATAAAAGGATCAGGTTTACTTTCTAAATTACGCAATCGAGTAGTACAAGCCTTTCTAGACAATACAAAATCTGATTGGCTTTTAATGATAGATACAGATGAACAGTTAAGTGTCCAAACTTTTGACAAACTTATACAAGCAGCACATGATAAAGATCGTCCAGTTGTTTCAGGTTTAGTCTTTGCTGCATTTGACGCTCATCAAAATTTGTATCCAAAACCAGTTCCTGCTATTTTTGCTGAATCAGAAGCAGGTTTTCTACCACTTTACAAATATGACAAAGATTCATTGTTTGAGATAGAAGCATGCGGTACAGGTTGCATCTTGATACATAGAAGTGTATTAGAAAAGATGCGAGAAGTTGCAGATCCAAACCAAGGAGACAAATGGTGCTGGTTCTGGGACGGTCCAATCAATGGTGAGTGGATTAGTGAAGATCTTTTATTTTCTAGACGTATTAGACAACTAGGTTTTCCAATTTATGTTCACACTGGCGCTATATTGCCACATCAAAAAAATTATTGGTTAAGCGAGGAACACCATGTGGACTATCAAAAAAACCAAAAATAAAAGACAAACAGCAGTTATAATGCCAAAATTAGAACGAGCTGTTATTGAGAAACCCGAGAAAAGGATAGAACGTGGCACTAACGAATGCGTATTGCACGTTGTCGGATGTCAAGAATGCACTTGCAATCGATGACATTAACGATGATCTAGCCATTGAAGTGGCCATTATGACGGCCAGTCGAATGATTGACGACTATTGTGGTCGATTCTTTTACAAAGATGGAACTGCACTATCTCCTGTATCTCGGTATTTTACGCCTAAAGATTGGTGGACTTGTGATATCGATGATATTGTTACAATCACAGAAGTTGCCACAGATGACAATTTTGATCAGGCTTGGGAAACAGTTTGGTCTACTTCAGATTACATGGTTGAACCAATCAACAATCCACGTAGAGGTTGGCCTTACACTCGTCTAATTGCAATTGGCGCTTATATTTTTCCAGCACAATTGCCTCAAACTCTCAGAGTCAAAGGTATTTGGGGTTGGTCAAGCATTCCATATGAAATCCAGACAGCATGTAAACTACAAGCGTCCAGATTATTTGTAAGAAAACAATCACCATTCGGAGTTGCTGGTTCTGTTGATATGGGAACAGTCAGATTAACTTCTAGATTAGATCCAGATGTTGAGGCGCTAATCAGACCAATGCGTAAGATGAATGGTTTGGCCTACTAATGATTCCTAGTGAAGTCAGAGATGGTCTGAAAAAGAATTTACAAGAAATTGATGGTTTGAGAGTTTATGATCTTGTACCAGATAATCCCCAACCTCCTTCTGCCATAATTGGTCAGTTGGATCTTACTTTTGATCTGAACAATGCCAGAGGTTTAGATCAGGCTAATATTGACGTATTAGTGATTGTCCAGAGATTCTCTGAACGAACAGGTCAAGACAAATTGGACAAATATTTATCAGGATCTGGCGACTATTCAATAAAAGCTGCAATTGAAGCAGATCGAACATTAGATGGTTCAGTAGATACTCTTCGAGTTACCTCTGCGCAATCTGGAGTTTACCAAGCTGCAGATATTGAATATTTGTCCTATCGTTATCAAGTTACGGTCTGGGGATAAGGAGAACCATGACATACACAATCACATCCGACATTTTAGTTGTCGGAAAGAAAAGAAAAGGTGAAACTATCACCGAAAAAGAATTGCTTGATGCTAATTGCAACATCGAGGCACTTATCGAAGCAAAGCATGTAACACCAAGCAATGTCCAAGCCAAACCTGAAGTAGAAAAAGGAGCCGAGGAATAATGGCCCGTTTAGTACTAACTAACGCATACATCACAGTAAACGGTGTGAATCTTTCAGATCACATTGCTTCTGTGACACTCACAACAAATCGAGATGTTGTAGAAACTACAGCATTTAGCTCAACTGCAGCTCGTACACGAATTGGTGGACTAGCTGATAACTCAGTAACTCTTGAATTCCATCAAGATTACGCAACTTCAAGTGTAGAAGCAACAATCTACCCACTGCTTGGATCAACAACTTCTGTAGTTGTAAAGCCAAATGGTGCAACTACTGCAACTGACAATCCGTCATACACATTTAGTGCACTTGTTTCTGAGTGGACACCACTAAATGGCGCAGTTGGTGAATTGGCAACAGCTTCTGTTACTTGGTCAATTGACGGCGCAATAACAAAGGCAACTGCATAACATGGCACGTATAGTTCTTACTAATTGTCAAGTAGTTTTTGGAACAACAGACATTAGCTCATATGTAACGTCTGTAACCTTAAACTCAACATACGAAGTAGTTGAAACAACTGCTTTTGGCAATACAGCAAGGACACGAGTTGCAGGTTTGGCGGATAATAACATTTCTCTTGAGTTTAACCAAGATTATGCAGCAGGAGCTCTCGAGGCAACAATTTATCCAACACTTGGAACCGCTGTCTCAATGACTGTAAGACCAATCAATGGATCATCTCCAACTTATACATTTTCTGCACTAGTGTCTGAATGGACACCATTAAATGGAGCTGTTGGAGAACTTGCAACTGCAAGCGTATCTTGGCCAATATCTGGTACAATAAGCAAGTCATAACTAACACTAAGGGGGACGTCAATGGACGGTCTTGCAATTAAAGTAAAAACAACTGATGGTCTTGAAGCAAGTTATAAACTTACTCCAAGAGTTATTGTTGCATTCGAACAACAGTTTGGAAAAGGTTTACCTAGACTGATTGGCGAAGAACAAAAGATCGAACACATTTACTGGTTAGCATGGAAGTGCATGCAAGTAAATAACGTTGTTGTAAAACCATTTGGTCCTGAATTTCTAGATACTTTGGTATCTGCAGAATTGGATTCAGATGCAAATTTCGGATCCACCGAGACAGTTTAACTTATACTATTGCATCTATCTCGGTGGAAACCGGAATACCTACGCAAGATCTTTTAGATTCACCGCCAGGTATTCTGGAAGCCATACTCGCTTATCTGAAAGAAAAAAATAAAGGTGGATAATGGCCGAAGAAGCAGTAGTAGTATTAACTGGAATTGAAGAAACAGTAAAATCATTAAAGCAATTTGATGAAAAGGCTGTACGACAATTCAACAAACTTGTCAATACAGAACTAGGCAAAGCCGAATCTGCTGCTCACCAACTCGTTGATGGTATTCGTTCAAGTACAACACAAACTCCTATGCGTAATTGGAGACCTGTTGCTGCAACTAATGGACGAACTTGGGGAGGCGCAGGTTGGCCTGCTTGGAATGTTTCTGAAGTAAAAGCTGGAATTAAAAAGACTCGTACACAAAGACGAGTTCGAGGAGATTACACAACTTCAGCAGGTGCATTGTTAAACCAATCAGATGCTGGTCGTGTATTCGAATTATCAGGAAGAAATAAAAAAACTGGCATTTTTATTGAACGGTTAAATTGGTTTGGTAAAGCCTCTCGCCTTGTCTGGAAAGTAGTAGACAAAGAGCGTCCACGTATTGAAAAAGAAGTAGCAAAAGCATTAGAAGATCTTAAAAGGCAACTACAAGATCATCTTGATAAGTCAGGAAAGGCGTAATTATGGCAATTGGTGCAGTAGTCGCCCGCATCCTGACTCAGTACTCTGATAAAGGTACTAAAGCTGCTATTAAAGACATTAACAAGTTAGAAAAGCAGTTTAAGAATTTTTCTAATAAAGCAATTAAAGCATTTGGAGTTGCAGCTGCAGCCGTTGGCGCTTTTGCAGTAAAAGTTGGCTACGATGCAGTAAAAGCTGCAATGGAAGATCAGAAATCACAAGTTTTACTGGCAAATGCACTTAGAAATACTGTTGGTGCAACTGATGAAGCAATTGCTTCTATGGAAGCATACATATCTAAAACACAATTAGCATTTGGCGTAGTGGATGACCAACTTCGTCCTGCTTTGGCAAAACTTGCAGCATCAACAGGAGATCTTGGAGATGCGCAAAATCTCCTTAACGTTGCTTTGGACATTTCAGCTGCAAAAAATATAGATCTTGAGACAGCAGCAGGTTTACTAGGTAAAGCATACAATGGAAATCTAACTTCACTCAAGAAGTTGTTCCCACAAATATCTGCAACTACAATCAAATCGAAAGATTTTGCTGCTGCATTGGCAGAAGTCAATAAAGAAGTAGGCGGAGCAGCTGCGGCTAGGGCCAACACATTTGCTGGACAAATTGAAAGAATTAAGATTGCATTTGGTGAGGCGTCTGAAACTTTAGGTTACAAATTGTTACCTTTGGTTACACAATTTGCTGATCTTGTGATCCAAAAAGTAATTCCAGCTGTCCAGGCTTGGGTTGATGAAAATGGCGACAAAATTGCTGCAGGATTTCAAACTGCATTGCAATATGGCATTGCTTTTGCTAAGTTTATGTATGATTTATTTAGTTTTGTTTCACGTAATATTAAAGTATTCACAACTCTAGGCGCAGTTATTGTTGCAGCACTATTTGGTGCAAAAGTTGCAGGAGCCGTTGCTGCCTTGGTTAAAGGTATTCAAGCAATCATCACCGTGATGAAAGCACTTCGTACAGTTTCACTTGCTTCTGCAGCAGCAACAGCATTGGCAACTGGCGGTGTTTCTGCAGCCGCTGGAGCAGCAGCATTTGCAGTAGCGTTAGGCGCAATTGGACTTGCAAGTAAGAAATTTAATTCTGATTCAGATAAAGCAGCAGATAGTCTTGGCAAATTTAAGTTAAATGTAAAAGGCTTAAATGTTGAAGCCAAAGATTACACTGCCAATATAAAAGGTATAACTGGAGCAACAGAAAAACTCACAGATAAGCAAAAAGAAGAGTTAGAAGTTGCCAAAGGTCTTGAAAGATTACGTAAACTTGGACTTAAGTCAAGCAAAGATCTTAAAGCACAAGATCCAGTTACACTTGAGGCAATCCGTCAAAACCAACTTAAGCAACGCAAACTTGGACTATCTGCACCTAGTATTTCACTAATTGCAGCATCAGGTAAAGGCAGTATTGCAGGTAATACCACAATGAACGGTGGTAATATTACCGTTAATGTTGCCGGATCAGTTATTTCACAAGGGGATTTAGTGACTCAGATTAAGAATGGCTTAGAAGTACTTTACCGCCGTAGAGGCGGCAGTGGATTTGCGGTGCTCTAATGCCAATGCCAACATTAGTAATAGGTTTTGGTACAGGTAGCGGATTTTCACCTGTAACAACATCAGATATTCTTGAAGTAAGTATTCGCCGTGGCCGTGAAACACAAAACACATTTCTTGATTCAGGAACCGCGGTAGTTGTACTTAATAACCAAAGCGGTAATTACGATCCAAGCAATGCATCTAGTCCATGGTATGGAACACTTACTGCAGGAATGCAAGTACAAATTTCAGGTAACGGCATTGTTATTTATACAGGTTATTTAGAAGACAATGTTGTAAACCAAGGTATTTATCCTACCGTTCAATTGACATTTGTTGATGGTCTAGCAAAACTAGGTAAAACAATTGCACCTGCATTGGCAAAAGCAGATTATCAAGAATCTGCAGCAACTAGAGCAGGTCGGTTACTTGACATGGCATCTTGGCCAGCAGGATCTAGATCTCTTACAGGAACTGTCACGATGTTAAAGTCAGCATTTGGTTTATCTATCTTAGATCATTTAGAACAATGCGCAAATGTAATTGGTGGACGATTCTATATTAGTCGAACTGGTGTAGCCACATTAGTGCCGCTTGCAAATAAATTTAGTCGACCAACACAGTTGCTATTTAGTGACCAAGGTGATGCATATTCTGTCGGCTATGATGGCATCTATACAAACCCAGGAACAGATTATGTTTACAATCAAGCAATCATTTTTCGTGGACCTAAGAAAAATCAAATAACAATTACTTATAATCCAAGTGTTTCAACGTATGGACTAAAAACAAAAAAACTAGACGCACCAATACTTTCAGAAACAAGTGCAGTAAATCTAGGAGTTTATGCTGCTAGAAAAGACGCAGACGCCGTTGTTTTGGCAGAACAGATTGACTTTAGTGCATTAAATCTTGGAGTACTACAAACAGACTTTTTGTCAACTGAGTTAAATGACCAAGTAACAGTTAAAAGAGAAACTTACGACAATCGAGTTATTACCATCAATGGAGTAATTGAAGGAATGGCTCACAGTATTACTCCTGAAGATTGGCGAGTCAGTTATTTCACATCAGTTTTAGATCCTTATTCAATAACTATCTAAGGGGAGGTTACAAATGCCATTATGTCCACAAGTAACTAATACTCCTGTAGCCATTTCATTTGGCGCTTCATATAGCAATACAACTCTTATAGCAGGAGATGTTCCTGCAACTGTTGAAGAACTTGAAAATGTAGAAGTACAAGTTATTGGTAAAAACCATATTTATCGCCAAGCATCTGCACCAGATGGATCTGTTTATCCATTGGTAGAAGGTGATTGTTGGTTTGATACTGATGATGGCAATAAACAATATTATTGGACTGGATCTGCATGGGTTTCTGTACAAGATCTTGCAATTCAAGCAGCAGCAACTGCGGCAGCGGCAGCGGCAGCAGGAGCGGCAGCAGCGCAATCAGCGGCAGCGGCAGCAGATGCGGCAGCGGTTGCGGCACAAACAACCGCAGATGGAAAAAATAAAATCTATCGTCAAGCAACTCAACCAACAGGAACATTTGCTGTAGGAGATCTTTGGTTTAATACTTCAGAAGATAATAAACCAAATCGTTGGAATGGTACTAGTTGGGAAGCTTATGGATTTGGAAATCTTGCTATAGGTAATCTTGATGCACAAAAAATTACAACTGGATATTTAGCAGCAGCACGGATTGAAGTTGCATCTATTTCTGGCGATAAATTGACAGCTCGGACAATTGAAGCAGCAAAAATTGCTGTAGGAACCATTTCTGCGACTGAAATTGCAACTGGAACAATCACAGCTGATCGAATTGCAGCTAGAACAATTACAGCTGATCGAATTGCGCTATATGCTATTACAGCAGATGAAATTCAAGGTGGAACTATTACTGCTGCTGAAATTGCAGCTAATACAATCACGGCAGATGAAATTGAAGCAGGTTCAATCACAGTTGACCGTTTATCAGCTGGTACTTTAACTGCTTTTACACTTCAAACATCGACTGGATCTCGTCGTGTTACAGTCTCTGCAGCAAACAATGCCATTTCGTTTAGAGAAGCTGGTTCTGTAGTCGGCTGGGTCGGTCCAGCTTCTGTAAGTGGAATTGTAACCCACTATGGAGCGACATTTGATCCAAATGTTACAACTTATCCAAATTCGTATGTCTCTTCTGGTGATGCAAGAATTGCTTATAGTTCAACAAAATATTTACAAGTGAGTTCACTTGGAGTTGTAGCAAAAGGTGATTTATACTCACCTGATAACTTTTATAACCAGGACACAACAACCACAACAAATGCTGCAAACACATGGATGTCAGCAACAACTGGACTTACAAGACGCAGCACCGCTTCAAGCCAACGGTACAAAGAAAATATAGTTGACATTCGCACAGTTGCAGAACTTGATCCACGTAAGTTGCTTGATCTACCAGTACGTGCATTCAAATACAAAACCGACTACCTAGACTCTTCAGACGATAGAGCTGGTGCTCTACTTCCAGGCTTTATTGCAGAAGAAGTTGCGTCGGCATATTCAATTGCTGCAGACCAAGTTGAAGGTGTCATTGAATCCTGGAACGACCGCTATGTTGTGCCCGGGCTTTTGGCGTTAATTCAAGACTTGACAGTTCGAGTTGACGCATTAGAGGGTAAATGATGAACACATACAGAGTTGGATTTAACAACGATGGAATTTTGGTCACAGAACAAGTGTCTGCTGTTGACGCCCAACAAGCAAAAGTAGAGGCACAACCGCTGCACCCAGATTTACCAATCATATTTGTAAAATGGATCAAACCTTAAGGGGGTAAAAATGGATAAAGAAACACAACTAGATATAAATATAGTCATTGCGGCACTAAGAGAACAAATTGGATTGTTATCTCTAGATAAAGCAATGTTAACTGCACGAGTAGAAGATCTTGAAAAACAACTTAAGGAAAAGGAATCGTAATTGTAAATGAATGCTACCGATTGGGCCGCTTTGGCCGTCTCAGTTACAACTTTAATGGGATCTCTGGCTATAGGGGTAAAACATTTAACTAAGCATTACTTATCTGAATTAAAGCCAAACGGTGGAAGTTCCATGAAAGATAAAGTTAACCAACTTGAAGTAAAAGTAGATTTTTTAACTGATCTAGTAAAAGAAGCACTGAGGAAATGAATGACAACTGTTGTCAAGAAAGCCACGCCTGCTGCAATTGCTGTTCTGCGCCAAGCGACGGCCTTGTGGCCGAAGCGAAAGAAGCTGTCAGATGGATTGTTGCCATCTGCGGCACATCTCAAGGCGAGTCCAACTTCGGACCACAACACTGGTCTAGCCGCTGATTTAACACACGATCCTAAAAATGGAGTAGATTGCAGTGTCATTTTTGAGAAACTTAAAGAAGATCCAAGGGTTAACTATCTTATTTTCAACTCTAAAATATGGTCTCAAGCAAAATCTAAAATGGGCAATCGCCCTTATACTGGTTCTAATCCTCACGACAAGCACCTACATATTTCTATCCATGCTGATAAAGCTGATGACACAAGTCCATGGTTTTGGTGGCTAAATCAACCAAAAATTACTAATCAGATTATGGCAAAGATACAAACAATTCCTAAAAAACAAGTTTATAATGATACCGCACAATGCACTTGCTGCCCTGTTCATGGAAAGCAAGGAAAGGCAAAATAATGGAAACACTAAAGCAAGTATCACTAACCTGGTTTAGAGCTGCTGCATCTGCAGCAATTGCTCTTTACCTTGCAGGAGAAACAGATCTAAAGACCCTTGGAATGGCAGCTTTAGCTGGTTTTCTTGGTCCAGTATTGAAGTGGTTAGATCCATCTGCCACTGAGTTTGGAAGATCTAAATAATGACAAACCGGGGGCTTAAAAACGATCTCGAAAATCTTCTTAAAAAACCAGAAAGAAAATGCAATATTGCTGTTGCTTTAGAATCTGTTAGTAAAGAAGAACAAGAAATACTGCAGAAATTGTTAGACTCACCAGTATCACCAACACGTCTTGCTGCTGTACTTAAATCACACGGACATGCTGCAAGTCATTCAACCGTTTATAAACATCGAAACAAAGTCTGTATCTGTATAACATGACACTATCTGATGATCTTAAGGGCTTGGAACAGGAAGCTGATCCGACAATTGCAGAACTCCGTCAAGCGTTGGCAAGAACGCAAAAGCAATTGGCTAAAGCAAAAGAGCGTACCGATGAATTGGTTTCAGCAACAATTCAAGCATGTAAAGACGCTACTTTAGCTTTAGGTCCAATCCCTCCTATTGAGGATCCAAAGGTAGATAAAAGACGCCGTCGAGTTGAAGTTGCTTTGTGGCACTTAACTGATTGGCAAGGCAGCAAAGTTACTCCTAGTTATAACTCAGAAATCATGAAAAAAAGAGTTATGGACTTTGTGACAAAAGCTGCAAAAATTACAGAAATCCAAAGACAAGACCATCCGGTTAACGATGTGGTCATTTGCTTCGGTGGTGACATGGTTGAAGGATTGTTTAACTATCCTGCTCAATTATGGGAAATTGACTCAAGTTTATATGACCAATACATAACCGTTAGCCGTTTAATTGTAGATGTGATCCGTCAAGCCTTATCTGTGTATGACAAAGTCTCTGTAGTTGCCGAATGGGGTAACCACGGACGAATTGGATCTAAACGAGACAATGTTCCAAAATCAGATAACATAGATCGAATGTGTTATGAATTAGCACGACAGATCTTGACATCTGATCCTGCAATTGCAAAGAGATTAAATTGGAATCCACTTCACGGCACTGAAGATATTCAGCAAATTGAAATTGGAAAGTACAAAGCACTTTTGATGCATGGAGATGAAGTAGGTCGATCAGGTTTTGCTTCTCCTTCTGCTTGGCAAGCTGCAGGAAATCGTTGGAAAGCAGGAGCATATGATTGGGACTTTCAAGATATTTATCTAGGTCACTATCATCGCCATGCTCAAGAACCGCTATCAGATGGTTTAGGTTCTGTTTATTGGACAGGATCTACAGAATCAGATAACCGATATGCAAGAGATTCTATGGCAGCTTCAGGAGTTCCTAGCCAAAGACTTCACTTTATAGATCCAGATCGTGGTCGAGTTACCGCTGCGTATCAAGTTTGGTTAGACTAATGCAT
>JACCDW010645470.1_pt1 | contig 13316 bp, 15 predicted proteins | sample 7449781 | NCBI WGS metagenome assembly JACCDW01 (sample SAMN15323449, study PRJNA562643) | freshwater metagenome | isolation source: river surface water | place: USA:Blue River Watershed | collected 2017-08-18 | reverse complement strand
TAAGCAAGTACGGTCCTGTAAAAGTTATGGCAGCTATCGATGATGTTGCAGATTTTGCAGGCAGTGATGGCTTAGACGAAATTGGTTCAAGCGATGTAAGCATTTGGACTAAGCAAGTGATTCAAGATTTAGAAGCAGGTCACTTTGATCACATGGAAAGTGTTGATGAAGCGTTAAACGTAAAACAGATTATGAAAGATCTCGATTCTGGCATGTCTGTAGATGCAGTTATTGGTAAGCATGCCAATAAAAACACATCTAACACAGACGAAATCCGCAAAATAATTAAACAACATGCGTGGAACAATCGCATGAAGAAAGAAGATGTTGAAGAAGCAGAAGTCGACGAAGTTGACACAGTAACTATGGATGTTCCACTGTTACTACGTATGATGGAATATGCTAGAGAAGATGCACACGAAGATATGGATTTACATGACGTAGCAGAGCGTATGATTGCAATGTCAAAAGACGGTCCATTAAGCATGGACGACTATGATAGCATTGTTGGAAGTGTCAAAGCATTACCTGCACCAGATAAAGTTGGTGAAGATTCTGGCAAGAGTAAGCAATATATTGAAATTGTCAGTCTATTAGGTCACACAAAGCGTGTGCCAGTACATCCACTAAATGCATATAAAGCACTTAATCATTATCGCGATCAACCTTCAACAAAAAGTGCTCGCATAGTATCAGAAGATAATGTTAATGAAGAATACAGTATGTGGAAAGTTGAATTCCCTAAACAACATGCTGGCAAATCAGTTGATGCTGGGTCAGTTCATGTCAAAGCACAAAATACAGCCCATGCACACAAAGTTGCTGCAAAACGAGTTGGAGTAGATCCTGCCGTATTTAAAACAACGGTCACTAAATCATCTATTCTTCCCGAAAACTATTATTCACCAGGTCCAGAGACAATGCCCGGCGCAGTAGGCCCGCAAGAGGATACTAATGTTAGCTTTAACCAAACTAAGCGTATGGGCGATGCTAGTGTAACAGTAAGCGCCAATGCTAAGGATATGGAAGAGCTACATCGTGTACTAAAACTTGCTGGTATCGAAGTTAACGGTGCACCTGATGCTGAACCCTCAGTAGCAGACGCAGCCGTAGCACTTGCGCCTCACATGCCAGCAGAAGAACCATGCGGATGTGATGATGCTGAAGTTGCTATCCCAGTAGTATCAGGACCTAAACCATTAGATCTCAAGTACACTACTGATAAAACAGCATTAATTAATGCTATCAAAGATAAGTTAGCACAGCGTCTATCATAATATCAGTAAAACTGTTTGTTTTAGTCGCTAAATAAAGATATGCGCGGAACAGCAGATACCAGTCTTGTCAAGCCAGCCTATAGTAAGGTTAGCTATACCTCTGATACTCTAAGAGAGTTTCAAAAATGCTGCCATCCTAAAGATGGTCCTCTATTCTTCATGACAAACTTCATGAAGATTCAGCACCCTACTCGGGGCGGCATCAAATTTGAACCGTTTGATTATCAGTTAGAACTGATTGACAATTACAATAATAACCGCTGGTCAATCAACATGTTAGGACGACAGATGGGTAAGACTACTGTTGCCGCCGGATACCTACTTTGGTATGCAATGTTTGTGCCAGACTCTACTATCCTTGTTGCTGCTCATAAGCAAGCAGGTGCTAGTGAAATTATGCAGCGTATTCGTTACGCATATGAGTGCTGCCCAGATCATATTCGTGCAGGTTGTACAGAATACAATAAAGGTAGTATCACATTTGATAACGGTTCACGTATTGTAAGTACTACAACTACAGAAACAACCGGTCGTGGTATGTCCTTAACACTGGTATATCTAGACGAGTTCGCATTCGTTCCTACACGTATTGCTAAAGAATTTTGGACTTCACTATCGCCAACACTTGCAACAGGCGGTAAGTGTATTGTTACTTCAACTCCAAACAGTGACGAAGATACGTTTTCTATGATTTGGAAACAAGCTAACAATCGCTTTGATGAATATGGTAATGAGCAGGAAGTTGGTGCTAACGGATTTAAACCAATGCTTGCTATATGGAACCGTCATCCTGAACGCGACGATACATGGGCTAAACAGGAGCGTGGTAGAATCGGCGAAGAACGATTTAGACGCGAACACGAATGCGAATTCGTTATCTATGAAGAAACACTAATTAACCAATTAAAACTTGTTGAGATGACCGGTTCTGATGTCGGGTATAGAATGGGCCAAGTACGCTGGTACAAACAACCAAGCCCAGCATATATGTATGTAGTTGCACTAGATCCTAGTTCTGGAACGGGCGGCGACCCAGCCGCTATTCAAGTAGTAGAACTTCCTACTATGATACAGGTTGCTGAATGGCAGCATAATAAGACCCCAGTAGAAGGGCAAATGCGTACTATGATGGACATTATGCATTACATTAAGGATCAAGGTGCTCATCAAATCTATTGGACTGTAGAAAATAATACCATTGGCGAAGCTGCACTAGTTGTTATTAGAGATACAGGTGAGGAAAATTTCCCTGGGGAATTCTTAAATGAGCCGGTTAAAGTACAAGGTAAACGTTCCCGTAAAGGTTTTCATACAAGTCAAAAAAGTAAAAACGATGCTGCATTAGTCTTTAAAAGGCTAGTAGAGCAAAACAAGATTACTATTCACAGTAAGCCTTTAATAGGTGAACTAAAAACCTTTATTGCTAAGGGTAACGGATTCGCTGCTAAGTCAGGCGAGCACGACGATTTGGTTATGAGTATGCTTATAGCTATACGTATGATTACCTATATAGGCACATTTGAAGATGACGTATACAGTATGGTCAACAGCAGCTTAGGGATTGACGGGATCGACGACAGCTTTGGCGGCCCTATAAATGAATACGACGAACCCATGCCTATGTTTTGATAAATAGTATTAGAGGATAATACTATTATGGCAATTGATACTAATGTACTAGCAGAAAAAATCTTTAATATTTTAAAGGGTTTTGGGTACGCTGTAAAAAACTATGATAAGCAAGGACAGCTGGTTGTAAATCCACAGGAAGCAACTAGATTTTCTGTGTCTGATCCTAATCTGTTAGTACGATTAGATCTTAATTACGATCTTATAAGTTTAGCAACTAGCGAAGATTTAAGCGAACATCCTATAAGAAAAATGTTACAGAAGCTTGCAAGAAACAATCCTCCGTTTACTTTTGACTATAAGGTATTTGACAAGAAGATCGAGCCAAAAGGTGAAAAAGTTAACATTGCACAAAATTCGGAGAAAGACATGGCAGACGTTATGGAAGGATTTGGTGTGATGACAGGGTCAACAAAGACCAGTTATCAACCCCTAGACAACATCAAGATTGTTGTTCGTCATAAGAAGGCTGTTAATGAAGAAGTTCGCGGTTCACGTAGTCGCAACATTCACAGCATTTACATTCAGCGCGGCGAAGAGCGTTTTAAGATGCAGGAGAACAGCCTCAAGGCTGCTCGTGCAATGGCACGTCATTTATATGCCGGCGGCGAAATGCATGATAGCGTAGGTGAATCAATCACCCAGCTAGCAGCAGAATATCGCAAGCTTCAAGAGTTTGTGCGCTATGTTCGTAAAGCAAATCTAGTAAATGAATCAAACGAAGAATATGTAACATTGGCATTAGAACAGATTAACAACATTCGTAATACTTTTGAAAAACTAAGCGGTGTTAAGACATACGCAAATGCTGTAGAAAGTTTAGATGACTATCAGAATCTAAGCATCATTGAAGAAGATACAACTGAAATTGAGCAAAAGTTTGTAGAAACACATTTTGATAATCGTGTAGCTGATGCTATGAATGGCATCAAGCGAGCTATGGCAAAACAACAAGCATATGAGAGTAGAATCAAAAACGCAATTCAATTAGAAACTTTTGAAGGACTTAAAGAATCATTGCGTGAGAGTGATGTAATAGATTTTGAATCACCACATGCAAGATTAGGACATCAAGTAGCACAAATGGGATACGCTGCTCAAAATCCATTACTAAGTAATCATCTTCATGGCATTAGTAAGAAATTAAACGCAGGCGGCACTCTAAATCAATTTGAGTATTCAACTGTAAAGAGTTGTTTGCTCAGTGCTTCCGAAGCTAAAACAAAAACAATACCGGGCATAACTGAATCGGAACAATACGAAAAATATTTAGAAACATTCGTAATTTAGTCAGAAAGTAGCGTATCTTTTCTTGGTCCTGCATAATTAATGTTATGCAGGACTTTTTTATGGTTTGGCATAAATAAACTTGCAGAAAGTCATTGACTTTTTTGCAACATGGCAATATACTAAGGCATAGTAGCATACCTAGGTGTGTTACAAAACAAGGCAACAAGGCAACTTAAGGAGAAAACATTATGGCCTCATTAGCTGATATCCGTGCAAAACTTGCACAAATGGAAAATAAGCCCGGTTCTAAAGATTCAAACAAGACCGCAGGCGACAACGCAATTTATCCGTTTTGGAATATTGAAGAAGGACAAAGCGCAACGCTTCGTTTCCTACCAGACGGTGATCCTAACAACACATTCTTTTGGGTAGAGCGACAGATGATTCGCTTGACGTTCCCTGGTGTTGTAGGTGGGGAGAATAAGCCTGTAACTGTACAGGTACCCTGCGGTGAAATGTACGGCGACAACTGCCCAATTCTAACAGAAGTTCGTCCTTGGTTTAAGGATCCTTCACTTGAGGAAATGGGTCGTAAGTATTGGAAGAAGAAGTCATATATCTTCCAGGGCTTTGTAGCAGAGAATCCGCTAAATGAGGAATCTCCAGAAAATCCAATTCGTCGTTTCGTAATTGGTCCTCAGATTTTCAATATCATTAAGGGTGCGCTTATGGACCCAGATATGGAAAATATCCCAACTGACTATGTAAATGGTACAGACTTCCGTCTTACTAAGACCACAAAGGGTCAGTATGCAGACTATAGTACATCAAAGTGGGCTCGTAAGGAGCGTAGTCTAGATGAAACAGAACTTGCTGCAATTGATGAGCATGAGCTGTATGATCTTAAGGACTTCCTCCCAGCTCGTCCAACTGCTGAACATTACAAGGCTATCGCTGAAATGTTTGAAGCAAGCGTGAACGGTGAACTGTATGATGCTGCACGTTGGGGTAACTACTATAAGCCATATGGTGTTGAAGTTCCAGCCGGTGCTTCAAGCCCAACAACTCAAAAGGCTAGTGCTCCAGTAGCTAAGGCTGCGCCAGCACCAGTTGCTGACGACAGCGATGATGAAGCACCTTTTGATACAACTCCAGCAAAGGTAACACCACCTGCAACTACTGCTCCGGCAGCAAGCGACGGTGCAAAGAAGTCAGCTGATGACATCCTTGCAATGATTCGCAACCGCAAGCAAGCCTAATTAGGAGTAGTATATGCAGAAACCTTTTGATCTGACCAAGTTTCGTACTGGTCTAACTAAAAACATTACAGGTATCAGTGCTGGCTTCCATGACCCGGTTGATTGGGTCAGCACAGGTAACCTTACCTTAAACTATCTTATCAGCGGAGACTTTAACAAGGGAATTCCGCTAGGTAAGGTATGTGTGTTTGCAGGCGAATCAGGTTCCGGTAAGAGCTTTATTTGTTCCGGCAATATTGTGAAGAACGCTCAAAATTTGGGTTGTCAAGTAGTTCTTTTTGACTCCGAGAACGCACTTGATGAAGAATGGCTTAAGGCACTAGATGTTGATACTAGTCCCGAGAAGCTATTACGTATTTCAGTTAGCATGATTGACGATGTGGCCAAAGCCATCTCAGACTTCATGAAGGACTACAAAGCCAATTATGGCGGACTGAAATACGAAGAAATGCCTAAGTTACTGTTTGTTATTGACAGTCTCGGCATGTTACTCACTCCAACTGATGTCGATCAGTTCCAGAAGGGTGACATGAAGGGTGACATGGGTAGAAAGCCAAAGGCTCTAACTGCCCTGGTTCGTAATACTGTAAACATGATTGCACCGTATCCAATTGGTTTGGTTGCAACTAATCACACATATGCATCACAGGACATGTTTGATCCAGATGATAAGATTAGTGGCGGTCAAGGCTTTGTTTACGCATCTTCGATTGTTGTTGCAATGCGTAAGCTCAAGCTCAAGGAAGATGATGACGGTAATAAGATTAGCGAAGTACGCGGTATTCGAAGTGCCTGTAAGGTAATGAAATCTCGTTATGCTAAGCCGTTTGAAAGTGTGCAGATTAAGATTCCATATGAGTCGGGCATGAATCCATATAGTGGCCTATTGGATCTGTTCGAAGCTAAAGGTATCTTAGCTAAAGAAGGCAATAAGCTATCTTATACTTCTCCGGTAACTGGTGAGATTATTAAGGAGTTCAGAAAAGGCTGGACTAGCGATAAACTACAGGTAATTATTGACGAGTGGGGTCAAAACCCAATTGCCAGTGTTTCAACTGTAGCTGATGCTGACCCCGCTGATTTTGAACCAAATACTGAGGAGTATGCAGATGAGTCCTGAAGTAGTACTTCTAGGAGAAGTTTGGGATTCAGTTAAATCCTTTATCCCAAGAAAGGAACGACTACAAGCAGCCGAAACACTAGTTAGATTGTTTGATGACAATGTTGACATCAGCGATGTTGAATCTTTTGTTAACGAATATGACAGCGTGTTAAAGACAGCAGTAGTAAGTCATTTTGATCTTCTTTTAGAAGAAGATGAAGATGAAGATGACTGGGAATGTTAATACATGAGTACCTGGTATAATAAAGTAGTAGATGATCTTAGTGTGATTGTTGATTGCATTGAGTATTTTGAAAACGAGCTTGACGATGCCAGGTACGAGTGTGGGATCAAGGGTAGCCTGGAAAAAGCCAGTGCTGCCCTCCCAGGCATCACTGAAAAGCGATTTAATCAATTACAAGAAATTGAAGCTATCCTAGAGCACCTAAATATTGAGTTACGCAAAGAGCGTAGTAAAGTGTTTAGGAAGTATTTAGAAAGTTATAATCGCCAATTAAGCAGCAGGGATGCAGAGAAGTTTGTGGACGGTGAGGAAAGTGTTATTACACTTACTCACCTGACAAACCAATTCAGCTTATTGCGTAATAAGTTCTTAGGTATCATGAAGGGACTAGATACCAAACAATGGCAGATTGGTCACATTACAAGATTACGTACAGCTGGTATGGAAGACATTGTAATTGGCTAAATATTGTTAGGAGAAGTTAATGCCATTTTTTAGAAAAAAGCCAGTTGTCATAGAAGCAGTACAATTTGTATATACGGACGAAGGTATACGAAATTTGAAAGAATTTTGTGGCTCTTCAATGGGGTATCTTGTTAAAGATAGTCATCCGGATGCAAAAGCAGAATTACAAATTTGTACTTTAGAAGATGGCACTACATTAACTGTTAAACATATTGCTACAGAAGGTGATTGGATTATCAAAGGTATACAAGGAGAATTTTATCCTTGCAAGCCTGACATTTTTGAAAGCACCTATGAGCATGTTCCGGTGGAGAAAATATGAAAACAATTATTGCTTTGATTAGTGCAATGCTAATCACCACACCTGCACTTGCAGGTCCTAGACATCATGATCACTATAGAATACAAAAGCACCATCATCATAACAGCGGCAAGTGGGTAGCACCATTAATTGGTGGCGTTGTACTTGGCGCTATTATTGCTGATGCAAATGCCAAACAAAAAGAAAAAGAGAACGTTCGTAAAATTGTTGTAGTTAGAGAACCGCAGCAACATTGCGAAGAACTTACAATTATTGTTCAAAACCGTTGGGGCGATGTATTAGAGCGACGAACAGAATATCGTTGCACTGAATACTGATCTTGACACTCTCCTAAAAAGGTGCTAGTATACTTTTTTAAGGAGGTGCGTTATGGCTAAAAAACCTAAAAAGCCTGTGGTTGCTAAACGCAATCCTGTGGCTAAAAACGCACATGTTTTTAACCGGGCTAAAGTGTTTAAAGACCGTAAAAAAGAAGCTAAAAACAACAATTATGGAGAAGATGACGTAAGTCATTGATTTTATTAGGCCTGCTAAGTCATTGATTTAGCAGGCTTTTCTATTAGCAAAAACAGCTTAAAAAAGGTTGACTTATACCCTAACGGTGCTATACTGTATATGTAGGGTAAGGAATAGGACAATGTTTACAGCAATTTTACTTCTTGGCGGTGCTTGGGTAGTGTTAAGCAACTTGCTTGACATTCTTGCTGGGCTTACTGGCTTTAAGGGTTTAGATGCATTCCTAGGCTATTGGGGTGCTGTTCTTGCTGTTATTGTTATGGTAAAAATTCTTGCCTAAAATGGTTGACAGCATCCTAAAAGATGCTATTATTAATGTGTAAGTTAAATGTTGTGGGAGACATTGTAATGCAGAAGTTAATCAAGATTAAGCAGGGCAGTTATCGTAATGCTCCAATTTACGATACTGTATTTCCGCTCGTTAAGCCTATGAAAGTAGGCAAGAAGGGCATGTTTGTTACCGTTGATGCGTCAAACATCCTCGGCTCTGATAAGGCAGCAATTCGCGTGTTGATTGAAAATATTGAAGACGTTGAATACGTCGGCACTGACACTCCTGTTAGTGTTGCTCCGGTAGCACCTGTTGCTGCATTGGTTACTAAGCCTGCTGCTCCGGCAGAGACGCCCGAAGAAGCAATGGATCGTATCCGTAAGCGTTTCGCAATTCTCGACCAGATGACTGACGCTGTTGCTAACGGTGTTGTGCGTGGTCTTATTGTTAGCGGCCCTCCGGGCGTTGGTAAGAGCTTTGGTGTTGAACGCATTCTTGACGAGTATGAAGCGATGCATAAGCTCGCTGGCGGTAAGAATCCTCGCACTGAAATTGTTAAGGGTTCAATGACCCCAATTGGTTTGTTCCAGACGCTGTACAATAACAGCCAGGAAGGTAATATTCTGGTGTTTGACGACTGCGACAGCATCTTGTTTGACGAAGTGTGTTTGAACATGCTCAAGGCTGTGTTGGACAGTGGCAAGAAGCGTACTATTACGTGGAAGGCAGAGTCCAATGCTTTGCGTCGCGAAGGCATTCCGGATCGCTTTGACTTTAAGGGTGGCTGTATCTTTATCACGAACGTTAACTTTGAGAACGTTCGTAGCAAGAAGATCCAGGATCACTTGCAGGCGCTAATGTCGCGCTGCCACTACATTGACCTTGGTATGGATAGTGCTGCTGATCGCTTCCTGCGAATCAACCAGATTGTTAACGACGGTATGCTTGCAGAGTACGACTTTGGCGACGAAGGTGAGCAAGAGGTTGTTGACTTTATGGTTGAGAAGAGTGCGCGACTCCGAGAGATTAGTTTGCGTATGGTGCTTAAGGTTGCGGACCTTAAGAAGATGGCTCCTGAGAACTGGAAGGACCTCGCAGAGAGCACCTGTATGAAGCGGTTTGCCTAAACGTTATTCTCCCACAGCGTATAGGCACTACCCCCCGAGGCAACTTGGGGGGTAGTTTTTATCTATTTTAAGGGCTTGACAAAATCATTGAACGAGTATAAATTAATATAGTATGCAGAAGGTTACATTAGAAATTCGCGATGAGGTTAATGTTAGGTTCGTGGGATTAGACCCACGGACTCGTCGCAAAATATCTGATGCAGTAAAATTCTTTTTACCCTATGCTAGACATATGCCCGCGTTCAAATTAGGGCGTTGGGATGGTTGTATTAGGTACTGCGACATCGGTGGCCGCACTTATTTTAATCTTTTAGATAAACTACTGCCCTTAGTAGTTGAAGAAGGTTACGATATCGAAATTAACGATATGCGTACCAAATGGAATTTTGAATTTAGTGCAGTGGGTCAATTAGATTATGAACATATTCCTTGGCCTAAGAATCACCCAAATGCAGGTGAACCTATTATACTCAGGGACTATCAAGTAGAAGTAATTAATCGCTTTCTTGATACACCACAATGCTTACAGCAAATTGCCACAGGCGCAGGCAAGACCATCATCACAGCAGTTTTAAGTCATCGCTGTGAACCTTACGGCCGAACAATTGTAATTGTGCCTAACAAAGACCTTGTTGTTCAAACAGAGCGTGATTATATTAACTTGGGTCTCGATGTTGGCGTGTACTTTGGCGACAGAAAAGACTTTGGCAAAACTCATACTATTTGCACTTGGCAAAGTTTAGACATTCTTGAAAAGGCAACCAAAGCTGGCACCGCTAGTATTACAATTGATGAGTTCTTAGACGGTGTAGTGTGTGTTATGGTTGACGAAGTTCACAAGGCAAAAGCTGATGTGCTTCGCGACCAGTTAGGCGGTATGTTCCGTAATGTACCTATTCGTTGGGGGCTAACAGGTACTATACCCAAAGACGAATACGAAGCAGTTGGTTGTGTTTGCGCTATTGGACCTGTGGTTGGAAATCTAAGCAGTAAAGAACTTCAGGACATGGGAGTACTTGCTGATCTGGATATCAACATTCTACAATTGCAGGACGGACTATTAGGATTTAATAGCTATGCACAAGAACTAAAATGGCTGCTCACCGACCCTACTAGAATTGATCATATTAGTCAAATAATCAATGGTTTAAGTACAGGCGGCAATACGCTTGTGTTAATTGATAGAATTAAAACAGGTGAGATGCTAATGGAGCGCAACTCGGATTGGGTATTCATTAGCGGTGAAATGAAAACAACAGATCGTCAAAAGGAATATGCTGAAGTTAGCGAAATGAATAATAAGGTTATTGTTGCTACTTATGGTGTTGCTGCGGTAGGTATCAACATTCCTCGCATCTTTAATCTTGTTATGATTGAACCAGGCAAGAGCTTTGTCCGCGTTATTCAGTCAATAGGTCGTGGCATTCGTAAAGCAGAAGATAAAGATTATGTGCAAGTAGTTGACCTCACTAGCAATTTAAAGTATAGTAAAAGACACTTAACTGCTCGTAGAGCTTACTATAAGGAACAAAACTTTAGACACCAAGTGACTAAGGTTGAATACAAATGACGCAAGAGGAATTTAATGCGCTCAGTGATACTGAACGTGCGTTTTTAAAACTTGAGGGTCGTTGTGCAGGTTGCGGATGTGGTTTAAAAGATAGGTACTGGCCACATGCACCGTGGTGTAGCATTGCACCACACATTATATTTAATCTAGGACATGAGTGGGCTAAACACTCGGATAGACCGGTTATACAAACAAGCCGACGACAAGGTAAACGTGTGTTTGCTAACACGATAAATGAATTAAACAAACTATTTGGAAAACAAAATGAAAATACTAACTGTTGATAATAAACCTTATGATTTAGATACTGTACCAGATGAAATTGAAGATGTTCGGTATTGTGTGCTTGATGCAAGCGATCCAACATATATCGATTATTATTTTCTTCCTTTGATCTTTCTAGAGAGCTTTCATGCTCCTGCTATCTGTCTACAAATAGGAAAACACAGCATACAGATGCCCATGGACTGGAGTATTGTAATCTGTGATGAGGACTATACTGCGGTTGAAGTTATTCCGTTGGCAAGTCTTAACAATCGAGGATTTCGCTGCTTATCACTTAATCCGATGGTAAGTAATTCATTAACCAGCTATGAGATTTCTATCACAAATATATTTCAAGATGTAAAGTGGTATTTTCCAAAGCTAAAGAACGGACATGTTTTAGCAGTACCCTTAGAGAATAAGACTAAGCCCTTGTGTGCTTTGTTTGTTAAAGAGATAAACAAGGTTTGTGATCTGCAAGTTGGAGACTTAGTGGGCTAATGCGTAACACAGATCCTTACAACCTAAAGCGCGAAATTACTCCAATACCGGACTTTCCTGTAGAGGGTGTACAGTACAAAGATGTTACCAGCTTGCTTTACAAACCCGCAGCGTTTAAAACCACTGTAGACGCTATTACAGCGTTTGCTAGGGCTAATAACATCACTGATGTAGTTGCAGCAGACGCTAGAGGGTTTATCTGGGGCAGTCCTGTTGCACTTAATTTACATGTTCCATTTCATCTAGTTCGTAAGCCAGGTAAGTTGCCACCGCCGACTATTGGATATGAGTTTGAGTATGAGTATGCTAGCACTAGCTTACACATGAAAGAGAACACACCACTTGACGCACTAAACAATGTTCTTATTGTAGACGATGTTAGTGCCACTGGCGGTACAGCATTAGCTATTTTAGAGTTACTTAAGAAGTTTGAAATCCATCCAATCGATGTTTGCTATGCATCAGTTATTGATCTAGTATTTTTGGGAGGATCTGTTAAACTTCAAGAGCAAGGTGTAAAGACATTCAGCGTAATTGAATATGAAAAGGACGAGTAATGGGTTATTTTTTTACAAGTGAGAGCGTAAGTGAGGGGCATCCAGACAAGGTTGCAGATTTGATTAGTGATGCAGTAGCAACATATATTTTAGATAAGAACCCAAATCATCGTGCCGCAGTAGAAACATTGGTTACTACCAACATGGTAACGCTAGCTGGCGAATATAAAAGCACTAAAGAAATTGACAAGAGTGTGATTGCAGACATTGTGCGTAACACAGTAAAGCAGATTGGTTACGAGCAAACAGGCTTCCATTGGGACAAGCTGAAGATCTACAACGAGCTACATGCTCAGAGCGCAGATATTGCACTAGGCACAGATAACTTTGGTGCAGGCGATCAAGGCTTAATGTTTGGCTATGCTTGCCGTGAAACACCTAACTATATGCCACTGGCTATACACCTAAGCCACAGTATTGTAGAAGAACTAGCAACACTACGCAAGGCAGGTACAGTATCTTGGTTAGGCCCAGATTCTAAGAGCCAGGTCACTGTTGAATACAACGACGATGCTGAACCAATCCGTATTGCTAAAGTTGTATGCAGTACACAGCACAATGACTCTGTTGATATTAATGCACTACGTATGGGGATAGAAAATATCATACGTGGCATATTGCCAGAAAAGTTTGTAGACGATAAAACAGAATTCTATATCAACCCAACTGGGCGATTTGTAATTGGTGGACCCGACGGAGATGCAGGTCTTACCGGAAGAAACATTATTGTGGATACCTACGGTGGGTACGCACCCCACGGTGGAGGAGCATTCAGCGGCAAGGATCCAACTAAAGTTGATCGTAGTGCTGCCTACATGATGCGTTACCTAGCCAAGAACATTGTCGCACTTGGATATGCTGATTGGGCTACCTGCCAAGTTAGTTATGCAATTGGTATTAAGGAACCAATGAGTTTTTATGTTGAAAGCAACGGCGACAGTCGCGCATTAACGGAATGGATCCTAAAAAATGTTGACCTAAC
>JACCDW011859943.1_pt1 | contig 13317 bp, 7 predicted proteins | sample 7449781 | NCBI WGS metagenome assembly JACCDW01 (sample SAMN15323449, study PRJNA562643) | freshwater metagenome | isolation source: river surface water | place: USA:Blue River Watershed | collected 2017-08-18 | reverse complement strand
TTCCAATCAGAAATGAAGATATTTTATTGGCAAAAATTCGTAGAAATGATGAAGAATTGGGCTATCGGGGCGGGCAATTCAATAAAATTCAAGAAAAAAGAGAAAATGGAATTCATACCTCTAATTTCCCGAAACAGCAATTAGACAAACTATATTTGATTGAATCGCCAATTGATGCGATGTCTTATTTTGAGTTGAAACACGCTGAAATTAGGTCAAAAAATACACAAGTGGCATTTATTTCTACCGTCGGCAATCCGAGTAATTCAGCCTATAATACCATTCAAAAATTCATCAATGCTTCCGAACCGAAGCAGATTATTTCGTTGATGGATAATGACAGAGCAGGGAAAGTATTCACCATTAATCTACTTGGCCGACTTTCTAAACCCGAAAACGATTTATCGAATAATATTAAAGCCGAAATCAATATTAGCCAAAAGACGGAGGCAACCTTGAGCATTAATTTTTCTTATGATACCGATGAAAAACGCCGAGTAATGGCAAACACTCTAAAAGATTATTTGATTGACCCACTGAAAAATAATATTGCCGAAGGCAGTGAAGCGGCTATTAAAGTTATCACTATCAGCAAATCTTCTCATAATGCTCAAATTGAAATCAAGTTTCCTTACGATAATGCCAATTTACTGACCGTTGAAAAAGGTTTGATTCAACTCAAAGGTTTAACTAATGAATTTGTTTTGGAACACCCCATTCAAAAAGATTGGAATGATGAATTGAAACGCCAAAAACCTTTTGTGGTAACTTTAGAAAAACAAGGTATAGAATTGCCAGAAAAGCGATTTTCGCAAGGAGTGGAAGCATTTTCGTATGCCGAAAAACGGAGTTTAGAACAGGTACACACCGTAAAAATCTATTTAGAAAGATATAATCTTTCACATGAAGTTGATAAACCACAGGTTTTTACCATCATTAAACAAGGTAAAATTGAAGAAATTAATCCCATTTTAAAACAAGAAGTTGAAAAGCAGCAACGTGATTTTTTACTACAACGCACATTACAAGAAGAAAAACTTTTGGCTTTGCAACTCAGTAAAGAGTTATTCCCTATCAATGACTGTGTGATTATCAAAACTACGCATCAAGCAAATACCAACCAACATTTTATTGAGTTTCAAAAGATTCAAACAGATGATAAAATGCAGAATTTTGCTGGAATTGATGCTGGTTTTCAAGAAAAAATCAATGCTGACAACTCCGCTCAAAATTTCGTCATTACTTTCAATCAAAATACTAATTCGGTACATTTAATGATGCTCAGTTTAAAAGAAAGTACCCAAATTGACAAAGATTTCATAGAAAAAAATAAAGACTATTTAGCCGAAAAGTCAACATTTGAGAAAGATGAAATGCTCAAAAAAGACCTTGAAAACCAGTACGGAGAACTATTAATTTCTGATAAAAAAGGTGCTATTATTGCTACGGCTGATTTCAATGTTTCATTAGAAAATGGCAAGCCCATCATTCATAAGATAGAAAACTTTGAGTTTGACAAAATTAACCGTGACGGGCTGGATATAGGGCTTATTAAAAATGATTTAGCTGACGGATTATCAAAAAATGCTATTGATGATTTTGTTTTTACACAGAAAAAAGAAGATAATTCGATGGAGGTTGGAATATGACTTTACCCCAATATTCTGTTTTTGGGTAGGGAAAATGTTCAAAAGTATTCCGTCATTTATTATCCCAAAACACAATTTTTTACCGATATTTACCCATTATTTCACTCCAAAAACAATACATGAATACTGCCGTACACAACAAATTAGTCTCTTTTATATGGTCGATTGCTGATGATTGCCTCCGTGATGTTTATGTCCGTGGAAAATACCGTGATGTTATCTTGCCAATGGTTGTTTTGCGTCGTTTAGACGCTTTACTCGAACCCACCAAAACAGCAGTTTTAGAAGAACTTGCTTTTCAAAAAAATGAAGTCGGTCTTACCGAACTCGACGAAAATGGTCTTAAAGAAGCCTCTGGCTACGTTTTTTATAATATCAGCGACTGGACTCTCCAACGCTTGCACGATACCGCCACCAATAGCCAACAAATATTACAAGCCAATTTTGAAGACTACCTCAATGGCTTTAGTGCCAATGTAAAAGAAATCATTGAGAAATTTAAGCTCAAAAGCCAGGTGCGACACATGGCCACAAAAGATGTTTTGCTCGATGTGTTGGAGAAATTCACTTCGCCATATATCAATCTGACACCTTTTGAAAAAGCCGACCCCGAAGGGCGAAAACTCGCTCCGTTGAGCAATTTGGGAATGGGTTATGTGTTTGAAGAACTTATCCGAAAATTTAATGAAGATAATAATGAGGAAGCGGGCGAACACTTTACGCCTCGGGAAGTGATTGACCTAATGACGCATATTATTTTCGACCCTGTAAAAGATAAACTACCGCCCGTAATGACCATTTATGACCCTGCTTGCGGCAGTGGTGGTATGCTGACCGAATCTCAGAATTTTGTCAAAGACGAAGAAGGAGACATCAAAGCCAAAGGTGATGTTTATCTCTATGGTAAGGAAATCAATGACGAAACCTACGCCATCTGTAAATCAGATATGATGATTAAGGGCAATAACCCCGAAAATATCAGGGTTGGTTCTACGCTTTCGACGAATGAGTTTGCGGGTACAAAGTTTGATTTTATGCTTTCAAATCCACCCTACGGAAAATCTTGGGCGAGTGAGCAGAAATACATCAAAGATGGAAAAGAAACGATTGACAGCCGTTTTCAGATAAAACTCAAAGATTATTGGGGCGTTGAAGAGGAAGCCGATGCCATTCCTCGCTCTTCTGATGGCCAGTTATTGTTTTTGATGGAAATGGTTGATAAAATGAAACCGCTTAGCCAAAGTCCGCTTGGTACTCGTATTGCTTCGGTGCATAATGGGTCGAGCTTATTTACGGGTGATGCTGGCGGCGGTGAAAGCAATATCAGACGCTATATTATCGAAAACGATTGGCTCGATGCAATTGTACAATTACCCAATAATTTGTTCTATAATACGGGCATCACGACTTACATTTGGGTATTGAGCAATAATAAAGCTACGCATCGCAAAGGAAAAGTTCAGTTGATTGATGCGGGGCAACTTTACCGAAAATTGCGTAAAAATCTGGGCAATAAAAACTGTGAGTTTTCGCCCGAACACATCAAAGAAATTGTGTCGATTTATACAAATCTGCAAGCCATTGAGCGAGTGGGCGAAGAAGGTATTGCCGCCAAAGTGTTTGATAATCAAGACTTTGGATATTATAAAGTAAGCATCGAACGCCCAAAACGCTTAAAGGCTCAGTTTAGCGAAGAACGAATTGCGGAGCTGCGTTTTGATAAATCTTTGCGTGAGCCAATGGCGTGGGCTTACGAAACTTTTGGCGAAGAAGTTTATACCAATCTCGAAAAACACCAAAAAACTATCTTGGATTGGTGCGAAAAACAAGAACTCAACCTCAATAATAAACAAGCAAGCACACTAACCAACCCCGCTACGTGGCAAAAACAACTGGACTTGCTCACGATGGCCAGCCAACTAATGACCGCCATCGGTACGGACGAGTACAGCGATTTTAATGTTTTCAGAAATGATGTTGATGCCGAACTAAAAGCAAGCAAAAGCAAATTATCAGCCTCCGAAAAAAACGCCATTCTGAACGCCGTGAGTTGGTATGACCCAACCGCTGAAAAGGTCATAAAAACTACGACCAAACTCACAGGCGAAAAACTCACAAAACTTTTGGAGCATCTCGACTGCACCGAAAGCCAATTGGCTGATTATGGCTATTTTGCCACTACAAAAGCGGGCGAATATATCGAATACGAAACCGAATCAGATTTGCGAGACACCGAAAATGTGCCTTTGAAAGAAAATATTTATGAGTACTTTTTGCGTGAAGTAAAACCCCACGTGCCAGAGGCTTGGCTCAACCTTGATGCCACCAAGATTGGCTACGAAATCAGTTTCAATAAGTATTTTTATCGCCACAAGCCTTTGCGTAGTTTGGAAGACGTAACGACTGATATTTTGGCACTCGAAACCGAAAGCGATGGTTTGATTGCTGAGATTTTGGGGTTTTAATGAAAAGCGTTTTGTAAATATTATTACAAAAAATTATGGATAAAATTGAAAAAAGTAATCAGGACTATAAAGATACATTAAATACAATTATTCAGACCATTGAGCAGGCACAAGTAAAAACCGTTATGGCTGCCAATAGCCAATTTTTATGGGCTTATTGGAAAATCGGTAATGAGCTTTCACTCAAAATTGCTAATTTGTCTTGGGGAGCCAAAGTGATAGAATCCCTTTCAAAAGATATTCGGACTCAATACCCAAATATGAAAGGTTTTTCAGCACGCAATCTACTCTATATGAAGCAGTTTGCAGAAGCCTACCCAACAGCCTTTATCAATAAGCTCAATGTAGTTTGGCAGGAGATTCGTACAAATACGCAACAGGCTGTTGCGTTAATTCTGACATCTGAAAATTTTGAAGTTCCAATTACGCAACAAAGTGTTGCGGAAATAGAGGAAGACAACTTTGTCAATTCCATTATTGGTCGATTGTCTTGGTCGCATCATGTAATTTTGCTTGATAAATGCCCAAATATGCAAGCAAGGTTTTGGTATATGCTCAATACTATCGAACACGGAAATAGTAGAAATATATTGGCAATGCAAATAGAATCTGGGCTTTTTCAAAGACAGATTAGTCAGAAAAAAGTACACAATTTCTCGGCTACTTTACCAAAACCGCAATCAGATTTTGCCAATTACCTACTGAAAGACCCCTATATTTTTGATTTTGTGCAGGCAAAACATAAAGCGGACGAAAGAAATATAGAAGAGCAACTGACACAGCATATTACAAAGTTTTTGTTAGAATTGGGGCAAGGATTTGCTTTCGTAGGCCGACAACATAAACTAACTGTCGGGAATAGTGATTTTTATATTGACCTTCTTTTCTATCATATAAAACTACATTGCTATGTGGTGGTAGAATTAAAAGCCCGTGAGTTTGAACCAAAAGACCCAGCTCAGCTTAATTTTTATATCAATGTCATAAACGATACGCTGAAAGGAGAAAATGATAATGATACTATTGGAATTTTGCTCTGTAAAGGGAAAAATGATGTTTTGGCAGAATATGCTCTGAGAGGATACACACAGCCAATTGGAGTGGCAGATTATGAAATTAGCAAGGCAATACCAGAAGAATTAAAATCTACTTTGCCCAACATTGAAGACCTCGAAAAAGAACTTGAAGAGATAAAACACCATGAACAATAAACTACCAAAATACGAACACTACAAACCCTCTGGCGAAGATTGGATAGCGAAAATACCCGAACATTGGGAGGTAAAGAAATTAAAACTTATTTTTAAGGAAAAAAAAATAAAGAATAATCCCAAATTAAACTGTGGGTCAATAAGTTTTGGAAAGGTTGTAATAAAAGACGATGAAAAAATTCCACTCTCGACAAAGGCATCATATCAAGAAGTTTTGAATGGAGAATTTTTAATAAATCCGCTTAATCTAAACTATGACCTTATAAGTTTAAGAATTGCACTTTCAAATATTGATGTAGTGGTAAGCTCTGGTTATATTGTTCTGAATAATATTATAGAAATTAATAAAGAGTATTTCAAATATTTACTTCATCGCTATGATGTAGCATATATGAAATTACTCGGTTCGGGGGTTCGTCAAACCATCAACTTTAATCATATTGCAAATAGTTTGTTGATATACCCACCCCTTACCGAGCAAGAAAAAATAGCTAAATTTTTAGATGAAAAAACCACCAAAATAGATAAAGCCATTGAGATAAAACAACGCCAAATTGAGCTACTGAAAGAACGCCGCCAAATACTGATTCATCGGGCGGTAACTCGTGGCTTAGATGCAAATGTACCTTTGAAAGATAGTGGTGTTGAATGGATTGGAGAAATTCCTGAGCATTGGGAGGTGAAAAAACTTAAATACATATTACACGAAAGAAACGAAAAGTCTGTTACTGGCGAAGAACCGCTATTTATGATGAGCCAAATACATGGTTTAGTGGTTAGAAGTGATTTTCATGAAAAAGCAGAAGTAGCACAAAGTTCAGTTGGAAATAAACTTGTTTATGAGAAGGACTTAGTTTTCAATAAATTAAAAGCTCATTTAGGCGTTTTCTTCAAAAGTAATATTCCTCAGACGGGAATTGTTAGCCCAGATTATGCAGTATATTATTCAAACGGCATAATTGAGGATTTAAAGTTTTTGGAGGTATTATTCAGAAGTCCTTCTTACATTAGAGAATTTATTTGTAGAGCAACAGGAATAGTTGAAGGGCTAATTAGACTTTATACAGGTGATTTATTTGATATTTCAGTGCCTGTTCCTCCAAAAAACGAACAAAGTCAGATTTTAACACACATCGAAACTATTTCCGCCAAAATCGCCAAAGCGATAGGCTTAAAAGAGCAAGAGATAGAGAAATTGAAGGAATATAAGAGTAGCTTGATAAACAGTGCCGTAACGGGGAAGGTGAAAATTGGTTAAAAATGATAACTTTGTATCAAATACGATATACAAAATGAGAATAGCATTTAAGAAATTAACTGGCGAAGAGATATATTTAAGCCCCATCAAAAGTTCAGATGAAGGGAATGAGAATGTTTATGACCTTGTGGATGATAACGGCACCCGTTGGATTCAATTAGAATTAATAAATAATCGTTTAGATATACTTCAACGGAATTTGGACTTAGAAATCAATGAATCCCAAGAAGAAATTCGTGAAAAACTGGATGAATTGGTTTTAGAATTAATAGAAAAAGAACAATCAGGTACAGAAAATACTGAAGTAGCAGAAGCATCAGTGAGTCCGTATGACCCAGATTCTATTAAAGTACAAACCAAACCGTTCAATATCAAGCTTATTCATGATATGATTGAGAGTGGAGATATTGACTTGAACCCAGACTTTCAACGAAATTTTGTATGGGATAGTCTTCAAAAATCAAGGTTAATAGAATCTATTTTATTACGTATTCCTCTCCCAATGTTTTACTTTTCGGAAGATAAAGAGGGTTTAATAACAGTAGTAGATGGCTTGCAACGTCTAACTACAATTAAAGAATTTATGGATAATAAATTCTCTTTAAAAGGTCTTGAGTATTTAAAAGATAGCTGTGAAGGTAGATATTATTCAGAAAAAAATAAAGATGGGACATCTAATAACCTAAGAGGCATAGACCCAAAATATTTTAGATGGTTTAATATGACACAGTTTACTATCAATGTTATTGACCCAACGTCACCTCCTAAAGTAAAATATGATATTTTTAGAAGAATAAATACTGGTGGAAAGCCCCTAAATAATCAAGAGATTAGAAATTGTTTGGCAAGTAAAAACCTAAGAGAAATACTTAGTGAAATGACAAAACTCAATGAGTTTAAGGTTGGTACTGATTACAGCATAAAAAGCACACGTATGGAAGACCAAGAAGTGGCTCTACGTTTTATTTGTTTTTATAGATACTTCCAAGAAGACACAAAGTTGAATAATTATAATGGAAATATGGAAGCAACATTAGACGATGTAACAGAGGTATTAAATAAGCTCAGAAAAGATGAATTAAAAATATATGTTACTCTTTTCTCAAAAGCAATGAAAAATGCCACCCACTTATTTGGCAAATATGCTTTCCGTAAAATAATGCTTAAACATTTAAAATTAGGAGCTAATAAACAATTAATTAATAAAGCACTGTTTGTAAGTTGGTCAGTATTATTGAGTCAATATGAACCAGAAGAAATACAGGTTAATTATTCATCAAAAATATTAGCTGAACCTTTAGCCTATGAAATTGAAAATAATGACTATTTACGATATTATTTGTCATATGGTACAAATGGAAAAATAAATATCCAAAATGCTTTTAAAGCAGCAGAAAAAATAATTCAACTAAACTTAGTGGTAAAAGATGCAAAATCTGAGAATTCTGAACTTTAAATGCTTCCAAAATGTGGATATTCCTCTAAATATGCTAACTGTAATGGCAGGGGCAAATGGGAATGGTAAAAGTACAGCTATTCAAGCGTTACTTTTTTTAAGAAAAACCATTGAAGAGAATTGTAAATTGGTTTTTGACACATACACAAACAATATAACAGAATTTCATTCAAGCATAGCTTTGAATGGAGGTTATATGCTTAACTTAGGCAATAGTAGTTACGTTTTAAACCGTTATTTTGAAAAAAATGAGATTGTAATCGGCCTTTCAGATGATACATGTGATATTGAATTTGAGTATTTAACGAATATCACAGAAACACAATTACACTTAGAAGTTAAATCAATTACAGATTTTGATGATACTGTATTTGCAATATTAAAAAAAGAGTTTTATTATCTCAACGCCGAACGAATTGGCCCACGAGTTAGTCAAAGTATTCAGTTCTCTTCATTTCACCATGCGGGGTTTCAAGGTGAATTTTTAGCACAATTGATAGCATCAAGCAATTATACAATAACGATTGACGAAGAAAGAAGACATTCAAGCATACCAAGTCCAAGATTAGAACAACAAGTAAATGCCTGGCTGAATGAACTTATGCCAGGGGTAAGTATAGTAGCCAAACAGAGTTTGGAAACACTAACTGCACAAATACAGGTTGAAAATTACTTTACAAAAGGCGACCCAACGTTGGCGACCAATATTGGTTTTGGAATTAGTTATGTTTTACCAATTATTGCTACGGGCTTAATTGCAGCTAAAGGCAGTTATATGATTGTTGAAAATCCAGAAGCTCATTTACATCCGTCTGCCCAGTCAAAAATTGGTCGTTTTCTATCAATGGTTGCACAAAGTGGTGTAAATGTAATAATAGAAACCCACAGTGACCATGTGATAAATGGTATTCAGATAGCAGCAGCAAAGAAAGAAATAGATAATAGCTCAGTGATAATAAATTTCTTTTCACAGACGGAGGATAGTCCACAGCCAATGATAGAAAATATATTTATCAACAAAAAAGGTGAACTATCAAAATGGCCAAAAGGTTTTTTTGACCAAACTCAAATTGATTTTGCTGAACTATTTATAATTCGTAAAGGATGAACAACTTTTTTTTACTAAACGAAGCGATTGATTTGAAGGATTATGATATGTTTATTGAGGGAATGTCAGAGTTAATCGTTATTAAGAAGAACTCAAATGCAAATGATGCTTTTTTTAGGCATGAATCAATATGGAATCTATTAGATTCTTTAGGAATCTATAGGAGCTTTGGTCAAACTGAACAGGTCATTCTGACTTATATTTCACAATTAATAGAAAGTAAAAAGTATCATTTTGACGAGGATTCTATAGATAATGAATATAAATATGACTGTAATGGTTTTCTGGGAATTGAATTTCAACAATTAAATATTTCTAAGAATAGACAAATAACTAATTCTTCATCGTATGCAACATTTGTAAATGAATGTAACAAGAAACATGCTATGAATTCTATTGAGGATTTTTGGAATGTAAGAGAACAAATATTTCCTAAATTAGTATTTTGCTTAAATGTAGAGCAACAGATTAAACATCTTTCCGCAAATGATGATAGATTTAAGTTGCTTTTTTCAAAACTCAATGTTCTAAATAAATTTACAGAAACTTGGCAATCAGGAGTATTCAATAATAATATGTTAGGATTGGATAATAGCCCAGATACTCCAACTCGTGTGAAAGATACTATTAAACTTAGAACATTCAACTGTCCAAATATTGGTCCACAAGTATTTAGCTTTAACATAAAGTGGTATTTTGGAAGCGAACCCTTTAGATTATATTTTTATCCAAATAGTTCAGACCATAAGGTTTATATTGGATATATTGGAGCAAAAGATGAAATAGGTTTCTAATTATAATTTATTTATGTCAACCAACACAACCGAAGCCGCTTTAGAAGCAGCCATTGAAACTAAACTAACAGGCACTTGCCTCGAAAACCTCCGAACGTCGGGCAATTTGGCCGAACATCCATCATTCTATCGTGCTGGCAATGGTTACTATATCGGCTCGGCAAATGATTTCAATGCAAAATATGCCATTGATGAAGTCAGGTTTTGGCATTTTCTGGAAACTACACAAAAAGAAGAACTCGAAAAACTGCAAAAACAGTCGGACTGGAAATTAAAAATATTGGAGCGGCTCGACCGCATGATAAAAAAATACGGCATCTTACGTATCCTTCGCAAAGGGCTGGAAGTGGATGATACCCAATTTACATTATTGTATCAGCTACCACTCTCCAGCAGCAGCGAAACTGTCAAACGAAACTTCGAGAGTAACGAATTTAGCGTTAGCCGACAAATACGGTACTCGCTCACCAATCCACGAGAAGAAATAGACATGGTGCTGTTTATCAATGGTTTAGCATTCGCCACGCTCGAACTAAAAAACCATTGGACAGGACAAAACGCCAAAGTTCACGGCCAAAACCAATACCGCAGCAAGCGAGATATTGCACAGCCTTTACTCAATTTTGGGCGTTGCGTGGTGCATTTTGCAGTCGATACCGACGAAGTGTATATGACCACCAAACTCGATGGTGCAAACACATTTTTCTTGCCTTTTAATTTGGGCAATAATTACGGCAAAGGAAACCCCGTGAACCCATTCGGACACAAAACGGCGTACCTTTGGGAAGAAGTGTTGACCCGCCAAAGCGTAGCCAATATTATTCAACATTTTGTGCGTTTTGATGGCAAAGACACAGACCCATTAAGCAAGAAAAATTTGTATTTTCCACGTTATCACCAAATGGATGTAGTGCGAAAACTCATTGCCGATGCCAGCAAAAACGGTGTTGGTCAGAGCTATTTGATACAACATTCGGCAGGTTCGGGCAAATCGAACTCGATTACATGGGCGGCCTATCAGTTGATAGAAACTTACCCCGAAAACGACCAGGTAAATGGCAGCAAGGGTATAAACAACCCTTTGTTTGACTCAGTAATTGTTGTGACCGACCGCCGATTGCTCGATAAGCAGCTTAGAGAAAACATCAAAGAATTTTCGGAGGTAAAAAACATTGTTGCCCCTGCTTATTCATCAAAAGAACTCAAAGAAAACCTCGAAAGTGGCAAGCGGATTATCATTACTACCATTCAGAAATTTCCGTTTATTGTTGATGGCATTGCCGATTTAAGCGAAAAACGCTTTGCGGTAATCATTGACGAAGCCCACAGCGGACAAAGCGGTACAGCTTCCGATACCATGAACCGAGCAATGGGCAGTAATGCTGAAATTAATAATGCAGAAGGAAGTGATGAAGAAATTGATATTCAAGATAAAATTTTGGAAGCAATGCGTTCACGCAAGATGCGAGGCAATGCGTCTTATTTAGCATTCACGGCAACACCAAAGAATAATACTTTGGAAAAATTTGGTATCAAACAAGCAGATGGAAAATTCAAGCCTTTTCATTTGTATTCGATGAAACAAGCCATCGAAGAAGGTTTTATTTTGGATGTTTTGGCCAATTATACCACTTACAAGAGTTATTATGAAATAGAAAAATCGGTAGAAGACAATCCGCTTTTTGATACGGCAAAGGCCCAGAAAAAACTCAAAAAGTTTGTGGAGCAAAACCGAGAGCCAATTGCCACCAAAGCCGAAATTATGCTCGACCATTTTATGGCAAAAGTGGTAAACGCTAAGAAACTGAAAGGAAAAGCCAAAGGGATGGTCGTGACACAAAGCATCGAGTCTGCAATTAGGTACTATTTTTCAATACAAAGAATATTGAAAGAAAAAGGAAATCCTTTTAAGATAGCGATTGCATTTTCGGGCAAAAAAACTGTTGATGGCATTGAATATACCGAAGATAGTATCAATGGCTTTGCAGAAAAAGATACCAGAGATAAATTCGGCGAAGACGATTATAGGTTACTCGTAGTGGCAAACAAATATCTGACGGGCTTTGACCAACCCAAGTTGGCTGCCATGTATGTAGATAAAAAACTTCAAGGTGTTTTGGCAGTGCAAGCCTTATCGAGATTAAACAGAGCTGCCGATAAACTGGGTAAGAAAACCGAAGATTTGTTTGTGCTGGATTTCTTCAACTCGACCGATGATATTAAAGCCGCATTTGACCCATTTTATACGGCAACAAGTCTAAATAAAGCAACCGATGTAAACGTATTGCACGACCTAAAAGCAAGTTTAGATGCTGTTGGTGTTTATGAAAATGCCGAAATCGAAGATTTTATTGAAAAATATTTTGGCGGTGTTGATGCACAATTATTAAGTCCAATTATTGATGTATCGGCCGAAAGATTTAATAATTCTTTGGAACTCGAACACGAAGCAAAGGCTGATTTTAAGATAAAAGCCAAGCAATTTGTGAAAATTTACGGACAAATGGCCGCCATTTTACCTTTTGAGATGGTCAAATGGGAAAAGCTTTTTTGGTTTCTAAAATTTCTAATTCCAAAACTTATTATTGCTGACCCTGCCAATGATGCTATTGATGAGCTGCTTGATTCAGTCGATTTATCGACTTATGGATTAGAAAGAGTGAAATTGAATGCCAGTATCGAATTAGATGATTCAGAAACAGAGCTTGACCCACAAAACTCAAATCCAAGAGGCACACATGGCGAAATCCAAGAAGACCCACTTGATTTGATAATTAATAGTTTCAATGAGCGATGGTTTCAAGGCTGGGAAGCAACACCCGATGAACAACGAGTAAAGTTTATTAGCCTTGCCAAACAAATGCAAGCTCATCCCGATTTTAAAGAAAAGTACGAATCGAATGTTGATTCTCAAAACAGAGAGATAGCATTCAATAAAATCTTTGAAGAAGTGATGGGTAAACAACGAAAAACAGAATTGGAACTTTATAAGCTAATCTCGCAAGACCAAAGTTTCAAAATAGCTATGCAAGACACAATCAAGCGAATCCTTCGGTTTTGATTTACTTCGTAACCCTTACCTAATCGGTAAACGACTACCATCAGTTTACCGATTAGGTAAAGTTACTCTCTCCAAACTCACAAATCACTGAGCCGACCCGCACAAAGGCACATTGCCAGCTTGCAGAAAAAGCAAACTGTCAAAGAGCCTTTTTTTCTTTGCACCAGCGGGAAGCGGACTGCATTACGTTTTCCCCACGCACATTTTTTCACACTGTGCATCGAAAATTACGAGAAATAGCCTGACAACCGCAAGCCTTCACTACGTCATTTGATTTTTTAGCTCTTCACAAAACCTAACGCACCGTAAACCATC
>JACCDW011773434.1_pt1 | contig 13317 bp, 21 predicted proteins | sample 7449781 | NCBI WGS metagenome assembly JACCDW01 (sample SAMN15323449, study PRJNA562643) | freshwater metagenome | isolation source: river surface water | place: USA:Blue River Watershed | collected 2017-08-18 | reverse complement strand
TTCGTTAGCATAATAAAATGCTCTATGAGCGTAAATAATAAATTCTAACTAATATAATATTTATCGTTTTGCGCCGCTGTTGACAAAACTGTACATCTTTTCAGCAGTTTCAAGAATTTTGTCAAGTCCTGGGAATTGTGGCATTTCAACTGTACTAACAATTTGTCCAGTCTTTTCGTCACGCTTGGCAGTCATTTCCCAACCCTGAAACTTCATAGTGTACTCGCCTTGAACAATATCCTTGGCCATGGCAAGAATGTCAGTGCGGATCTCGTAGCCGTTCTTGTTAAATTTAACTTCTGGTAGTTTTGGTGTAAAATCAGACATATTATTCTCCTTGTGTGTTTGTGTCTGCGGGCTTGTTAGCAGCCTTAGCCCTAGCTGCTTTGGTTACTTCCACACCCTGTGGAAATAAAACTTTACTGATAGAATCTACGCTGTATTTGCTAATATCAATAGTGTTATTCACTAGCATCTTGGCAAATGCTGTTTGAGCAGTGATGTAATCATTGGCAGCTTTATTCAGCGTAGGGTCTTTGAAAACATGATTGGTAACAATTCTTTTTGTATCTTGAATTGTATCGATAAAAAAACTTGGTGTAAACATAATACTTCTCCTGTGTGTATATGTGTTATTATATATCTATTTTACACTAAAAGCAATAGATTATGACTTTCTTAACATGACATTTCTTGCCTCTTCATACTTGTACATTCTAGCCAAGCTTGAAGCAGCTCTGGCTTGAGCAATGCTGTTTAGAAAACTAGATAGGGCTTTAAAGAAATTTTTCATAACCATCCTCCTTGTGAGATTTTTTGATTGTATTCACGTTCAAAACGTTCTACATCTGATGCGCTTTGTGGGCGCTTTGATGTAATGTATTCTTCCATGTCAGAAGCTATTGTTCTTATTGGAAATAGATGTTGCAATAGAGCAATTAGTTGAGTTGTATAAAACATTGTGTATCCTTGTGTGTTAATGTAGTAATGGTTTCTACTGATATATTTAGTAAAATTATTTGGCACCGCACAAAAACATTTGTACAGTTTAAAAAGGTTAAATATAACATAGGATAAAAGGTATGCTATGCGTAAAAGCACCAGGTCAATACTACAAGAATTAAGCGATTTAGGCGTAAATCGAAACAAAGATTTAGTCATAGAAAGCAGAGGCACCAACTTGATTGAAAGTGCTATAAATCTTTTGACTTTGATCAAAGAACAATATGATTTAGAAACTGCTGCTGAACTAGAGCGCCGCTTTCTAAATGCCATTCGAACTGGCGAACCAGCTAAGTTTAAACGAGGCATTAAAAAGATTCAGGAGTCAAACAATGATTCTCAATGAGGGTGGCAACATGTTTGCCGATGTTACAGCATTTGATCACAAAGATGTGCCAGCTATATTACAGGCTGTAAATGCTGCTTTACAGGGCACAGGAATTAGAGCTATACCAGTAGGTTCAGCAGCCACTCCTAAGCCAGGAAAGAAAAGTGGAGACATGGACGTCATTGTAGATGAGCCAGCTGTGTTAAACTTTTTCAAAGCCAAAGATGCTAAAACTGCTCGCAAAGCACTGAATGACTACATAGCCAAGCAGGGATTAGAAACTGCTCAAAGCGGTATAAATGTACATGTTCGTGTGCCACTTGGGGACGAAGCACATCAAGTAGATATTATGGTAACTCCCAAAGCTGAAAGAGTTAGCAAATTCCATACACATGATATTCCAGATAAGAGTCCTTACAAAGGAGTCAACAAACAATTGATGTTGGCTATATTAGCTAAACAAAAAGGTTATATGTGGTCAGCTTGGCAAGGCCTATTTGCTCGTAATGAAGAGGGCAAAAAGGGCGATTTTGTCAGTGATGATCTAGATGAGATAGCACAGATCTTGCTAGGCTCTGGCGCTAATTCTAAAAACTTAGGATCAGTTGAATCTATTCTAAGAAGTTTACCAAGAGAAGAAGCAGCCGATCTTTTGGATCGTGCTAGACAAGATCCTAATTGGAAAGAACAACAGGTCAGTGAAGCTGTTGGAAGAATATTAAAATTGAGTGGACTACTATGAGAGCACGAGAATTTCTAAAAGAAGCTGAAGAAGCTACTACAAAAAAGCTAGGCCGTGCTTTCAATCATTTGGAAGACCTAGTGTTCTTCTACGGTAGTAAAGGCACAATGGAAGCTCTTAGTCATTTAAGAGATATAACCAATAAAGAAGGCGCCCAAAGTATTAGAATGAAATGGGACGGCAATCCTCAAATTTACTGGGGTAGAGCTGTAAAGAACGGACCACTAATTTTAGCAGGGCACAACGGATGGAGTCGTGGCGCTGCCACTGACAACGCCAATGACCTTTATGATTTTATAGCTAACAAAAGCGGCACTCCTAAGACACCTGATGAGAAAAAACAACGAGATGAATTCGCAAAGAGATTTGCCAATTTATATCCCTTGTTTGACAGAGCAACACCAAAAGACTTTGTTGGCTTTGTCTATGCTGATGGACTGTTTTTATCTAAGCCCGAGATAGATGCTGAAGGCAATTATACATTCTGTCCTAACCCTAAGAGTCAAACTTGTTATCACGTTAATCCTAAAAGCCCATTGGGAGCAAAGATTGCTCAAGCACAAGTTATGGTAGTTGGACATGCCTTCTTTCCAGAATTTGGCATGGACGACAGCGATCAAAAGCCAATGGACGATTTTAGCATGTTCAATAGCACTAAAGAACTAATTGTTCAAGGACCTGTGTACAACAGCACATCAGTAAACATAGCAGATCAAAGCATAGCTAAAGTAGAATCATATCTACAAAATCACGCCACTGAAATAGATACATTTTTACAAGGTACAACTGGCCTAGGCGATTTAAAAAATATCATTTATACCTATGTAAATCAAACAGCTAAATCTAAACAGCTAGATAATTTAGGAACACCACAATTTTTCAATTGGTTAAAGAACAGCAAGGTCAGTCCTAGCAAGCAGACTAAAATACAAGACTTAGCTAATAAAAGTCAAAACGCATTAACTGCAATATTTGGCCTTGTTAGAATGATCATGGATCTTAAAGATGATGTGATCAATCAAATAGAACAAGGTACCAAAGGGGAAATTTGGGATACTAACGGTGAAGGTCGAGTTCGCTACGCTGGCCCTGGTAAAGAGTTCGGAAATATTAAACTAGTGCCTAGGAAACGTTGGACTCCTACATAATGTATACTGATATGGAATTAGCAGCTATGTATGGCGGACATAGTATTGAAGATTTTAATCGCAAGAGTCGTATGAGTTTTATGAAAGAACTCACAGAAGCTAGATTGTTAACTAACGTAGACGACCTAAGAACTAGCTATAATGACACATGCGAAAATTTATATTTGGTTCTATTAGCCATAGAGTTCATGGCTCACTGTAAAGAAACAAAATCTATTATTAAAAAGTATGCTCAAGAAACTGTAAAATGGGGAGTAGAGTACAAGGAATTTAGAACTAGTGCTACTGATCTACACAATATGATTTATCTAGTACAAGCTCCTCCTAGTAAAGTAAAAGTTATTTTTAAATCAGATGATGCTGCCGGACTAAGAGAAAAAACACACTTGCCCTTATTACAATTAAATGGGTATTTAACTAGCTTAACTAACACAGGAAATAGAGACATCTACTTTCTAATGAAATTAGAAACTGTGCTAGGTATTAAAAACAGCAATACTAAAGAAATACGCAGGTTATTAAGCTATCATAATCCTACAGACAGCGATATTAGGCAAACTGCTTATCGCATAATGAACGAATGTAGAAACAGACTGTTTAATTTTGATCTTATGCAAGACATGGAAAGATTACTGACAAAAACACTAACTTTTGATCGCTAATTTTGCGTGTTTGAGCAGCATTTTTTTCGTTTGGTATAAATAATTATACAAAACTCACAGAGTGGTGAGTTAAAGCATAAAGAGGAGAATATATTATGCCAAGTTTAATCGGAACAACCAGCGGTGGTGTAAGCATTGCCGCTAACTATCTAAAGAATGTACAAAGCCCAGGTGCTGGCCTAGCAGGTCTAAACGCAGAAGGCGATGCCCCATTACTAACATTTAGCACACCAAACTTACGTGCTTTTAAAGTAGTTGTAACAGGTGTTAACCTAAATACAAACAGTGAAGTTGCTGCTAGTAACTGGGCAAAAACTGTTCGCGCACTACAAGTAACTAGCGAACTATTTGCTGTGTTTGCTCCAAGCAACGAAGCAAACAGCCGTTTTGTGTTTATGGCTCCAGATTTCAACACCAATGCTGGTGCTGCTTCTGTAACAGGTAGCGTACAAACAGCTATCAGTGAAGAAGGCGGTGGTTTCAGCATCGTTGAAACAGCTATTGCTGACGCACTAGGTATTGCTGCTGGCGATGTAGCAGTTACACGTACTGCTCTAACAGGCGTAACCTGGTCTTAATCAAATCTTTCTCAACGGGATGGGAAGGGGCCCTGGTTTTTACCAGGGCTTTTTTACGGCTGTTAAATACAGCTATGAATTATAAACTGTACACATTAGTTGATATAACCAATACGGGTCATTATAGACAAGAGCAAGGTAATGAAGCTCTTTGGAAAAAAGAACAAAATTTCAATACTGTTCTACATACACTAGGTCTTAGATCTAATATATTTTACGATGTAAAACCACAGATGCTAGAAGTAGGCGGCCGAGCAGTAGGGTTTGACACAGACGAAATACTCAGAGTATGGCGATTTGATTGGTCAACAGAGCATGATATTTACAGAGTTGATGATGACCCTATTGCTTTTTTAAAACAAGATTTTCATCTAGTTCCTTATATTGGCGGGTTAGATGAAACTATGGAACAAACACACAAAGTTTTTAATGTAGTGGATCCGGGCAAAAATATTGTTTTCTATGTTAAGCAATAAATATATCAAAGGCTCCATCTTTAGGCAATCATTTAGGCACATGTCCGCAAGGAACTTGACCAAAGGAGATCGCCTATATGGCAACAGCAGCAGAACAACTAGGTTTAGTTGAAACCAAAGTCGCAGTAATGGACGAGAAAATTGATACATTAAAGGGCGACGTGAAAGAAGTTCACGATTGCTTAGATAGGACCGGCGCCGAATTAAAAGACCAATTAAAAATTATGCACGAATCATCTTGTCACCAGCACGACACTCTAGCAGCCAAAATTAGCGAATTAGAAAAATTTAGAATGAAATGGACATGGATGGTAGCAGGAGCAGTTGCAGCAGCTGGCATTTTATCGGGGCATGTTGATAAACTATTACATTTTTTTAATTGACACATAATGTTTATAAGAGAGTTTACGCAAGAGGGCATAGTTGATGCAGCAGTTCAATTTCATAGAGAATTGAATCCTAAACTCTGGCAGGGTAAAATACTAAAACCTGTTGTACGTTTTAAACTCTTAGAAATAGCCAAACATTTTATACAATTTATAGACATACCTCAACTATATCTCCAAGATATTACCATTAGCGGCAGTAATGCTGCCTTTAGTTATACTGAACAAAGCGACATTGATCTACATCTCATAGTAAATGTACCCGAAGAGCTAGATAAGATTCTAAAACCATTGTACGATGCTAAGAAGAATCAGTATAATTTTATTCATGATATAAAAATTAAAGGTATAGATGTTGAGCTGTACGTTCAAAACTCACAAGACAAGCATCATAGTCTAGGTGTGTATAGTGTATTAGATAACAAATGGGTACAAGAACCCACAATGGGCACTGTGAAAATTGACGACAGTGACGTACAGGCCAAAGTTGACAATTACTTAAATAAAATAATGCAAGCACTTGTTGACGACGATTTAACTAATGTACAATCTGTAATACAAGACATTAAAAAATTGCGTCAAGCAGGATTAGAAGGTGGCGGAGAATTCAGTATTGAGAATGTAGCTTTTAAAGTGTTAAGAGCTAAGGGCTTTATAGATCAACTGCGTCGTCATGCGTTAAAGTTACAGGATAAAGAGCTTAGTCTCGGAGAACAAAAATGAAAATCAATCAAGTTATTGAAGGTTTGAAAGACCCTAAAGACAATCCCTGCTGGAAGGGCTACAAACCTGTTGGTACAAAACAGAAAGGCGGTCGTACTGTTCCTAACTGTGTACCTAAAGAAAGTGTGGCGGAAGGCTCAGGTCCTAAAGAAAAACAAAAGACTCCTTACAGAGATATAAACAGTGCTGAATACAGAGCAGCAGCCGAAAAGCAAAAACAACAAATGGCCAAAGACAAGTTAGCGGAACCTGGTAAGAAACTGCTGGCAAAGAAAGGTGTGGCGGAGGCATTTGGTCCACTGCCCAAAGATAATCAACAAATACGCTTGGGCAGACACACAGTGGACATTGAACGAGTGGGCCTGGACAAAAATTATATCAGTTTTGCCTGGCATGACAGCAAAGGCCAAGAACACTACGAAGAAGTGCCAGTGGGCGATCTTGGCAGCTACGATGATTTGATAAAGAAAATCAAACAAGAAATTTCATATCAAGAAAGACAATACACTGATCAAGGTGTGGCAGAAGGCAAAAAATGTCCACAGTGCGGATCTACAAATTGTACATGTCCTCCTGGTAAATGTAACTGTAAGCCTGTAGAAGGCTGGGTACCTAAACAAGCAAGCTTAAATGAAGAAGAATACGATTACTATAGAGACTACAAAGCTGGTTTAATTTCCTACGACGAATATCAACGATTAGTTCAGCAATTTAAAGACAGAGATCGTGATCAAAGAAACAGAGAAAGAGATAACGATCGTGGACCTTGGTATCTAAAAGTCAATGGGAAAATTCTAAAGAGTCGCGGAGAAGTAAAAGTATTTGATTGGAAACGCGGTGCTAACAATTATGCCTTAGCTATTCTAAAGAATAAACCAGAATTAAATGGAAAAATCTATCTAACTAGAAAACCTGAAGATGATCAAGCAGGTGTTAATGAAAGCAAAACAACAGTAAAAGTTCCAGTTAAACAAAAGCCACGCCAAGGACCACTACGTCCACAAACAGGTGGCGGAGCACATAGAGATAAAAAGAAAGAACAGAAACAGGGCAAAGAAAAACACAAGAAACCTGTGTATGAAGGATTTGATCCTAAGGTAGCTATGGAGCTAGAAAAGCTTACTAAAGCAGACGACATGTTTGATGCAATCTATAATGCTCTTGGTCGTAATGACCAAGTAGGTTCATACCTACAGGATATGATGTATGATGTGGCTAGAGAAAATAGACTACATCCAGACGACGACATTGAATCGATTATAGATATAATGGCTGATCATTTGGAATCAGACTTTGGCAGTTCAGGCCTAGATGAAACCGGTACACTTAAAGTAGCCAAAGATGATGATAATATGACTATATTACAAAATCCAGCTACCGGAGTTCAAACGCAAATAGATAAAAAGAATCCTAACGCTCCTAGATTAACACAAGATGAAACTGGTAAATTAAAACTATCTGTGCCACAAGGTGCTCAAACTGGTCAGCAGGGACAAGAAAAGAAACCTAATTTAATAGGTAAAGATGTTGCTGTAGATTCATCTCCAGTTGAAGACGTACATAGAATTAGTGCTTCACCAGTACAACCCGGTGGCGAGATTACTGATGTTAACACAAAGAGCACCATAAGCGGTGACGAAGAACACGACGAAATTAGCAAATTATTAAATCAAAGATTACGCAAGTTGGCTGGATTATGAAGATAAACGAAATATTAACAGGATTTAGTATCTATACTACTAGGGCTGAAGATGCCATGCTTCAGCGCCTAAAATCTGTGTCTTATCTAAATAGTTTTACAGAGCAAGAACAGTTCATAATTGAAGGCCTTATTCGGAAAAGTTTGGTAATTAAAATAGGAGACAGTAATCCTAAGGTAATTGCTAATGAATTTGAAATACCAAGCTAAACGACTAGAAGCTTCTTTTAACGAAGAAGTAAAAAAAGAAATACCAATGGCCTTATTACCGGATGGTTCTATTGCTTATAAAGACTATATTATCAAAGCTACTAAAACCAAACAGTTTCAAGTTATTAAAAAAGGCGGTGTAAAAATTGACACTTTTTTCTTAAAAACTTGTGCGCTAATGGGCATCGATTTGTATGCCAAAAATAGACTTAGTTCTTATTCAGAAATTAAATTACTTGATCAGAAATACAAAAATAATATTATAGACGCTGAAATTTTTAAATATAAATTTAAAAATACTAAAGATCCAGACAAAAGAGACCTTTTTTTATGGAGATGGGAAATAACCAAAAATAGGGCTAACCATGCTAGGGCTGAAATTGCCAGCAGGTTTAGATCTATGTTTTGATAAATAACTACAACAAGTCATTAGGGACGCTATTATGCAAATCAGAGATTTATCTAATAAAATTACAAGTGAAACACTTAACGAAAGCCTAGCTAAAAAGTTTGGTTATAGGGTTAATGTTGATCATCTTACAAATGAAGAACTAGAAAGTGCTAGACTAAAACTAACTAGTCGCATTACAGAATTTGAAAGAAGAAACAGTTTTGATTCTGTTTTAGAAAACCACGAATATCAAAAACAGCGTGCCATGTTAGATGTTGTGCGTCAAGCTATTTCTGAACGCACATTATCTTCAGACGAAGAAGGCAAAAAAGAAAAGTATGTCAAGGGCATGAAGAAAAAGTCAGGCGAATTTAAAAAGCGTTATGGCGATAAAGGCGAGCAGGTCATGCACGCAACTGCTACTAAAATGGCTAAGAAAGAATCAGTTGAAGAAGCAATGGAAGTACTACGTGCTGTGCTTTCAGAGCGAACACTACGCGAAGGCGAAGAAGAAAAAGCAGCTTTAATTATGAGCGCTCGTGATATGGTTGATCGTATTACTGGTTGGTTAGAAGACACAGCTAGTATGAAGAGCGAGAGCATGTTAGAGTTGGTAGACTCTATAAGAGACGAAATGGGCAATGATGTAGCACAACAATTCTCTGACACAATTAAACCAGCATTAGATGATTTATACAATGCTCTAGAAGGCCATCGTACTACACTAAGTCAGGCAGTAGCGATCTTAACAGGCGAAGAAGGCCCAGGCGGCCCTGCTGCTCCAGCAGGTGGCGTTGGCCCAGTAGAAATGCCTTCTACAATGGCAGAACCAGGCGCTGAACCTGCTATGGGCGGAGATGAGTTTGCTGCTAGCGAACCAGCCACAGGCGGTATGGAACCAGCTGGTAGAGCTAAACGAGAAAGCATTGAGTTTAGCCGCAAGTTAGGCACTATACTAAGTTCAAAAAAAAAATAACTGAAGATGCGGATGTCCTTATCCGCGTCTTAAATAACCTCAAGGGCAGAGCAGATAGTCAAAAATCTACTGCCCAATTTTCTTGGCCTGCATTATCTAAAATTATGCAGAACATGACTGGTCAAACAGTTGACTATGACAGCTTTAAAGTTCAGTTTGACAAGACTCCGGAACTGAAGAATCTTATAGATAACTTTGACGAAAATGGCATAGTAATTAAAACCAAAGCTAAAAAAGTTGAGCCAGGCCAAGTAGGTGATAAAGCTAAAGCAATGAACAATGTCAAAAGTTCTGCTAAAAGAGCAGCGGCCAAGATGATAGGTTGACCATATCCATTTTTTGATCATATAATAGAATCACGTTCAACTTAACGGAGAAAGACGTGAGTAATATTCTTGTAGAAACTGTGTACGGAAAAAATCTCAATAATTCAATGACACTGAAAGATGCTATCGAATTATTGACTAAAGACAATCTTATAGACATAGGAGAGCTTGCAGAAAAAGCAATTAGCTTAAAATCTGGTATCAAACAGTGCGATAAAAATACACCCAATATTGACCTTGTATCAGGTAAACAGATTAAACATGCTCAAACTAATCCCGATCATGTTACTACTAAGAGTGTATTAAAAGCACATATTAGTATTCGAGGAATTACCGCACCAATTTTGGCTGTGGTAACTGAACGAGTGACTAAGAAACAATACTTCTTTCATTTCCCCTATTCGTCATTTAGATACCTTAATGGTAATACTTTTACTCTTACTTTTGATGCTAAAGGCCGACCTGGCAATGGTCAATGGTGGGACTATGAAGTAGATAGTTTCGAAGAACTATGCGACTATGCCAAATAACTGTTGACCTTAAAGTCATAGTCATATATAATAAACTATGACTTTACTAAAACAACGATACACTTATAAATCACTACAAAGAGACGAATCAACAGGCCGCAGATTATATGCTACACCAGATGGACATAAAGTTCCTAGTGTAACTACAATACTAGACAAAACCAAACCAGCTGAAGCTAGAGAGGCATTAGCCAATTGGAAAAAAGCAGTAGGTGAAGAACGAGCTCGTCAAATTACTACAGAAGCTGCTAGTCGAGGTACTAGAATGCACAGCTACCTTGAAGATTATATTAAGGGAATTGCGCTAAAAGAAACTGTAACTAATCCCTATGCTCAACAGAGTCTTGATATGGCTAAGATTGTCATAAAAGAAGGCTTTGTAAAAGTAAACGAAGTCTGGGGTAGTGAAGTACCCTTGTATTTTCCAGAACTATATGCGGGAACTACTGATTGTGTAGGAATACACGACGGTGAAGAAAGTATATTGGACTTTAAGCAGACTAATAAGCCTAAGAAAATAGAGTGGATTGACGACTACTTTCTACAATTAACAGCTTATGCTCTAGCGCATAATGAAGTACACGGCACAAACATACGCAAGGGTGTTATTTTAATGTGCTCTAAAGACTATCAATATCAAGAATTTATACTAGAACCTAAAGACTTTGACTACTGGACAGATCGTTGGTGCGCTAGGGTAGGAGAATACTATAAACTAAACGGCTAAATATCTAAAATAAGGATATTTCATGGCCGTCGTACAGATTAGTAAAATTCAAGTTCGCCGTGGTAAAAAGAATACCACAGGCATGCCGCAACTTGCCAGCGGAGAATTAGCCTGGGCTATTGATACTCAGGAACTTTACATAGGTAATGGCGCAGTTGGCGAAGGTGCTCCTGCTGTAGGCAATACTAAAGTTCTAACTGAACATGATAATATCATAGATCTGTTACATCAGTACAGCTATAAGCCATCTGAAACTACAATTAGCACAGGGTTACCAGGCCCAACTGAAAGAACTTTACAACAGCGTTTAGATGAAGGTTCAGTAAATGCTAAAAGTTTTGGCATCGAAAGCAGCAACACAGTAGATCAAACAGAACTGCTTCAAAATGCTATTTGGAGTTTGTACGAATCTACCAATCCGTTAACTAACTCAGTTAGACTAGAAATTGACCCTGGCAACTATAGATTAACTGGAACTATCTATGTTCCTAGCAATGTATTTTTAGTAGGTTCGGGCTCTGGTAAAACAAAATTTAATTTTGTTAAAGGTGGATTTAATACTGGTGCTACACTATCACTTTCAGGTACTAGTGTTACCAGCGCAGGAACTTATACCAGTTTACCAACTACTACAGTCACTGGCACAGGATCTGGAGCTATCGTTAATGTAACTAAAACTGGTACAGGAACTACATATACTACTAGTAATGTCACAGTTACAGTGATAAACAGTGGCAGCGGATATACCAGCGGAGATCAAATTAAAATTTCAGGCGGCGCACTGGGAGGTACATCTCCAGCTAATGATCTTACCATCACATTAACAAATACAAAAACTGGTCCTAATCAGTACCCTACTTTTGCCACTAGCAAAGTGTTTGAGTTTATCACAGCAGATAGCACTAGACTGTCAAGAAATCCAGGAACGATAGCTACACCAGCAGAGCAATGTCAAAATGTTAATATCAGCGGATTTACTTTGAATACTACAGCTAGTAATCAGATTATGTGTTTTGATATGCCTAATGTGTTAGACAGCAACCTTAATGATATTGACTGTGTTGCCTATACAGGAACAAGCATAGTAGTTCCTTCTACGGCTGATGCTAACAGCATAGTGTTAAACATTAGTGCTATCAGTAGTGTAATAACTACAACACGGTTAAGTGTTCAAAATGTAAAAGCCAAAGGGTTTAGCTACGGTGTGTTTTCAAATACAGACATAGTGGGTAATCATTTAGATGATTGTTTATTTGAAAAATGTTATAGAGGCATTTCATTTGGTGTAGGCACTGGCCCGTCAAGTACTGGCCCAATTAGAAACCTTATTACAAATTCTACATTTAAAGATATTAAACGAGAGGGTATCGTTATAGAAACGGGCTATGGTAATAGGTCTAGAGGAAACACTTTTACTCGTGTAGGTAATGACGGAGGCAGCGTTCCTTTATATCCAGTACTTAAATTTTCTTCAGCAGGCAATAGTTCTAGTCAAGATAATTTTGATAGAAATGAATTAATTAGATATGAATCGTCTGTGGCCTACACTCCTGAAATTGAAGGATTTGGTTTGCTACATGAATCAATGCCTAGCAAACTAAACTTTAATGGTGCTGTGAGCACACCTACCTTAGCTTTCAGGTTGCCATTAAATGATGCCGTAGCAGTAGAAGTAAAGTATGTTTGGATTAGTGCCACTTTAAATCAAATGAGAAAAGGCACTATACATATTGCTGTGGATAGAGATAGAAATACTTTTCAATTTGTAGACGAATATGAATATACCGGTGCAGCAGGTGATGACACAAAACTAGGATTCACTGGCGCAATAGGTCCGACTCTAAGCGGTATAAAAACTATTGATGTTATGTATACTAATACCAACCCAGCTGGAGATAACACATTCTCTTATACATATAGCATTCTTAGTTAATGTATAAACTAGTTGATCTAGATTCTAAGCATAGACTTCAAGATTGGTATCAGTTTAGGATACAACTTGAAAAAAGTACATCGCCATTAGAAGACTCTTCTGCCTACTTCAGTAAAGTACCTAAGGTAAAGGTCTATACTGATCCCTACGACCAATCAACTTGGCCTACTGCTTGGCAACTAATAGACGAGAATGAGTATTGCCCGTTCAATATACTATTAGCCATATGTTATACACTACAATTGACATCTCGATACAAAGATTCTCAACCTATTATTGAAATCTGTATTGACAATTTCAATAAAACAGTATATTATTTGTTATTCATAGATGATAAGGTCTATGGCTTCAATGAATCTGAATGGATTTCGGCGAAACTACTGCCGAAAACACTGAAAACATTAAAGATTTATTCGATGCCGCCTCTTCACTAAATAGTTTTCGACTTCGCTAAAATCAGCGATGTGACACACTAAAGAT
>JACCDW011259961.1_pt1 | contig 13320 bp, 7 predicted proteins | sample 7449781 | NCBI WGS metagenome assembly JACCDW01 (sample SAMN15323449, study PRJNA562643) | freshwater metagenome | isolation source: river surface water | place: USA:Blue River Watershed | collected 2017-08-18 | reverse complement strand
ATCAGATTTAATCCACTCTTTTCAAAGCTAACTGCATTGAATTTTCCTTTACCACTTCCGAGCAACAAAGTACCTCTCGACGCATCTTGTCGGCCTTGATGGGCTTCATTGGCGAAAAAGTTTCCGCCTAACAACAAGTCAATATTGCCATCGTGGTTGAAATCTTCTGTAATTATTGAAAACACAGGCGATTGCTGAGCTTGCCAAGGAAGTTTGGCCAGATTAAAATCTCCTTTACCATTATTGGTAGCTACTACTGATGCCAATTCATAGGCTTTCTTGTTGATAGCTCCATCTTTTTCTTTTTCGGAGAATAAGTCATCAAAAAGCACCGAAGAATAATCTTTAAAAGTGGTATATTTTTTTCGGAATGAGTTGATTTGCAGATTCAGATTTTCTCTTGGATGGCTCGGATATAATTTCCCTTTAATGTATTGCCCCATGATTGGGTCAATTCTGCCATTACCATCGAAATCTTTGGCCAGCAGCGTTATTGGCTCGTCTGAATTTGCTTGATAAAACGAATTTTTTCCTTCGTTTCCTAAAACCAAATCAAGCAGCCCGTCGTTGTTTAAATCGGCGGTTTCAACGGTATTCCACCAACCTTCTGTGTGGTCTTTTTGTTGAAGCGAAAATTTGCCTCGATTATTTTTTAATATTGTCAAAGGTATCCATTCGCCCACAAGCACTAATTCTTTAAAGTTATCTTTGTCGATGTCAATCACAGCGGCATCACAAACCATACCGAGATTTTGTAAAAATGGAGCAACTTGTTGTGTAATATCAGTGAATTTACCTTTATCGTTTCTGAGGATATAACTCTTCGGATTTGTAGGGTATTGATTAGGCACAATTCTGCCACCGATAAAAATATCGAGGTCGGCATCATTATCAAAGTCGAAAGACTCAATAACGTGGCTACTTACATTCAGCTTTGGCAATTCATTTGCGAGCGAAAACTTACCTTTCCCATCATTTTTCCATAATTGCGGTTGAAATGCCTCTGATGTCTCCAGTGGACGTTCACATCCACCACCAGCCAAAATCAAATCTTGGTCACCGTCTCGGTCGGCATCAAAAAAATGAATGGCACCCACCTCTATATTCTTACTGGTCGGAATCTCAGTGGTTTTTTCAAACTTACCTTGCTTGGTTTGGGTATAAATTTGGGTTTCATTGCCCATATAAGCCCCTCCAATGGCAATGTCTTCCAAACCATCGGCATTGATATCGGCCTTTGCTACAGCTGGCCCAAACCTCGAAAGCATCTTGTGCAAAGTAGCCAACTCATTGAAATCGTTGAAGTTTGATTCTTTGTGTTCGTAGTCAAAAACATTCTCTACAAGTTGAAAAACTGAATTTGCTGTAAAATGCTGTTTTGTAGTTGCTTGAGCATCGGCATAATTCAAGGTTAGCGTTTTGGTAGATTTACCAATATTTACTTTTTTCTGAACCTTGCCATCAGGCCAAGTCACGAGCAAAGAGTCAATTTTTTGAGCATTTCCTTTACCAATCAATATATTTTTCGACATTGTAGAAAGATAACCTCTGACTGGAAAATGCTCGAAATAGAGCTGTTCACCTTTTATCCACGCCGAAACCTTGGCACCTATACCATTGATATTGCTCTTTTGCCCAATAAATTGAATTTTTAGGCTTTGATTTTGGGTTTGTTTTTCGGCATTATTTCTAAAAATCGACGCCTCACTATCAATATTATTCACAATTAAATCGAGGTCGCCATCGTTATCGAGGTCAGCGACGGCCGAACCATTGGCATACGACTGCTCATCTAAACCCCACGTTTCTGACACATTTTCAAAATCAAGGTTATTTTTATTTCGGTAAGCATAATTTTTAAGCTGAATTTCGGGTACTTTTTCGAGCAATTTCAAGCGATTTTCTGCCCTTGCTTTGTCAGAACCAAACATATCTTGACTTCTGTAATAGCTGATAAAATCGAGGTCTGTTACGTTTTTTCGATAACCATTTGATATAAAAATATCTTTTAGCCCATCATTATCAAGGTCACTGAGGAGTGTACTCCAACTCCAGTCGGTTTTGGCAACTCCTCCCAAAAGTCCATTTTCACTAAATTGCGGAATCCCAGCTTGATTACCCAAATTAACTTGCAGCATATTTCGCATATATTGCAACTGAAAGTTATAAGGGGGCTTGATGCTTATTTCTTTTTTATCATAATCATGCTTACCGAGCATCTGCTTTTGTCTTTCATTTTCCTCGGGTAGCATATCAAGCTGAAAAACATCCACCTTCCCATCTTGATTAATATCAGCCGCATCAACACCCATGCCCGACATGGCCGTGTGTGGCATGGCATCTTTCAAAACATTTGTAAAAGTGCCGTTGCCATTATTTTGGTAAAGCACATCCGAACTTAAAAAATCATTCGAGCAATAAATATCTGGTAGGTTGTCATTGTTGTAGTCAGAAACCACCACGCCCAGCCCAAGCCCTTCATAAAGTATGCCTGCCTCTTTTGAAACATCTTTAAAAACGGGGTGTCCATCAACCATACCACTGTTTTGAAAAAGTTTACTTGTAGAAGGCTGTGAACCATCGTCAACACGTGGTCTTAAATAACTCGGATTTTGAGTATCAGGCGATGTACACAACAAAAAAACATCAACGTCTCCGTCGGTATCATAATCAAAAAAAGCAGATTGGGTAGTATAACCAGCATAATCAAGTCCATAAGCAGCGGCTTGTTCTTTAAATGTCGGATTCTTAGTTTTTTGATTAATGAAAAGCAAGTTGCGGGTTTCGTTCATGGAAGAATGATACGCTACTGAAACATAAATATCGTCCCAGCCATCATTGTTTATATCTACCACCGAAACCCCGTTGCACCATCTGTTGGTCATTAATCCAGCAGCTTTGGTAATTTTCTCAAACTTGAAGTTTCCCTTATTTAGATACAACTCACAACTGGCCTGATTTCCTGTAAAAAACACATCTTCAAAACCATCCTTATTGAAATCTCCGATTCCTACACCACCTCCATTATAGAAATTTGTAAATGTAAAAGCATTTAATTTTTCATTGGCTTTCAGTGAGTTTATGAAATCAACATTTGTGGTTGAACTCGACATTTTTTCAAACAATTTTCCAGACTTATTGTCACAGCCAGACAAAAATGCAATCAGAATCGAGATGGTTGAGAGGAGTTTCATTGTGATATAAATTGAAATAGATTGTGATTTAAATTAATTATTTCAAGAAAAAGTTCGCCTTATGTCAAAATAGTATTATTTAATAAAAAAAAAGTAACATTTTCTTTTTTTGAAAACTATTATGTGTACATTTGACACGTATTTATTTGTGTTATAATGACACAATATAAAATAAAAGAACTTTATGTTACAAATTCTATAATTTAAATTTCAACTTTTCTCAAAATGAAAAACAACAATTACAATTCAATCCATTATCAAGATGGCTCTCTAAGGTTGAGAACTCTATTACTGGTTTTAGTATTGTCTCTGTTTTCTTTTGGAACATTAATGGCACAAGTCAGAGGTGTAGTCAAGAACGAAAATGGAGAAGCATTTCAAGGAGTAAATGTAGCGGTCAAAGGGGCAAATAAAGGTACAATAACAGATGCTTCAGGCCGATACGAATTGTCAGTATCGCAAGAGAATGTTTTAGTTTTTAGCTTTTTAGGTTACAAGCCTGTTGAAAAAAAGGTAGGAACTCAAAAAGAAATAAATGTTTCGTTAGAACTTGATGAAGGGCTCATGGACGAAATTATTGTGGTTGGTTATGGTACACAAAAGAAAACTTCTTTAACGGGGGCGGTATCCTCTATTACTAACAAAGACTTAGTAACCCAACCAGTTATCAGTGCTACACAAGCCATGCAAGGACGTGTTGCAGGGGTACAGGTGGTAAACAGCAGTAGCCCAGGAACAGAACCAACGGTTCGTATCAGAGGTATTGGCTCAATCAGTATTAGCTCCAATCCATTATATGTAATTGATGGAGTACCTGGTGGCGGTTTGAATACGATTGCACCAAACGATATTGAATCTATTGAAGTATTGAAAGATGCCAGTGCTTCGGCTATTTATGGTTCAAGAGCTGCCAATGGAGTTGTATTGATTACAACTAAAAAAGGTAAAGCGGGTAAATTGAATATAACAGTTGATTCGTACATCGGTACACAACAAGTATGGAAAACACTTGATTTATTGAATAGTGCCGAATATATTAAATACGGTACTGCTTTATTGACGGCTTCTGGACAGGCTGTTCCTGGTCGTTTTTCGGCCATGAACACACCAATTTACCCAGGTGCAACAACTACTTTTGCACAAACCGAAACCGACTGGCAAGATGTAATGTTTAGAAATGGCCCAATTCATAACAACCAAATTGGAATTTCGGGAGGTACTGATAAATCAAAATTCTATTTATCAATTGGCAATTTCAAACAAAATGGTGTACTCCCATTCACCGAATATGGTCGTAGAAGTATCCGTTTGAACACTGACCACAGCATTGGTAAATATATTTCGATTGGCCAAACAATGATGGTGTCGAACGATACTCGTATCGGCGAAGGAAGTGCTGGTGGTAGAAGTTTAGTAATGAACATCATGCGTATGACTCCGTACTGGCCAGTAAATGACCCTACGAAAATTGGTGGTTTCAGTACAACGGCTCAAGGTTTAGATGCAACAGACCCAGAAAACCCAATGCGTATCGTAAATCAAGAGCAAAAAGATAACATTAATAGCTCGTATAAAGTATTGGGAACATTGTATGCTGAAATCAAATTCACCAATTGGTTGAAATACAAATTCACAATGGGTGGAGACTATGCCAGCAATATCAATAGCACTTTTTCTCCGATTTATGATGATGGTAACCGTAGCCGTCCGACTGCTTCACTCGGCCAGAGCAGAGGGCAGTACTTCTCTTCTGTATTTACTAATCAATTAAGCTTCGATAAATCATTTGGCAAACACTCGATTAGTGCAACAGCCATTGCAGAAAAGCAAGATGCTCAATTCAAGTCGATTAGTATTTCTGGACAACGCCCTGATAATAATATTAAAGAAGTACAAGGGGCTTCAAATATATCAGGAACAACTTCTACAACCGAAAACTCATTGATTTCTTACATCGGTCGTGTAAATTATGAATATGCCAATAAATATTTATTGAGTGGTTCAATTCGTCGTGATGGTTCTTCAAAATTTGCACCTGGCAAGAAATGGGGAACATTTCCATCGGTTTCGGCTGGTTGGAGAATCAGCGAAGAATCTTTCTTAAAAGATTTACAAGCAATTTCAGAGTTGAAACTCAGAGCCAGCTATGGTGTAACAGGAAATAACTCTATTGGTGATTATGACTGGCAACCATTAATTTCTGCAAATAATACTAACTACTCATTCGGTAATGCTTCTCAGTTAGGTTCATATTTCAATGGGCTTGGTAATACAGGATTGAGCTGGGAAGAAACAATCATGAAGAACATCGGATTAGACCTTTCATTATTCAACAATAAAATTACCTTAACTACTGAAGTCTACGAACGTAAAACTGATGGTCTATTGCTTTCTGTGCCGCTTCCTCAATCATTGGGTTATTCAAGCAGCCCATTGGCTAACGTTGGAAGTATGCAAAACAGAGGCTTTGAGTTATCGCTTGGTTATCGTTTAGATAAAAATGATTTAAAATCTACCATCACTGGTACATTCGATTTAGTTAGAAACAAAGTATTGAGTTTGGCTACACCAAATGCAACCATCAATGCTGGTGCTGGTGCAGACTTTGGTGGATTTGACATCGTTCGTACAGAAGCAGGACAACCTTTCCGTTCATTCTACGGCTGGAAGGTAGCGGGTATCTTCCAAAGTGAAGCTGAAATTTCGGCGGCCAATGCAATAGATGGTGACCCTAAATCACTTTACCAATCATCTAATACAAGACCTGGTGATATTAAGTTTGTAGATTTGAATGGAGACGGTAAAATTGATGCCAACGATAGAACTTACTTGGGTAGTTATCTACCAAAATTCTCTTATGGTTTAAATTATGCAGGTACTTATAAAAACTTTGACTTTTCGGTATTTTTCCAGGGTGTTTATGGCAATAAAATTTACAATGGAACGAAAGTTATCGGACAAGGAATGCTGCGATTATTCAATGCTACAACCGATGTTTTGAATGCTTGGACTCCAACCAACACAAACACTGATGTACCTCGTGCCGTAAGTGGTGACCCGAGCCAAAATACCAGAACTTCTGATAGATTCCTTGATAACGGTTCATATTTACGATTGAAAAACTTGACGATTGGTTATACATTACCTTCAAATAAACTATCAAAAATCACTAATAATGTATTAACAAAAGCAAGAATTTATGTAACAAGCCAAAACTTACTTACCATTACTAAATATTCAGGTTATGACCCTGAAATTAATGGTGGAATTGATACAGGAACCTATCCACAAGCTCGTACAATGACTATTGGCTTGAACCTTGGATTGAACTAATAACCTTAATAACGATTAAAAATGAAAAAAATATTAATACTCACAGGAATAATCGGATTCTCGACCATTCTAAGCTGTAACGATTCAGATTTAGATAAAGTAAATCCAAATGGTGTAACGTTTGATACCTACTTCACAAATGATGGAGAACTTACTGCAGGTATTAACTCTGCTTATGCTTTATTGCAAGGCTTTGGTCTTGGTGCCAGAGAGTGGTTTTTTGTGCATGATTTAAGAGGTGATGAAATGGCTACTGGCGGCGGACAACTCGAAGCTCCTCGTAATCAATTACTAATTGGTGCGAATGATGCTGGTAATTCTGTTTCAAATGATTGTTACACAGGTTGGTTTAGGGTGGTTCACCGCTCAAATGTGGTAATTGAAAGTGCGGCTAAAACAACTGCTTCTTTTACAGTAGCTACCAAAAACCGCATCGTGGGTGAAGCAAAGTTTTTGCGTGCCTTGGCTTATTACGAATTAGGTACTGTATGGGGTGGTGTGCCTTTATATACTGAATACGTAAAATCGGTAGATGGAGCAAAACCAAGAGCAACGCAGCAAGAAGTTTATAAACAAGTAATTGATGATTTGAAAGCAGCTGAAGGTTCTTTGCCAGATTCTTATCCAGCAAGTGAAGCAGGTAGAGCAACAAAAGCTGCTGCTCAGATGTTGATGGCTCGCACGTATTTACAACAAGGCGATTATGCCAGTGCAAAAACTGAACTGGAGAAGATTGTAAGTTCGGGCCGATACCGAATTGTAGATAACTACCTTGATTTGACTAACGAAGAAGGCGAATTTAATGCTGAATCAATTTTTGAAATCGTGTTTTCTCCTTCAAATGGTGCATTCAACTGGAGTGGACCAGATGGCGATGGCAACAGTGCTCAAGAAGAATGTATCAGAACACAAGAGTATTCTCCGATTGGTTGGAGAAACCTCATTCCATCGAATAAAATGTTGGATAACTACGAAAGAACCACCAAAGGAGATACAAAAAATGACCCACGTTTTGATATGTCTTTCTGGAAAACTGGCGATACATTCAATAATGGGAAAGACGTACTAAAAGATGACGCTGTTCAAGGAAATTTATCAAAACTTGATGGCAAAGACCTAAAAATTAGCTGGAGAAAGTATTCCATTCTTTATAAATCGAATGCTGGATTTGCTTCGAGTGGAATCAATATGCGTGTGATGCGTTATGCCGATGTACTTTTATTACTTGCTGAGTGCGAAAATGAACTGGGCAATTCAGCAAGAGCTCTTACTTTGATGAACCAAGTAAGAGCCAGAAAATCGGTAGATATGCCTCCATATCCTACGAAAAACTACCCTTGTGATTCAAAGGCAAAAGTATTTGAAGCCCTACAACATGAGCGTTATGTGGAGCTTGCTGCCGAACAAGTGCGTAATTTTGACCTTCTCAGATGGAGAAAGAACAAAAAACAAACTACTGAACCGGTTTCGTATTTTACGGCAAACAAGCACGAATTATTGCCACTCCCACAAGCCGAAATTGACAATAATCCGAAAATTGACCAAAAAGACCAAAATCCTGGTTATTAATCTTTATTCATGACATAAAGTTGTCGCAAAAGTTGAGTAGTAAAATCTTTTGCGACAGCTTTATTCCAATCAAAAACTTTTAGAAAAGGCTATTAAAAATAACTATATTCACCCTCTAATTTCCCCAGATAGAATTATCCAAAACAACTAAAAATATTTCAATCAAAAATAAATCATCCTTAACTATTAGTTCATTCATGAGAAGAGTTCTACTATTAATCAATTTTCTAATGCTTAGTGTTTCTGCATTTGCCCAAGACCCTAATTTTCATATTTATCTCTGCATTGGCCAGTCGAATATGGAAGGTGCTGCCCGCATCGAGGCACAAGATACTATCAATATCGACAGCCGTTTCAAAGTTTTAGAATCCTTAGATTGTTCCAAACTCAACCGCCAAAAAGGCCAATGGTACACCGCAAAACCACCTCTCTGCCGCTGTGATACTCGCCTTTCTCCTGCTGATTATTTCGGACGCACAATGCTTCAAAATATGCCACAGAACCAAACCTTGGGCGTAGTACATGTAGCAGTGGCGGGCAGTAAAATTGAAATTTTTGATAAAGTAAAATACAAAGCTTACCTCGATTCTTCAGCGAAAGAAAGACCGTGGATGATAAACATGGCGAATTCGTATGGTGGAAACCCTTACGAAAGATTAATTGAAATGGCAAAAATTGCCCAAAAATCGGGTGTGATTAAAGGAATCCTTTTGCATCAAGGCGAATCAAATACGGGCGACAAAACTTGGCCAACCCAAGTAAAAAAAATATACGATGATATTTTAGCTGATTTGGGTATGGCTCCTAATTCTGTTCCATTGTTGGCGGGTGAATTAGTTGCTGCCGAACAAGGCGGAAAATGTGCCAGTCATAATCCCATTATTGCCACACTTCCACAAACGATTCCCAAAGCTGTGGTGGTTTCTTCAACTGGTCTTACGGCTGCCAAAGATGGTTTACATTTCGATTCAGCTGGTGTGCGTGAATTTGGTAAACGCTATGCGGAAGCATTGCTACAATATTCAAAAAAATAATACGGTCTTTGTCAATATTTTAATTAAACCTTACAATGAAAAGTAAATTCCTCTTGATAGCCGCTCTTCTTTGTGGATATTCTGTTTTTTCACAAGAGATAATCACCTTGTATCCAAATGGTGTACCTAATTCTAAACCTTCAACCATCACAGAATCGGGTGCTGACCGTGGATTATTTAAAGGTATCACCAACCCAACTCTTGAGTACATAAAGCCCGAAAAACCAAATGGAACGGCCGTAATTGTCATTGCTGGTGGTGGTTATGGCGTAATTGTTTACAATGGTGAAGGGTTGGGAATCGGGAAAAGTCTGGCCGAAAAAGGTATTTCTGCATTTGTCTTGAAATATCGTTTACCAAGCGATGAAATCATGCCAGATAAACGAATCGGGCCTTTACAAGATGCACAGCAGTCTATCAAATATGTGCGAGAAAATGCTGAAAAATATGGCATTGAAAAAATAAAGTCGGTGTAATGGGCTTTAGTGCAGGCGGGCATTTAGCCAGTACTGCTGCCACACACTTTGAAAAATCGTATATTGAAAACCCACAAAATACCAATCTCCGACCAGACTTTCAGATACTTGTTTACCCCGTGATTACGATGCAGGATGCCCTAACACACGGAGGTTCTCGTGATGCTTTGATTGGCAAAAATCCTTCTCAAGAAAACAAAGATTTGTTTTCGAACGAATTACAGGTAAAAGCCAATACACCCATCGCTTGGCTCACCCATACTGCTGATGATAAAGTAGTGGATGTAGATAACAGTATTCAATATTTTGAAAAACTGCGTAAAAACAAAGTCGAGGTCGAAATGCACATTTTCCCAAAAGGCGACCACGGTTTTATCTTCCGTCATAAAGGCTGGATGAATCCTCTGTTCGACTGGTTGGAACGAAATAAACTTCTTTAATGAAAGAATAAACGCTATATAACTATGAAAATCAAATCTTTATTTCTGCTTATTGGGCTATTTGTCCATGTTTTAGCTTTGCATGCTCAACCCCCTCGTGGGCCAATAGTTGTTTCTCCAAAAATAAATCCTGACAAAACGGTTACTTTCTCGTATTTAGCCCCTAACGCTACTACTGTTTTGCTCGATGGCAACCAATTTGGTTCGGCCAACGTACCAATGACTAAAAGTGAGGATGGTGTTTGGTCAATCACAGTAGGGCCAATCAAGCCAGATATTTATCCTTATGGATTCAAAGTAGATGGGGTTACAGTAAACGACCCAGCCAATACTTATTTATTTCCAAATGAGCGTTTCAAGGGTAGCTTAGTAGAAATTCCTGCAGATTCACCTGCCATATATACCCTTCAAAATGTTCCTCATGGCTCAATTACTTATGACTATTATCCATCGGTAGAAGGCTCTACTGGCACAGTGGTGGTTTACACACCGCCAGGTTATAACCAAGAGACCGCAAAAAAATATCCAGTTTATTACTTAATCAGTGGCACAACTGACACAGAAGAAACTTTCTGGAAAGTAGGAAAAGTCAATCTGATACTTGATAACATGATAGCTCAAGGCAAAGCAAAACCAATGATTGTAGTGATGCCCTATGGGAATCCGTTGGCAAGAATTGCCGAACAAACAGGCAAAGACAAACCCTCAGATGTGATGAGCCGTGATGGCGAAGATGCCCTTAAACGTATGAAATTATTTGAAACAGATTTGATTACAAAGGTTATTCCTTACATCGAAAAAAACTATCGAACCATTCCAAACCGTGATAACCGTGCCATTGGAGGTTTCTCTCGTGGTGGTGGACAAACGCTTCGTACGGCTTTCAACAATGTAGATAAATTTGCCTACGTATGTAGTTATGCGTCATACATTTCTCCCACCGAAATGGATAAGAGTTTCACCAATATTACTTCAAATCCTACCAAAACAAACAAAGATTTCAGACTACTGTGGTCAGGAATTGGCACGGAAGACTTCTTGTATAAAGGCACAACTGAGTGGGAGGCGTATCTGAAAGAGAAGAAAATAAACGTAAAAACCTATGCCATACCAGGTGGACATACTTGGATGAACGTGAAACAATACCTCAATGAGACTTTGCCAATTTTGTTTAAATAAGTGTATAGAACGCAGATAATTAAACTAAAATCCGTAAAAATCTACGTTATCAGCATTCAGATTTTAAATATTCAACTCAAAAACATGAAAAACCTTCTCAAAATTAGCTTCTTAGCTACCGCAATTATCGGTAGCATCAATTTTGCACAAGCCCAACAACCAGCAATTATCGAAGATTTCAAACCTTCGGAACTCAATCAACCCCAACAAGAGTACCCAATGGTCAACTCGCAGGGCTATGCACGTTTTAAAATCATTGCTCCCGCTGCCGACAGCGTAAGAGTAAGTTTAGGTTTGGGTGGCCGTGGTGGCACAAAACTCGCCAAAGCCGAAGACGGCTCTTGGATGGGAACTACCGAAGGCCCCATGGATGAAGGCTTTCACTACTACAACGTAAGAATCGACGGTGGAAAATTCAATGACCCAGGCACATTAAACTACTACGGTTCGGTGCGTTGGGAAAGTGGCATCGAGATTCCAGCAAAAGACCAAGATTTTTATGCTCTTAAAAATGTTCCGCATGGAAATGTTCAACAAATCTTATTTCCTTCGCCAAGTACAAATACTTCACGCCGTGCATTTATTTACACGCCTCCAGGCTACGAAAAAGGAAAAGATAAATACCCAGTTTTGTACTTACAACACGGTTGGGGAGAGGACGAAACCGCATGGATGAATCAAGGAAGAGCTAATTTGATTATGGATAATTTAATTGCAGCGGGCAAAATTAAACCATTTATTATAGTAAACACCTATGGAATGACCAATGAAGTGAAATTTGGGAAAATACGAGAATTTAAAATCGAACCATTTCAAACAGTCTTGGTTGATGAGTTGATTCCTTACGTTGATGCCAATTTCAGAACGATTGCAAAAAAAGAAATGCGTGCCATGGCTGGACTTTCAATGGGTGGCATGGAGACCAAAACCATTACTTTAAATAAACCAGATGTATTTGGCTATTATGGATTATTGAGTGGTGGTATATATGCTTCTACTGATTTCAAAGATAAACCACAACCTAAATTAATTTTTATCAGTTGTGGAAGTAAAGAACGCCCCGATGGAGTAAAAAAAGCAGGTGAAGAATTAAAAGCTGCTGGCTTCAATGCCGTAAGTTATGTTTCGGAAGGTACTGCACACGAATTCCAAACTTGGAGACGTAGTTTGTATCAAATGGCTCCACTATTATTTAGGTAAATCTTTTTTACAGAGGTCAAAAACAGATTTTGACCTCTGTAAAATTCAGAGATTATTCACTTTAAGCGTTCCTCTAAAACAATTTTTAGTATTATTCTACTGCTGGTTTTACAATCAGTATTGAAAAGAAAGAATTTAGCACCTTACCCGATGGCACTAAAGCGGATACAAAGCTAAAACAGATAAAACAACCATCATCAACCTTACGAATCATACCTATTTTAATCTTAAGGGTAATATAAATAAAGAAATCCTTAACCACGAAGTCACTATCTTAGCTGATAAATTAGTGCCTGTTGACAGAACGTTAATTCCAACGGGAGAACTCACGGCTGTGGCGGGTACTCCATTCGATTTCTTGACCGCTCACAAAATTGGCGAACGAATCAACGATGCCAACGACCCACAAATTAAATTTGGAAAAGGCTATGACCACTGCTGGGCTTTTACTGATTCGAGTAAAAACTAAAAAATGTGGCTTCAGTTTATGAGCCAACAACTGGCCGAAAAATGGAAGTTTTCACCACCGAACCCGCTGTTCAGTTTTATTCGGGAAATTTCTTAGATGGTATGGCTTTATTGCTTGGTAGTTTTTATCAATGCGTACATTAACCTTTCGTAATTCTTTCATCGTAATTACATTTTCGCCCTCCTTAATTCGACAATTTCCAACGCATATTTTTTCATTAATATGTTCCTCAAACAAACTTATTCAAACATAAAAACTTCTCAAATACGATACAACGGATTATATAAAGAAAGATTATAAGTTAGAGTATGTTTAAATTTTTGAATTAGCTAAAAAGGAATCGGATTTATTAACTTTGAAACGACCAAATTTTAAAGTTATGCAAATCTATTTTGAAGATTTATCCGATTCCCAATGGGAAGTTAT
>JACCDW010923424.1_pt1 | contig 13321 bp, 29 predicted proteins | sample 7449781 | NCBI WGS metagenome assembly JACCDW01 (sample SAMN15323449, study PRJNA562643) | freshwater metagenome | isolation source: river surface water | place: USA:Blue River Watershed | collected 2017-08-18 | reverse complement strand
CCATTGATACGCTGGGCAGCGGCTGCACAACCCCAAACCTGTTCTGCAGTAAATGTGCTCATCTTCGCTCCTGTGCTTAATTATCTCTAGTATAGCACCTTTTACCCATTTTGTCAACCAATCCGGAGTGCCGGGGGCTGTGGCTTTTTTGCAACATAGGGCCAAAAAGAAAGGCCGCATATAGCGACCTTCCTCAAACCCGCCCCGGGAGCGAATCGGCTTGGATTTGAAAAGCTTCTTAGAGCATATCTACGCTAAGACCCATTGCCTTGGCCTTGTAGCCTAGAGCAACGATCTCACGGCTTGGCTTGCCCAAGACGTATTCGGTAACAGTAACACCGTTGCCTGCTTTGCGGCTGTTAGAATAAACAGCATAACCATGCTGACGAATACGGCTTGCTTCAGCAGCCAAGTTACCTACGCCAAAACGCTTCTTGGCTTCTGCTGGAGTAAGTGCCTCACCAGCGTAGAGTGCGTTAAAAACCTTGAATGTCTTTGTGTCTTTTGAAATAAACTTCATGTCTGTGTTTCCTTTAAAGTTAAAAGCTGATTACTTTTTATTCAGCGTCCTATAATAATACAGGTTTCCAAACTTACAGTCAACCTGTGGTTTACCATTTACTTCTTTACTGATACTCGGGCCTGCATAAAAGCACCCAAGATAACCACGCTGAGCCAGGTCCAAAATGTGTACTCAATAGCAAGTACAGGGAACAGCGTATTCAGAGCCCAAATGGTAGCCAGGGGGCCAATAGCAATCAGAAAGCCCACTAGCAAAATGGCTAGAATAATTTTACTCATTTTCAATCTCCTCGATTTCCTGCTGGCGTTTCAGCTCAGCGATTTCCTTCTCAACTTCTTTCTCTTTGCGCCGACCGTTCACGGTAGAGCCCTTCTTGTAGACCACGTAGTAATGCTCGTGGCAGTAGCTCTTGCCCTCCACGGTCTTGTGACCGCAGTAGGGTGTAGGCTTGTTAAAGTAGTCCCAGGTCCGGACATCAAACTCGGGGCCCAGATACTGGCACTCTTTAAACGTGACATCTGACATTAAGCACCTCGCTTCATAACAGTTACTTCAGCCATAGACTTCCAGTTAGTTGGGAAGCTCTTACGCAGGTCTGCAACCTTGAGCACTGTACGCAGTGACAGTTCACGCATCTTAGCACGGTTCTCGATGATGTAGTCTACAACTTCATCACGCTGGATGTCTTCGAACTCGTAGCTGTCAAGCATACCATCTTCAACAATCTGCTTGATACGCAAGACTTTCTCGCGATCAGTGTCCATCTGAAGATCGATGTAGTGGCAACGGCTTTCCAAAGCACCCAAGTGATCCTGCAACTTCTTAGAGCGTACATTCTCGAACTTGATGTTAGTGATAAAGATAGCACCTGCTTTGAACTCGAAGCGATCTGGCACTCCTTCTTGACGCAACATACGGCTGTCAGTGTTCCAAGAGATAGTACGCTTTTTGGAACTGTCCAAAGCGGCCTTCAAGATGTTCAGTGACAAGTCGTCAAGCAACACTGAGTCGCAGTCATCGAACACAATGACATTGCCCTTCTCACTGTACTCATACAACTTAGCATAGAGTCCAATCGCTGACATTGCGCCTTTGACGATCTCATACTTGGGTTTGCGCTGACCCAAAGTATCGAACAGGTCGTCTTTGGCAAGTACTTCTTCAACACCAAAGCTCTTGCCCACGCCTGGAGGGCCTGTGACAATCATTGCGCGAACAGTACCGCTCTTAACAGCCTTGGTCATATCTTTCAGCACTTCGAAGCGACCACGCAGACGCTCTACAATTGCTTCGTCAGTTTCGTGTGCAACTACAGCGTCAGAGACTTTGATCTGCTCTAGGCTCTTGTCACCTACGGGCGAGGCACTCACAGTACCTGAGACCACAACATAGCTTTCGGTGCTGGAACACTTGATACGAATGCCACGATCTGGAATGCCGGCATTCTTGGGTTGGACTGTGCCACCGTTAACAGTTACATAACCGCCTTGGGCACCTTGTTTGAATCCTTCGATAAGTTCAAAACGGAAGCCTGACATACTAGTGTCCTGGCCACGGATTTTGTAAGTACCTTCACGGATTTCAATGATTGCTGGCATAGTATTTCGCTCCTATGTTTGTTTGTTTAAGTCTCTATTATATTACCATTTGGGGCTGTTGTCAACCCCAAACAGTAATAACCCTAGTTACATTAGGGCTTCTTCGTCCTCGGCATTTTGGCGCATTTCTTCAGCGATAGCTTCGCCCAGGAGCACATAAGGAGCCTCGTAGGCTTTGACGTACCAATGCCCGTCCCTGCGCAGGATGTACTCATACTCCTCGTGCTGGTGGTTCTCAGCATAGTCCTCGAAGTTCTTGAACATCTTTTGCGGGCAGTCTTCGCCACGCTCTTTGTAGAATGTGCAACTGCCCACGGTACGATCCAGGGAGCTCATATCCCCATTGTCCAGCAGCGAGCGAACAGTGAAGGGGTCCTGATAGTGGTGGTAAAGGATCTTGCCGTTGTTATCCAAGTAGCCGTCCCAGTGGCAGTAGATCTGTCCTACGGTGCCGTCTGCGTACTCGAGTGCAATAGTGCTGCGTGTTGCCATTTGTTCGCTCCTGTGTGTTACAATGACTCTAGTATAACACGGGCCGGAGCCCGTGTCAACCATTTTATTAAATACCCTGGAACTTTGTCAGGGCTTTCTGTGCATCTGCATCCAAATACACAGAGTCCATTGCTTTCTGCTTCTCCACAGCCACTGTCTTGCGATAGGCTTCCAGCTCTGCTTGTTTGGCTTCCATTGCGGGCCACTCTACATCGCTAGGGTTGAGGTAGGGACCAGTGTAGTCCACCTTGTCTGCCTTTAGCGTAATCTCGCCGGACTTAATGCCCTCAAACACCATACCCCACGTGGGTTGCTGGGGACGACCGCTGGCACCAAACAGTTCTACTGCCTTGGCCTGCACTTTCTCCTGTGCAATCTCGTTAAGACGACGGACAAAATACTCACGTGCTTGCGCTTCCATAGTTTCGCTCCTATTTGCGTTGTTGAAGTGTTTATTATACTGCCAAACTGTCTAGTTGTCAACCGTTTTAGGCAACTATTTTTAAATTAAATTTGGCATTCCAACTGTCCAGGAACTCCTGGCCCACGTCCAAGCTGACGTAGTTGTCGCCCTGCATACCCTGCTCGGAGTAGCACAAATCTACTACCAAGCCCTGCTCTTTAATAAATTCCTGCAGATCTTTGTAGAACTGGCTGTCTGTGTAAATTAAGCCGTCCTTGTTCACGTCCCAGTACTTGGTGTCAAAGTATACACGCAGCTCGCCAAAGTCGCCCTCGTCGTTAACATAGGCCACACGCATATCAGTGATCAGTACGGGCTTGGCAACATTGCTCCAGTAGCCGTCACCGCAGGTGCTAAAAATCGTCTGTTTCATCGCTCGCTCCTTTGTGTTACTATGTGTCTATTGTATACTCAAACTGTCTCTGTGTCAACCACTTTGGATAAAGACCCTATAAGCCTGCGGGCTTCTGCCCGGGCTTCCTCTAGCGCAGCGTAGATGCAGTCCTCAGCAGTGCCGTCTGTGAGCACGTCCTCGGCTCGCTCGTATAAGCAGCCGCCCAGGTAGTGTGAACCCAGCTCGTGACCGTCGAGCATGACTCGTACACGCAGCATAAACCAGTCCAGGTCGTAGCTGTCAATCTTACGGCAAATTTCCTCAATGTCCGTTACAGTGTCATCAAAGCAGTCACGTGGGCTCAGGTCCTCGTAGCTCTTGTCTACAATGATCTCAAAGCCATCGCGCTGCAGGGTTGCTAGCTCGTCGTAATAGCGCATCATACCACCTCGTCTAGTGTAACGTCCACAGCAACGATCTGCATATTCACAGCGTCACAGAGTGCGTACAGTGAGTTGGCTTCTGAGGGCAGCAATTGTGCCATCTTATGCGCAGCAGTGTAGAACGCTTCGGCAGCTGCCTCTAGCTCGGCATATGCTGCATAATGCGCAGCAGCTTCTGATTTTAACATAGTTCGCTCCTTTGTTAACTTGTCGCTATTATACAACCAAAAGGGTTCAGTGTCAACCAAAGCCCTTTCAGTCTCCTCGGGTATCTGTGTTCAGTGCTGGGCGCAGTGCGCGGCGCAGTTCAACCTCACGCTTGTGGGCCTCTGCCTTGCCCCGAACAACCTCATGCACAAGTACTTCGATCTCGTTCTTGTTCGCGAGCTTACGAAGTTCTTGACACAAGAGCCAATTCTTAGTCTCTGTCTTGGCACGATAGAAGTGCTTGGCGGCACGTGCCAACACTGACTTATTAATAGTAGTCTCAGTCTTAGCTGTGACGCCTATGTAGTTGAGTCCGTTAACACGCAGTTCGTAGATGATGTGATTACGATCTGAACGCTTTTTACGAGTGGTAGTTGTCTGTGTCATAGCTCTATTATATGACACTTTGCCCAATCTGTCAACCAAAATGCAAGAAACCCTATAGCTGAGTAAACTATAGGGTTTCTTCGCTGCTGCACTCGTGCTGTTGATGGTGGGCCCCCCGAGAGTCGAACTCGGCACCAACGGATTATGAGTCCGCTGCTCTAACCAACATGAGCTAGAGGCCCCTCATAGGGTGCTGCTGCTGTATGCTGCTGGCATTGCTCATAGAGCGCAGCATTCACACTACAGCTAGCAGCTAACTGGCCACGCATAAGGGATTCGAACCCCTGACCCACAGCTTAGAAGGCTGTTGCTCTATCCAACTGAGCTAATGCGTGATAAAACGTTGTATGGTGCGACTGACCAGAATCGAACTGGTATGGCTTGCGCCGAGGGATTTTAAGTCCCTTGTGTCTACCTATTTCACCACAGTCGCGATGTTCTGTACTAGTAGTTACTCTCTCTGATCTAAGGGTTGTGTTACTTCTGGATTGTACTCTGCTGCTTGCTGCTGCCCACGTACAACAAAACGGTGTAGATCTTCCATTCTCTCCTGGAACACATCAGGCGCTGCCCTTGCTGTACGCTGCATATCCCAGCCTGTAGGATAGTGACGCAGCAAGGCATAAGCTTCAGCGCGAACTGCCTTGGGCACACGAGGATAAACCCCACCCGCTAGTCGCTGCAAAAACTCTGCTGTTGCACGTACACTACGATACCGCTCATCTGGAAGTGTCATTGATTCTCTGCTCCTTGCTAAAAGTCTTTTCTTCAGCATATGTATATTATAAGATCAAACTCTGCTGCTGTCAACCTCTTTTGGCTTTCTTAGCAGCGGGGCCTATACACTGTTTAAACTTGTTGATTCTCGCTGTGTCATCCCGCATTGCTGCTGCTAACTGCGCTGTGACAAAGCCCAGTTGCCAGTGTAGCTGTTCGGTAACTGAGTTGGGATACTGCCGTTTGGCAATATCGCTGACTTCTGTGAGTATATATGTAACAAGTCGATCATTCATTGCAGCGGGGCCTCATAGTACTAGCGACCAAACTAGGCCTATAATCAATCCTAGACCAAATGCTAGGTTAGCCCCCAGTAAGAGATACAGTATATACAAGTACTCTTCACTAGTCATACGTATACGACTGTCGTATAGTAGATGAAACCAACGTTGTCTTCGTTCTGTCATAGTGTATAATCCTACGCAGCGGGGCCTGTGTACAGTTAACACAGTCTTAGTCGCTGCTGTATTTACTGTAAAACCACGGTAAAAATCAAGTGATAAATACCTGCGGAGCACATTTTCTCAAGATTTATTCCAGAGTATGAATCGTTTGAGCACGATTGGCCACTAGAATCATAGGCAATAGAGAATCTTTCTTGATTGGTATGAGAGGCTTAGCAAAAATTCACACTTTTCTGCACTTTTTCACACTTTTTCACACAGTTGACCCCCTCGCAAACACTCTATACGCATTCTGGGGGTCAGTAAATCACACTTACTGATGTTTTTTCAGCGTTCTAGAGCTCCCTAACTCTATACACGCTACACACGCAGCGGGGCCTATACGTATACGCTATATGTCGATTAGTTCCCACCCAGAGACTATGCGTCTATAGTTAAGTCTACTGTATCCACTGTGTCTTCTACTATACAGTAAGTTGCTTCTACAACCATTCCATTGCTGTCTATGCACTGCTCTGCTTCCCAGTTATCATATATGCTAACACGCTCTATACGTGTATGGAAACCCAGTCTTGCATTACGGCTGCGTTGTGCTATACGTGCTCCTGCCAGAGTCTTATACCATTTAAGCCTTCTTTGGGTATCTTTATGTACTAGATAATAAACAGTCATTTGCATAGTTCTGTACTTATACTGTAAATAAGTTTGTATGTATACTCTAGACTATAGTTTGCAGCAGTTTGAGCGATTGCTAGATCGCCCAGAAGTAGAGTTGCCTATGCGTATCTATCCAGTGCATTGGTTTGGAGAAGATCACTACATAGTTCTAGTAGACTGTGATGCACACACATACCTACTGCTACTATTACTATGATTGAACCTGTATTGTTATGCTATCGTTTGAACTACCGCTGCGACTACGATGAAGAAATGGTTTGGAGTCTAGTACAGCGGCACGGTGGGCATATCAGTATACGTCAGGATTGCATAGACTTTTGGATACATAGATCGTGGGAGTTAGTTCTAAACATAGCCTTTCCGGACTTAGAAAGGCGCCCGGATTTGGACTACATCTAGCGCGGCGCTCCGCTTCGCGGCTAAAGTACGTTGCTGAGGTTAAATACAGTATGAAATATGCAATCTTATTCCTAGCTATGTTGTTATCGGGCTGTGCCAACATCATTGGTATGATCCCTAGCTTTAGCGATGCGAACCAAAGTCGTGCTATCATTGATGTACGAGCAAGTGTAGATAGTGTGGACTGTACCAAGCCACAACTAGCACAGGCTAATGCGATAGCTGGTCAGTTACGTTGGTTTGAACTCTACAGTGAAAGCCGTGGCCGTCGTGATCAGGACGTTATACGTGTGATCAAGCCCATACAGGAAACAGTTGCTGATTGGCAGAAGCGTGATGCGGATGGCCAGGCAAGTCAGGGCTATTGCAAGTTGAAGAAACAGATACTACAGAGTCAAACAGCCCGTGCTGCGTCAGTAGTATTGGGGAGATTTTAAATGCGTGAAACATTAGAACAGCTCTTACACACAGAGAAACCTTGGTGTCAAGAGCGAGCAGTCTTGGCCTTAAGTATACTAGATCAATACGAGCAGGGTGCTATATCGGACATAGAAATGATGAGCCTTATGGAAGATCTAGTTAGATCAGATAGACTGGATGCAGAAGCCGATGATCTAGAGCTCAAAACACACTTAATTATGGCGGTCTATGCCGCTGGCAAACTCATATGAAAATCTCAGAAATACTAACAGAAAACATCTTTACCTGTGACTATCACAAGGTAATGCAGGCTGTGGCTGAACTCTATCAAGAGCACTATGACATTGACATTTGGTCAAATGCAGACGCACACGATGACGCTGCCAAGGTCCTAATGAAGCAGCACCCTTCAGATGAAGAGCTGGACTATATCATTGACACACGTGAACTACCAGAACGCTTTATGGATCTAGACTTCCCCTTAGACGACTCAATTATGTACGGTGCGGGGGTAGGCGCAGGCTCGGGTGAAGAAGTCACAGAAGAGCCAGCAAGCCGAAGCCTATGCCAAAGCGGCAAACCAGACTCAGCCCTGGGTGCTAGTCAATTAAGTAGCTGCAAATCACAGGGCTATCGTAGCCGTGAGGGTGGCAAGAGTCACAAGGTGGGCTCAGAGCGTGTACGTGTACGTGGAAAGAAGATCAAGGGCAAGAAGTACGGTGGCCCTTTACCAGACTGGAGTTAACCCTCTATGAGCCGTGGTCCAGCTCTATTAATAGCACCCCCAGCAATCGCTGACCCTAGATTCCAGGGCTCAGTTATAATGCTTACTCATTCAACCCAGCAGGGTGACTTTGGGTTCTGTGTAAACAGGCCCACTGAACATAGCCTAGCTGATGTCACCCGCGAACTGGGCATAACCACTGTACCACATACAGATCTATACTGGGGTGGGCCCGTACATCCTTCTACTATATGGATGCTGCACGACACAGGGTGGAGCATAGATCAAACACGTGAGCTAGACAGTGACTGGGCTATGACCAGCCACAAGGATATGTTCACTGCTATCAGCGAGGGCCACGAGCCCAGATACTGGCGTATGTTCTTTGGCTTCTGTCACTGGCGTCCAGGACAGTTGGACAGTGAGCTCAAGGGTACCCCACCCTGGCAGGCCAAGCAGAGTTGGCTTCTAGCAGAAAGCCTAGGGCCCGAGTGGTTGTTTGAGCAGAGCCCAGATCAGCTATGGGAATCAGCCACCACAGAGTCCGCACATCAGGCTGTGGATAGCTGGCTTTGATCAACGCCGGCGTTCGCTGGCTTCTTTACAGTAGATGCAAAGGGTAACGCCGGGTATGGCTAGGCGTCGAGCTTCAGGAATATCTTCCCCACACTTTTCACATTCTTCTAGGCTGGGTTGACTGCGTTGTCGAGCCAGGGCCTGTTGCACCTTGGCCACAGCACTCATACTAGACTGAAGCGCAAGGATCTGTGCAATCTCTGCTTCTTCTTCGTTGTTGTATTCGAATTTATCTAGATCATTCATCTGAGTTCTATATAGTAGTTAATAATGAGTTACGGTGTTCTTTGTACTGTGCCCAAGAGCTTTGAAAAGCATCCCAAAAGAACCACTTTAAAAAGATTGCTAGCCAAAGAGCAAATCCAATCTGCATTAGGGTGTTTGGGCCGTTGCCCTGTATTGAGTCTTTGATGCCACAGCCTACAAAGAATGCTCCCAGCATATAGACTCTATGGCTCCAAGACCAACGGTCCCAATGCCATTTTAAAAATCTAAGGAATTCCACGTTAGTCTTTCTTTTTAAGTTGATCCAACACCTGTTTCTTTGCTCGACGATCTAGATCAATTTCGTTGGCTTCTTTGATCTTCCAAGCAACCATATCCATAAACTCAATAACAGCTTCTTTGCCTGAGTCAGTGAGATGGCTGTAACTCGCGCCTACACTTGAGTGATAGTAGTATCTACTGTTGTTTAAGATCTCTTCTAGGCCGCCATAGCAGAGGTCTTTGATAGCACCCTTTTCCATCTTAGATTTTTTCACCTTTTGTAAAGCCGCGGAATCGGAGGAAGCGTGGGAAGCGTAGACTCCAAATGTCCTCGCTGTCTTGGCTCCGAGTCGCTGCATCTGCACGGACTTCCACGACCTGTCCAATGAGCGAATCTTTAGCTTCCCAAAATTCTGCTCTCTGTTCGTCTGTAAAACCCGAACCGCAATTGACCACAATTCTTTTACCATCATCTACACCTTCACAAACAACTGCACCCAGCTTGCCCACATTGCGTCCTGTGCCTTCTTCTACGGCTGTGACTGTGAGGCTGCACTCCAGGAATGGTTTAATTTTCAACCAGCTGGTGCTTCGCTTGCATTCGTATTTGGCGTCTACATCCTTGACCATAATGCCTTCTTTGCCTGCAGCCAAGCACTCTTTGTTAAAGTCCTGAAATTCCACAGAGCCCACAAAGGTATCTAGATCAACTTCTTTGTGCGGTACAATGCTGACACAGCCCGAGTCCGCAAAGATGTTTTCCCAGTTCTTAAGGAAGTTGATACGGCGGCGTTGTCCCAGGGTACTGATGCCCTGTTTGAACTCTACCAAAGGCACAATGTCAAAGAGATGTAGCACAGCGTCTCCGCTCTGTACATCGCTCTTGCGGTGTACCATAGTCATCAGCGTTTGGAACGAGCTAGACATAATCTCGCCATCGAACACATAACTGCGTCCAATCTCTTCCATATGGTCTTCAAATACTTTGACCACGTGTGGAAAGTTATTGAGTTCTTTGCCGTTGCGGCTGTACATCTGCACAGTACGGCTTTCGTAGTCTAAGACAGTGAGCACACGCACACCGTCTAGCTTTTCTTGTAGGAGTTTCTTGCCTGTAATCTTTGCTTCGTGATTGGCACCATCGTGCGCCAGCATACATTCAAACACAGGAATCTTGTATTGATCTTTCTTTTGCTTTTTAGCCACAGTGTTCACGGACTTTTCGCCAAAGCCTGCTCGCATATCTTTAATAAGGATACGACGATAAAAGCCATTCCATTGTGCCTGTGTGGCCACATCCATAGCCAACTTGATAGCATCGCGAGCAGCGTGACCTGTGAGCTCACGACGGTAAAGAGCTTCCGCCAACTCTTTGAAGTTAGTCCAGCTTAGGCCCTGTCCGCCTGCTTCGTCCTTGGTAGGAACCTGTTTAACACCAAAGGTATAGAGCTTGTCTAGAGCCATAGTTAGGCCTTCAAAGAACTCGTCTAGGCCTTCTGTCATTGCTTCTGCAAGAATAGCTTCCTTGGCTAGTCGGCTGTTGTCTGCTTCAAGCCGGGCAATGATAGTTTCTGGTTGTGTACGCATTTCTGTCCTTAAACAATAGTGGGTTTGTAATTAGCCTTGTAGTCACTGTAGATCTGTGAATAGTGATTCTTGCGAATCCATTCAACCAATGACTGCGGATCAGCAATCATCCAATCTTCTACATCTTTAAATGCTACTGAGTCTTCTGTGGTAAACACATAGATCTCGTAGCATCGTTGACTGTTGAAGCGAGCACGAAGTTGCATTGTGCTGATCTGTTCAGCAAGGGGATTCTTTTGCAGTTTATTGCCTTTGAGGACTTCAAGCAGTTGTCGTTTGTCCCAGGCATCCGGATGCTTACCAGTCAGGTGCTGTAGAGATTCAAATCCAGCTCGGTCCCACATTGCTAAAATGTAACGCACAACGACTCCTAATTTCTAAGTTGCTAATAGTATAGCATCAAAACTAGGAGTTGTCAAATGGTTTATGCTTCTTCGAAAAGATGTCCAAAAACCTGTCCAATCACTACAGATTTCTTTGGTGTAGGAGCAAGACCCTTGTCCAATCTGGACTGTTCTTTCTTGTTGCCAATTGGGCAGCGTCCAAATTGTTTAACGTGCGATTCAATCAGCCAGGCTTCCATTGCCCGTGTTTCATATTCGGGACATAGAGAAAATATCATAGGAACATTACGCATATCGTAGACCAGCACGATCACATCGTCTTTGTCCATAAGTGGTCTTTGGTTTACCACCCAATCAAAGTCGTCTCCGGCAGCGTAACTAGCAGGAGTAGTAGGCCATCCTGGAATTCTCCAAATCTGTCTATAGATACGCTCACCATCAGATTGATGTGCGCTTTCACCAAACTTTAAAATCTCGTTTGGCGCATTCTTTGGGACGTGTACAATAGCATAACAGATTCTAGTGAATCCAGTCAGCCAGTGCTTGATCTCAATAGCGTCTGAGAGTCTGCTTAGAGGAATTGTAGTTGTGGGAATTAGATTTGGGTTGAAGTCCATAGTATGCCTTTGATGTTAGTTTGTATAATGTTACTATCATCAAAGGCATAGATCAACTACTCAACGCCCAAATAGGTTGCCCAACTTGGGTGATGCAGATGGAAGCCACGCTTCTTGCGCTTTTCAACCAAATCCCAGAAGTGAGGTTTGTATGGAGCCTGCTTTGGCTTGAACTTGCCCACGTGAGCAGCCTTGCGATAGTTGCAGGGCTTGCAGGCAGTGGTAGAGTTTTCCCAAGTGGTCTTACCACCTTGACTTACAGGGTGTACGTGGTCAAGAGTAGCCGATTGGTCATTGACTTCGCAGCCGCAGTATTGACAAGTGTATTGATCTCGTAAGAAGATATTACGCTTGCTGAGGCGCATAGTGTGCTTTGGCTTTTGATACTCTTTTAACATCAGAACCGCTGGTACCTGAGTTTCCCATCGTGCAGAACGAACGACCCAGGAGTCGTACCATTCCAACACTTCGGCTTTGTCCAAAACCATATATCGGATTGCCTCTTGCCAGTCGATTACGCTCAGTGGCAAAAGGCTGATAGGTTGCATATCAGCATTTAAAAGTAGGGTACTCATTTTGAAAACTCGTTTGATTTATTTAACGATCTATTCATTATACACTCAGATATCTTGCAAATCAATCTCTTTTTGTATAAAATATATTACTCGCAACAAACTTAAAGGAAAAGTATGACACTTGTACCAATGGTAGTAGAAAGTACTAGCAAAGGCGAACGGGCTTTTGACATCTATTCAAGACTGCTCAAAGAACGCATTATTATGTTAAACGGTCCAGTAGAGGACCATATGGCTAACTTAATTGTAGCTCAACTATTGTTTCTAGAATCAGAGGATCCTAACAAGGACATCAGCTTATTCATTAACAGCCCAGGCGGTGTAGTCACTGCGGGTCTCAGCATCTATGACACGATGCAGTTCATCAAGCCTAATGTTGCTACCTATGTAATGGGTCAGGCCTGCTCAATGGGATCATTCCTTGCCAATGCAGGTGCACCAGGCAAACGCTTTATGCTGCCCAATGCTCGTCATATGATCCATCAGCCATCAGGCGGTGCTCGCGGTATGGCCAGTGACATTGAAATTTCCTACAAAGAAATTATGCACATCAAGAAGCGCCTAACTGAACTCTATGTCAAGCACAACACCAAGGGCAAGACCTACGAAGAGTTTGAGCGTGATATGGACCGCGACAAGTTTATGAGTGCAGAAGAAGCACTAGACTACGGTCTAATTGACAAGATCATCACGGAGAGACCATGAATCAACAACCAACAGGCAAACTAGACAAAGGATGGGGCTTTGAACTAGTCTGGGCCAACAACGAAAAATACTGTGGAAAGATCCTAGTGTTTGAAAAGGTTGGTGCAAAGACTAGCCTAGTATTTCACAGAGAGAAACGCAAGAGCTGGTTCGTTAACGAAGGTAAGATCCTAGTTAGATGGACAGATGTTGCTTCGGGTGAAATGCGTGAAGCTGTGCTAGAAGCAGGCAAGACTGCGGACTTTGCTGAAATGAGCCCGCATCAGGTAGAAGCTCTAGAACCAAACACAGTGATATTTGAAGTAGGTACCACTGACATTGTTGAAGATCGTTTTAGACTTCAACCTGGTGATAGTCAAACGAAGCCTTCAGCGCAAGAATAAGATCTTCAATCATTCCATCATCGTGATACGGAGTAGGTGCAAATCGCAACCGCTCCGTTCCCACATCTACAGTAGGATAATTGATAGGCTGAACATAGATGTTATGTTCGTTTAACAGCGTATCTGATACTGCCTTACACTTAACAGCATCTCCGATTAACACAGGAATAATATGTGTTGTAGTTGACTCCATAACTTG
>JACCDW011654751.1_pt1 | contig 13322 bp, 19 predicted proteins | sample 7449781 | NCBI WGS metagenome assembly JACCDW01 (sample SAMN15323449, study PRJNA562643) | freshwater metagenome | isolation source: river surface water | place: USA:Blue River Watershed | collected 2017-08-18 | reverse complement strand
TCGCCCAACGCCAACTTCGTGAACAAGATCACGTCGTTCAGCCTGAACGACTGGACCGACTTCAACACGCTCGAGCAGACCGTGCTGAACCAGGTCGACCCCGTGTCCGGCCAGCCCATCGAGCTGCTCGACAAGAAGCAGGTCCTCGTGGTGCCGCAGTCCGTATACAAGGCCCGCACCATCCTCAACAGCCAGATGGTCCGCCAGGGGCCCTTCACCGCCACCGGCGAGCCGATCGGCACCTACGCCAACAACCCGCTGGAGGCCGGCGAGTACGAGCTGCTGAGCTCGATCTACGTCCAGAAGGTCCTCAGCGACAACGGCATGTCCTACAGCGACGCAGCCAACTTCGTCCTTTTTGGCAACATCCAGCGCGCCTTCATGTATCGCGAGGCACGACCTTTGGAGATCACCACCCTGCCCGTCCCGAACACCTTCTCATTCGAGAACGACGTCGTGATGAGCGTGCGGGCCCTCTTCATGGGCTCCTGCGGGGTCTACGAGCCCCGCTGCGTCGCCCTCGGCGTGGTTTCCTAACCAACCCGACGCAAGCGAAACTGCGGCCGCCCCGGAAGGAATTCCAGGGCGGTCGCTCTATTATGTGCGGCCGTTGCCCAGATGGCGGGACTTTCTGTCGCTTCGATCCCCGGCTCGGGCTTTAGGCATGCGTGGAGATTAGCGACGTCAGCGCATGCCACGGCCGCATCTTTCATTCAGGAGGCGCATATGGCGAAGCAGAAGAGCAGGCAGCCAGTTCAATGGGAGGCCGTGACGCCGGCGACGGGCACGGTCGCCCCGTGCCAGAGGTTCAAGGTCAAGCTGTCGTTCCTGCCGGAGATGGTCGTCGAGGCCGGCTCGCAGGAGGAGGCGATCGAGGCCTACAACCGCATGATGGGCGTCACCCACACGGTCAACAGGCACGAGATCGGGCCGGCGAAGGAATGAGTCACTTTCCCCTAGGGGGAAGAAACATGACGGCCCTTGAATACCTGATGGAGGGCGTGCCCTGGCGGGCCAGCACGCGCTCCGACAAGAAGTACATGGTCACGGTCGGCGGCAAGACGATCCACTTCGGGGACCCGAACCTCCGTGTGAAGGCGTCGAACCCCGAGCGCAGGAGGAACTTCTGCGCGCGCCACAACTGCGCAGGGAAGACCGACCGCAAGACGGCCGGGTACTGGGCCTGCCGGCTCTGGCGCTGCAGGAAGGGAGGGTCCAAGTAATGCCCGACGCATACACCCAGCTCATCAGCATCCGTGACGGCTACCTGCAGGCGCTCGTCAACGACGCCGCCAACCCCGTGCCGACGCACACGATCGACGGGATCAGCGTCTCGGCGACCGAGTGGCGCGAGGCCATGCTCGCCAACGTGGCGAGGGTGAACAAGCTCCTCAACGCATTCAACCCGCAAGAAAAACGCTCCATCATCATGTGAGGACGACGTGAACCCGACCCTCGACCTCAGCTCGATATATCGCATCTTCTACAACGTCCAGACGGTGTCCGTCCTGAACCCGGACGGGCTTTCGTGGACGAACGTCGAGGCGCTGCGGGAGCCGACCGACACGGTGATGACGGACGACAACGGCAACGGCACCTACAGCCAGCGCACGGTCTGCACGTGGGTCTTCTTCAAGACGACGGTGCCGGACGACCTGATACCCCAGATAAACACCCGGATCACCGACTCCAACGGCACGGCGTGGTACGTCTCGGACGTCCAGAACCGCTACTTCGGCAACGTCTTCACGCTGAAGACGGAATCGAGGGCCGGCGTCGGCGTCGAGGACCAGCAGATTCCGCAGGCCACCAGCACCTCGAGCACCACGGTGACGCCCGGCACCACCACCACCTGCCGCCCCGAGGGCGATATCAACGCAGACATCCTCCTGGGCCAGCAGCTCAGGGTCTGCACGGAGACGAGGGCGCTCGGCTGGAGGAGCAGCAACCAGCAGGTCGCTGCCAACCAGGCCTGCGTGGCGGAGTTCGTCGTCGACGGGCCGATGTCCAGCCTCGACTTCTTCGCCGACGCCGGCGGCGTCAGCAACGGCACGGCGGTCATCTACCGCAACGGGGTCGTTTACCAGCCGAACTTCGCAGGCTCCACGGCGACGTTCTCGTTCGCCAACCCCACCGTCGGCGACGTCTGGCGCTACTACGTCCTGAACGCAGAGCCGATGTTCTACGGCGCGACCTTCATCGACGTCGACGCAGTGGCCCCGGTGACAACGACCTCGTCAACGACGGGGAGCAGTTCTTCATCGACGAGCACATCAACAACTACCCAAACCACCACGGTTACCACGACCACCACGCCGATCCCGTACGTCACGTCGAACTTGCAGTTCTACGTCGACGCCTACGAGCCGGCGAGCTACCCCGGCTCGGGCAGCACCTGGTACGACCTGAGCGGCAACGGCAACGACCTGACCCTGACGGACCCGTTCAGCAGCGTGAGCTGGAACGCATCGGGATGGTTCAGCAACACGGCCCCGAGCACGGCGAACCGTGGCTACTTCAGGAGGGCGACCTGCTCGAACATGCCGACGGGCAACGGCGCAAGCACCGTCAGCGCATGGTTCGTCATGCCCAACTACGCCCAGCCGCACTTCGACCTCGTCTGCTACGGAGGCGGAGTCGGCCAGGCCTGCGGCACCAGCAACTGGCTGGCCCTCTGGCCGGTCGGCGTGAGGCAGGCCTTCTGGTTCTACAACTGCTTCGACTATGGCGTCAACACGGGCGTCGCCCCGCTGGCGTGGTGCAACGTCACGGCCACGAAGGACGCAACGGGCGCCAGAAAGATATACGTCAACGGGCAGCTACTGATCAGCGAGGGGACGCCCAACAGCGTGAACATCTTCGGCAGCCAGCTCACGGTCATGTGGGACAACTACGAGAACCAGCCGAAGTTCCTAGGCGACTTCTCCATAGCCATGATCTACGACCGGCAGCTCTCGGACGCCGAGGTGCTGCAGAACTTCAACGCCTTCAAGGACCGATACGGCCTCTAGCCGTCATTTAACCATCAGGAGACACACCAATGGCAGTCACACAGTATCTGAGGGAAGACACCAACCCCGTTTTCGCCCCCGTGGCAACCGCCTCGGCCGTGGCAATCGGCGACTTCTGCGCCCTCGTGGGCGGGGAGGTCGTGCCGGCGAACGACTTCGCCTGGGCGGGCAGCAAGGCGGCGACGCAATACAACTTCGTGGCGGCCCTGCTCGGGCACTGCTTCCAGCTCAAGGATGCGGCCACCGACCAGGTGTACGGCAACAGCTCCGACAACATCATCGGGGTCAGCACGACCGGCGTCTACGCCATCGACCTGCAGAGCCCGACCACCCTGCTCGTCGGGGACTACATCGGCCTCGCCAAAAACGCCTCCGCCAACGAGCTGCTCCCGCAGGTCGGCGAGAAGGTGGCCGCCCTCAGCAGCGCGATAGGCGTCTGCGTGAAGGCCGGAACCCTGCTCGAGCGCTGCGAGGTGAGGCTGCTGCCCACCGTCGTGCCGCTGGAGCCCGCCCCGGCGACGACCACGTCGACTTCTTCGACTTCCACTTCAACCACAACCTGAGGTAGGAATTGTCTCTCTTCTACCAGGTCGTCGAGGGGGTCGCAAACGAGGTCGAGGCCGTTCTGGCCGACCACGGCGTCCCCGTCGTCGTCAGGCGCAGGAACGTGTGGGTCAACGGCGACCCGCTGCCCGTCTGCATCGTCAGCCCTGCGGACGAGGAGAGGCTTGCGGACATGGACTTCACGGGCGGCACGACATGGGTCTACCCCGTCAACGTGAACCTCATATACCCGGACGACCGGGACAACTCGCTCTCGCTGGACGCAGAGGTCTACCTCGACGTCCGTGAGGCCATCAGGGACCAGGTTTTCTTCCCGCTGCTCGCTGGCGTGGCCGAGGTGTGGGACGTGGACATCAGCGCCACGAAGCCATTCACCCTCCCCGACCAGAAGGGGACGGCCAGCAGCAGCGGCTACGTTTTCAAGTTCAAGGCCAAGCAACAGCGCCGCATGGCGCCATAGGAGACACGAAATGGCATTCTCTCACAACATAACCTACGGGGTCAGCGTCAACGGCGGCGCCCCCAGCACCTTCCAGAGCTCCCAGCTCTTCGACGGCCAGGTCTCCGTGCAGGTGACCGTGCCGGCCTCCAGCACCAACTTCAGCATCGTCTGCCCGCTCGACGACACCCTCCTCAAGAGCGTTGTCCTGTGGTGCGACCAGGCCGCCGTGGTGGTGATGAAGGACTCGGGCGGCGCGACCGTCGACAGCTTCACCTTCGTGGCGAACAAGCCCCTGCTGTGGCAGTACGGCTTCCCGACCTCCTGCCCCGTGACCGGGGCCGTGGCGACCCTCGAGGTGACCTGCACCAACGAGACCGTCGTGACCGGCTACTTCGGCGAAGACGTCTGATAGGAGGCACCAGTGGCCCTCACAACGGCATCGAGCTACAACAGCCTCACCTGGTCGCAGGAGAAGCTCAACCCGGGGTTCCAGCCCACCTACCAGGGGCCGGACACCTTCGCCTTCTCGCAGACCTACACCGTCGAGGACACCGGCATCGACACGGTCTACGCAGTCGAGGGCACGCTTGCGGCCCTCGCCTCGACGACCATCGACCTGCAGTCGCTCACCGACTTCTTCAACGACCCCATCGTCTTCACCCGTGTCTACTCGATGCAGGTGAGGGTGGATGGGGCGGACCTCCAGTGGGGTCCCGGCGCGACCGACCCCTGCGTCTGGTTCTTCGGGGGGCCGACCGACCGCATGGTCGTGAAGGACGCCAGCGACTTCCAGTACGCAACGAACTATCCATTCACGGTGTCGGCCTCCGCCAAGAACCTCGATTTCTACAACAGCTCGCCGACCGAGCCGCTGACGTACAGCCTCGTGATACTGGGCGGGCAGGGGGCCGGGACGACGTCGACCACGACAACGTCTGCGACGACGGTCAGTTCCACAACCACCCCCGCCGGGACCAGCACCACCTCGTCCAGTTCGACGAGCCCGGCCGTGACATCCTCGAGTTCAAGCACATCGACCTGACACAGGGTCGCATAGGAGACAAGATTCATGCCAAACACATACTTTTCAGGAAAGATGGGCTCCTGCACCATCGGCGGCGTCGCCTTCCCGCTGGACACGTGGGAGCTGAACAGCGCCACGCAGGCGGTGGAGGTGAGCAACTTCACCATACCCCTCGGCCAGGAGGCCTACATCCCCAACCTCGTCGGCGGCGAGATCAGGTGCGCAGGCCCGCTCACCAGCCTCGGCAGCCCGGACGCAGCGCTCATACCGCTCCGCCCGACGGCCGGCGCCTACGCCGTGTTCTACCTCGGCGTCGGCCTTGGCCTCGGCTACACGGTCACGGCGCTCATCACCGAGATCAACCCGAGCCAGGACGTTAAGGGCAACGCAAGGCAGGAGATCGTCGCCCAGATAACCCCGAACCCCAACCTGGTCTAACGCCACATGCCCGACTACTACGCAGGAAAGAAGGGCAGGATGGTCGTCCAGGGACTCTCGGACGACCTTCTGCGCATGGAGAGCTGGTCCTACCAGCAAGACAGGAGCAACGTGGACATCACGAACTCGCTCTCGTTCGGCAAGGACCAGTTCATCCCGAACCTGCAGAGCGGGCGCATCAGGGGGTCGGGCTTCGTGACGAACACGCTGGTGACGACGATATCCGGCGACGACCTCCGCACGGGGCAGGAGGTCAAGTTCGACCTCTACTTCGACAAGGTCGGCAACGTGGGCTTCAAGGACATAGACGCCATCATCGACGACTTCGAGTTCGAGGTCTCGGTCGACGGGGCCTCGAGGTGGCGCGTGACCGCATCGGTGTCCGAGCCGAGGATCTGAGCCAATAACGGCTCCTTCGGGGGGTGGCACGGCGATGGCCGGCCGCCCCTTTTCGTCATTTAGGTGAAGGGGCGAACAATGGCGATCATCGACCAGGAGTGGTGCGGGGCCAACGGGCTCATATACTACGGGAACACGCTCCTGTTCGTGGACCAGTGGTCCGTAACGATCGTGTCCGACACGGTCGACATCACCAACATATCGATATACCCGGGCGTCAACGCCCTGCCGGCCCCCCTCGACGCCGACAACAAGACCGGCACGCTCAACCTCCCGTTCCCCGAGAACCAGCCCAACCCGAACAAGCCCTGGAAGAGGAAGTCGAACAACGACCCCATCAGGAAGCAGTCGCAGTACGGCGGCGGGCGCATCAACATCGACTCCGGGCTTCGCGTCGCCAACATAACCTGCTCCGGCCTGTGCGGCACCTACGACCCGGGCACGGGCGAGAACGTCCTGCCACGCATAAACCAGTACGTCCACATGCAGTTCAGCAACTCCGTGGACGCCGCCGCCACCGTGTTCAACTTCCCGATCACGCTCGTGAAGGAGGTCGCCTACGAGTGGTCGGTCAAGAACTACCAGCGCTGGACGATGCAGGCCGTGAGCACGGGCGAATTCGACGTGTTCCCCGGCCTGAACCCGCAGTGATCGCGCTCTCATATGGATGGGACCGAAGAAGGAGGATTCCATGAGAACGGTGAGCGACGTCCTGCAGAACAAGGGCGGCAAGGTGGAGTACGTGACGAGGGACGGGAGGGCGGTGGCCGTGAGCTACCTTACCCTGCGGCACATGTCGCAGTACGAGGGCAGGCTCCAGAACAGGGCCATACGCATGCTGTCGTCCCAGAGGGACGCCATGCCCGACGACGTCTTCTCGAAGATGTTCGGCGAGCTGATGGACCGCATAGCGGCCGGCGCCTACGCATTCGGCGGCGAGGTGGCGAACAGGAGCCTGTCGACGGTGCAGGGGGTGTGCGACCTGGTGTCGATACTCTGCGGCGTGGACGAGGAGGCGGCGATGGGGCTGCTCGTCGACGAGGGCGAGCCCTTCAAGGCCGTCTTCGACGAGGTGGTGAGGAAGTCGGTCGGCAGCAGGGACGACGAGGGACAGAAGCAGGGAAACTGAACGAGGTCCCCCACTGGAGCCAGGTCATAGCCGGGCTGATCGACGAGCCATACTGCCTGACGCTCGACGAGGTGGCGGACCTGACCGTCAGGCAGGTCTACTTCCTTTACTACCGGGAGCGCGACAAGGACGGCCGTCCCAAGACCCTGCCGTACTACTTCGTGGACGACAGGGCCAAGCTGGAGGCCAGGATCGAGATGTTCAGGGCGTTCGGCAGGAAGATAGGCAAGACGGAAGAAGAGATAGAGGCGACCATCGAGGAGGCGAGGAAGAATGGCAACCTTTGACCCGGAGGCCGAGCTCAGGCCGTTCATCGACGCCATCAAGTCGTCGCTGTCATTGCTCGACTCCGCCGTTTCCGGGGCCACGGCCTCGCTCGCCGGCAGCCTGCAGGCGATGGTCGCCCCGCTGGCCACGGCCATGGCCGACCTGTCGCAGGGCATGGCGGGCGTGTCCACCAGCGTGGACGACCTCCGCAAGAGCGTCGTTGACGCAAGCCAGTCCATCTCGCAGTCCCCGAAGAGGGGCGGCGGCGCGCCGAGGCAGCCAAGGCGTGGCGTCGGCGGCATGCTGGAGTCTTTCGGCGAGGCCTCGGCGGCAGCCTCGAGGCAGATACTGCCCGGCCTCGGCAAGAGGATCGGGGAGGCCATAGGCGCAGCCGTCGGCGGCGTCCGTGGGTTCCAGAGGGCTGGGCTTCCCGGCGCCGTCATGGGCGGGCAGCGTGGTGCGGCCCAGGGGGCGAGGCAGGGCGGGTTCGCAGGCGTGCAGGCGGGCGAGCTGGCCGCCAAGGGGGCCGTCCTCCTCGGCGACACCTTCTCCACGCTGGCGGGCTTCGGCTCGATGCTTGCCGGCTCCCTCATGAAGCTCAGCGCCGTCGCCACGCTGTTCGTGGCGGCGTTCAACCCGGCGCTGGTCGAGACCTTCCTCCTCACGATGAAGGACCTCGTCGCAGTGTTCGGCGCAGGCCTGCAGCCGATCGTCACCGCCCTCACCCTCGTCATGCGTGGGCTGGCCGACAGCGTCGTCCCCGTGATAGAGGGGCTGATGCCGGCGTTCAACGCCCTCGGCGAGGCCGTCATGACGTTCCTGATACCCGTCTTCGACGGGCTCGTCAGGGCCGTGACCGCCCTGACCCCCACCATCAACTCGTTCATGTCGACGTTCTCGGAGTTCGCCACGCAGCTAGGCGAGGCGTTCGGCAACGCCATCGTAGCCCTCATACCCGTCGTGCAGATATTCATGAGGTCGCTGCAGGCCCTGCTCGTCGTCCTGAACCCGCTGATACAGGCCATTTCAGGGCTGGCCCAGTACGTCGTGCCCTTCCTGGGCTCGGCCATGCTCGCCTTCGGCGCGCTCATATCGACCACCGTCGTCGCAGCGATATGGACCTTCACGCAGGCCATGATCGAGTCCGCCGTCGCGCTCAGGGCGCAGATAGCGGCCGGCGCCGCCTCGGCCGCCTCGCAGGGGCTGATCGGCACCGTCATAGCGGCCGTGGCCGGGCTGAACCCCCTGACCCTCGCCATAACGGGCCTCGTCGCCGTCGTGGGCGGCCTCGCCGCCTTCCTGATGACGAGGCAGAACGAGCAGGGCGAGGGCTTCGGGATGACCGGAGCCAGCGCAGGTGCGGCGGCCCGGAAGGCCGAGTACACGACCGTCGACGCCCTGTCGAAGAACCTGATCAAGGCGGGCTTCTCGGGCTCGGCAAACGACAGGCTCAAGAGCATAGACGTCAACATACGGAGGCAGCTCGAGATCATGGAGAAGCAGCAGGCCAGGGGGCCGGGCCTCGGCGTGGTCGGCGGCAGGGCCCCCGGGGCGGCCGTCTGATGGCGCTGATCAAGCTCAACGACGCCTGGTACGAGATGATCGACTCGGAGAGCCCGAGCACCGTCCAGTTCAACAACACCGGCATGGCCACGGCCAGCATCACGTTCGTCATCGGGCAGGCGAGCATCATACCGTTCATAAACGACGTGCTCGGCTCGGCGCGCCTCGCCAACAACAGCTACGTCAGGAGGGTGATACCGGCCTCCCACCCGCTCTTCCCGTGGCTCTACGCCTACAAGATCACCAGCGTGAAGGGCGTGGCGCAGACGGGCGAGAACTCGGCCATCCTCATCAAGGCCGAAACCACCTACAAGACCATCGACACCGAGAACCCACCCTTCACGGGCTCCTACGGCGCCTACAAGATGGTCGTGGAGTTCCGCAGCCGTGAGTACGGCGTGTTCACGGACGAGCAGTTGGACAAGTTCAAGGTCGACGTCAACTACGGCATGCCCATACGCCAGAACTTCCAGAACTTCTGGGGCGAGAGGATCGAGACCTACACGGAGCGGTACGAGTACGTCCGGTTCACCAGCTACAAGATGACCCCGAAGGTCGAGTTCCTCACCTACGGCGGCGGGAACTTCTGGTGCAAGCGTGGGGAGGTGCCGGCGAACGTCGTGGCCGGAGCCGACGAGTTCGCCATACCGATGGAGAACGGCGGAAACAACAACATGCGCATCGTGATGAGCGACTTCGACTGGAACTGGTTCATGGTCCCGTTCGAGATGTGCGTCAACAACAAGGTCTGGCAGGAGTCGTACTCCAAGCTCAACCAGGAGTTGCTGTACAACCTCTTCGCCCCCGGCTCCATGCTCCTGAAGGAGGTCGTGGTGCGCAAGTGGGACCCGTACTATCCCTTCCTCAACGTCGACCTGACCAACCAGAGCTCGGTCTACGACTACTTCACGGAATACAACAAGAACATCTACGCAGACGTGACGTTCAAGATAAGCCTGTTCGACTCGCAGGACACGGTCAAGAAGCAGGTCAACCCCGACACCTACACGGCGCTCACCTGCAAGAACGTCAACAGCCTGTTCAACAGGATATGCGACAACAGGACGAGGTCCTGGATATACATCGAGTCAGCCCCGGCCGTGCCCCAGTTCGACGTCGCCGGCAAGATCGTCAACTGGAAGCCCAACCCGCAGGGCACCCCGATCTACTGGTCGACGCCCTACGGAAGGCTGTTCACGTACCAGGAGGGCCCCTGATGGCTAGGAACCTGAACTGGCTGCTGGAGCGCATCGACACGGAGAGCCCGGGCGACACCACCGTCGCCCCCGGCGCGACGGAGGCCACCCTCTTCTTCATCGTGGAGGGCCAGTACCTGTTCCTGGCCTACCTGCAGATACTCGGTAGCTGCTCGCTCAACCCGAGGCAGTGGCTGGCCGGCGTGCAGGGCGGCCTGACCAGGCAGATCGAGATGTCGCACCCCAGATACCCTTACATGTACGCAGACAGGATAGACATCGTCGGCGTGAAGGCGGACGGCAACGTCAGGCCTAACGCCATACCGCCGAACGTCGACCTGTTCAACGACAACGACCCGGCGAAGGCCGTTGACTACAAGTCCTTCGCCTTCGGGGCGTTCTACGACCACTACAGGATCGCCGTGCACTTCTCGACGAGGAACTACTTCCTTCTGACCGACGACCAGATCGAGCCGGCCATCAAGGTAAACGGGTTCTTCCCGCCGAGGTACTCGTACTGGGACCGTGACATCCAGAGGCGGTCCGGCGTGGTGGAGAGGCAGTACCGTGACTACCGGGAGTACCTGCGCTACACCGAGCTCACGATCGAGCCCCACAACGAGATCATCAGCAACACCAACGGCAAGCTGTACTGGAAGTCCGCCGGCCCCGGCTTCGTCCAGCCCGGCTTCCCCTGGCCGAAGGCCGAGAGCCCGGTGCAGATCGAGAACGCGCCGGTGATATTCCAAAATATCACCAAGAACTACGTCAGGATCAAGTGGTACAAGGTGCCGAAGATAGTGTCGCTCAACCCGCAGTACATCTTCAACGCAGGCAAGATAAACTACGGACCCAACTACGACGACGACGAGGGCGACTACGAGACGTTCAACTACGAGTTCTTCAACTTCGCGCCGGGAACCCTTCTGTTCCTCGGCCACGAGGTCGAGGAGGTGACCACCGGCATGCCCTTCGTGCCGTTCGACGGCAGCTCGCCGAACAAGCTGTGGACTTCGGTCATAAACCAGCAGTACGTCAACATGACCTTCAACTTCATGCAGTTCGTCATACCGAGGGACTTCCTCGTGCAGCCCCTCGTCAGGAACATAGCGAACACGACCGGCAAGATGTACTCGAACGGCTGGAACTTCGTGCCGAACCCGAACAAGAACTTCTATTACATAGAGTCCGACAACAAGCTAAACAAGGCCAACGCCTGGCCGCCCTACTGGTCGTACCCGTTCCAGCGCCTCTTCGACCCGCAGGTGACCTGATGAGGGGATTCACGCTCGACGACAGGTCGATATACACGGACAGGGAATGGTTCCTTGCACGGATAACCGACGTTTGCGACAAGGAGGACGTCGCCTGCGCGAACTTCCCGTGCTCGTGGCAGCAGGAGTACCTGTGCGACGGGCTGGAGGGCCTGGACGGCGATAGCACCGAGCTCATCTACGGCGACTGCGCCACGGGCGAGAACGTCGCCTACCCGATCTCCGAGAGGGCGCCGTCGGTCGGCGACGTCGTCCTGATGCGGTACAGGGGGACCTGGTTCGACGGCGAGCTGGGCATCAACAGGAACGTCTTCGAGTTCTACGGCGGAGGCCTGACCACGACGCTGGCCATGACGGCGCTCCAGTGCTCCGGGGACGTCCTCAGCGCCACGTTCAGCGAGGGGTGCGTCAGCCAATGAAGACCTTCAGGAACGACGACGGCTCGCTCTACACGCCGACCGAGTGGTTCGTGGCGAAGCTCACGTTCGTCTGCGAGAAGACGGAGGAGCCCTGCGCCAACTGGCCCTGCTCGTGGCAGCAGTACTACTATTGTGACGACCTCAGCGCCCTCGACACGAACCCGGAGGACCCGCAGGAGAACGCGCTGGAGCTCCTCTACGGCGACTGCCAGGCCGAGCCGCCGTTCAACGTGGCCTACGCCGTGTCCGAGACCGAGCCCACGGCCGGCGACATAGTGCTCATGAGGTACAGGGGCAGCTACGTCGACGAGGAGCTCGGCGTCACGTACAACGTCTTCGAGTTCCTCACGCCGGGCGGAGGGACCAGCTATTCGGACTCCTGCTGCCGTGTGCTGAACGTCAACTGCTCCAGCGGATATCTGTCCGTCCTCTACTCTGATAGCTGCGTCCAGACCACGACGAGCACGACCCCGGCCCCGGGAGACTACATCTCGACCGACGGCTCGGGCTCGGCCATGCTCGTCAACGGCACCGGCGACAGGCTCCTATTCGGGTGAGAACATGCCATTAAACAAGCTCCTAGACTGCCAGGACACGGCGCCCGCCTACGAGTGGCGCCCCGTTTACTACTCGTGCTTCGGACCCAAGAGGCTCCCGAGCGCGTTCTCGGCCAAGCTCGGGCCGGTCACCAGCACCGGACCCGTCGACTGCGCCACGCTCGGCTGGCCGACCACGCAGATCGACATCACCCTCGCCCGCACCAGCCCGTGCGACTACGTCTGGGCCTGGTCCAACGGCAGCGTCGGGGTCCTGCTCAGCACGGGCCTCGTCGCCCCGCTGATGTGCCAGACGGCCAACATGCCCGACATCTCGGCGCAGACGACGAACGGCACCTACTGGTACCTTCTCAACGGGACGAACATAACGGGCTCCTGCTCATGGAACCCGTCCACGAACGAGACGACCTTCAGCATGTCGGCGACCATCGTCGAGGAGCCGGGCTGCTCGATCCCGATCACCATCACCTACCAGGGGGTCTGACATGGGCAGGGGCTGGAACCAGGGCATCGTCGGCGACTGCCTCTTCACGCTAGAGAACAACAACGTCCGTCTACACAGGACGATCACGCTGCACCTGACCATGTCCAGCCCCACGGGCCAGGGCTTCCAGGCCGGCGTCTTCGCCTGCGGAACCAACGCCCCGTTCACGACCGCCCTCGGCACGAGGATCATACCCGACCAGTACATATACCCCAACGGCAGCACCTTCAGGGCGCCCGGCCAATACAACCAGTCCTCGTCGACGGCCAGCCTCGTCACCTACGACTCGCAGCCCGTGTACTTCTGCGAGGCGGACCTGGAGTTCTGGCGGCAGAGGCCCCTTTACGTCCCGAACATCTACATGATGTACGCCTCCGGCCCCGCCGTGCAGGCCACGCACAGTTGGGCCCGCCTGCGGCGCAAGCGCGCCGACAGGAACAGCTACATAGGCCGCTACGAGTACGACTGGATGGACGCCGCCAGCCCCATCAGGCCGACGACGACTTCCACCACCACCCCGGAGCCGCCCGGGCCGCCCCCGTACCCCACGACCAC
>JACCDW011338254.1_pt1 | contig 13323 bp, 13 predicted proteins | sample 7449781 | NCBI WGS metagenome assembly JACCDW01 (sample SAMN15323449, study PRJNA562643) | freshwater metagenome | isolation source: river surface water | place: USA:Blue River Watershed | collected 2017-08-18 | reverse complement strand
TTTGCAATTTAATTAATTCTATTATTACTTTATCAGAATAATTCAACAATAAAGCTAAAGATAACCCGTTATTTGAATACATATCATAAAAATCTAATAAATTGCATTTAGAATAATAAAATATCAATTCTAAAATATATATAACATATAAATCATCTTTTCTATTTTGTTTCGCATAAAATAAAAATAGATGTATAAGTGGAAGTTCAAATGCTTTGATAATAGGTATTCTAAGTAATTCTGAACTGGTTTGTGAAATAATATTGTAAATAATATCTTTTGGGTGACAATGAAAAAACGAATATACTAAAGGGAAATTTGAATAAATATCAAGTTGATTGAAGTCTAATGTTTTAATGAGATTATAATTTTGTTCTTGTAACAATTCATCATTAAAATACAATATATCTTTTATATGTTCATGTAAATTTTCTTTCACAGCACACATAAATTCAGTATCAAGTTCAGTATTCATAAATATTTGAAATTTTAATGAATTATGCACTAAATTAGAATTTCGTATTTTATTTGATAAATCAATTAATGTATATTTATATTCATCAATAAATATAAAGTCTTTATTTTTAAACATATAATTGATTAATCCAATTAAATTCTTTTGTAAATACCATGATTTATAGTTATCCATTTCATAGTTAGTAATAATTTTATAACATATTTTCATAAAATCATGTGTTACGTCAAAAAATCTTTGATTATTAAATTTGAATGCACATACTATTTTCCATGGTTTCCAATTTAAATCTGTAAAAAATAAATTAATTGAATGCCCTCTATTAATAATTAACTTATTATAAAGAGTGTTAAATACAATTAAATCTGGTTTACCATTCATTTACTTTTAAATAATTAAAAACACTTTTCATTTTAAATTTTTTTTGGGACTTGATTCCCATATTTGTAAATTATAAACTGCATTCCATCATTATATTCTTTAGATTCAAATTTAGATTCGTTTCCTGTCCAATTTTCAATATCATAAACTAATTTTTTACTCAAACAAGATACTTCTCCTATATCAAGTTCTTGTATAAAATCATAAAATTCTTTTGTAGCGTCTATTAATTGTTTATATTTACCCGAACTTTTAACCAAATTAATTAAAACTTTTTTTAGCGTCTTCTAACGTATATAATTCATTACTTTCAAATATACATTCAATCTCTGATTTCATAATATGAAGATAAATTTTCGCCTTTTCAGTTTGACTTATATTCATTATTATATTTGTGCTTTAATAATGTATATTAGTTTATTTTTTAAAATTTTTGGAACTTACTTCCCACGTTTATACTTCAAGTTTTGAGATTACAAAAAATACGTATTCGTTTCTTTCACCTAAACCAGAAAAAAAGTTCTGTTCTCCAGACCAATTTTCAATTTTTTCTTTAAGTTTAATTAAATCATTACGATAGTTAGTATAGTATTCAATGTAAAACGAACAAAAACCTTTTTTGTTATTTACAAACTCAGATACGTCTTGTCCTTCGACTACTAATTTATTATATTCTTCCCAAGTTTTTAATTCATCAAATAAAAACTTCTTTGCTTCATCAAGAGTACATACTTTTTTTCGATTTTCAATGACATCTTCTAAAAATTGAAGTTCTGAGATAATCATAGGTAAATACATTTGTTTCTGTTCTTGAAGACTTGTATTCATTATTATATTTGTGCTTTAATAATGTATATTAGTGTATTTTTTAAATTTTTTTTGCAGTTTAAACTGCCATGTCCATTTTAATATGCTTTTCTGGAAAATACCCAATTAGGTCAAAGTCATCAACAGTAATTTCATTAAAATCTTTATATTTGACATTTTTATTCAATCGTAAGATACTTTGAACTGTAGGCTTCCGTTTAAGTTGTTCTTTTAATTTTTCAACATGATTAGTATAAATATGTACATCAGTTCCAGTATAAAACAACTTTCCGGGGGTCATATCACATTTCATAGCAAGAATGTACATTAACACTGTATAACTAAAAATATTATACGGCAACCCTAACCCTACATCTGTAGACCTACAAATTAAATGACAGTTTAATATACGTTCATTTTGAGCTGTATATTCTACATTGAAAATTGCCATTAAATGACAAGGTGGCAAAGCCATTTCACGTAAAAACGCAGGGTTCCATGCAGTTAAAACAATTCTACGACTAGTTGGATCATTTCTAAGTAAATTAACAATGTATCTAATTTGATCAAATCCATCATTAGTTGTATTAATGCTTGAATCTGCATATTTCTCGTCATATTCTGCCCCAAAATGCCGCCATTGCCATCCATAACCCGGACCTAAAATTCCTTCAGAATAATCAAGACCTCTTTGTTTAAGAAACTCAGCAGAAGTATTTCCATCCCAAATCTTGATTCCTTTCTTGGATAAAATTTTGGCATCAGTATCTCCTCGTAAAAACCAAAGCAATTCCTCGATAATAGCTTTCCAATTCATATTTTTTGTTGTAAGTAACGGAACAGTTTTACTAACATCTAATTTCATAGATTCTCCAAAAGAGCTTAAAGTTCCAACACCAGTGCGGTCATATTTCAAACTTCCATTTGCTAAAATTCTTTTGATTAAACTTGAATATTCTGAATCAAATGTATCTACTTTGAAATGATTATTTTTGTAACATAAAAATGTCATAAAATCCGTCTTTTTATGATAATATATCATTGTATACCAATTAGGCAATTTTGGGAAAAAAACATTTGGTTCGTATCCACTTTCAACATAAAGCAATTGAGAATACTCTGTAAGATACACTTTTTCTGGATGATAAATAGGATTATTATTATTTAAAAATAACGAATAAATGCTTTCACCTCCAATGACAAACACATTAGGTGTATATTTTGCGTAAAAGTCTTCAAATAATTCAAATGTCATAAAATATAGATTTTTGTTATTGCTAAACTTCCAAAATTTTTCATGAAATTTACTGGTTAAAACAATGTTGATACGCCCTTCTAATCCATCTTTTTTATTAATAGACTTCCATGTATTATATCCCATTACAACTACATTCTTATCTAATTTACTAGTTGCACTTAATCTATTCCTGGTAATTTCTTTGAAAACATTCATATCTTCTTTATTAAAAATAAGCAAATTATTTGTTTCTTTAATACCAATCGCTAATTTGCATTTGTACTTCATAACACTCGCAATAAAATTAATAGTCATAGTTTCTTATGTAATGTAATTTAATTGTGTTTTAGAGATTTAATTTTAAATTTTTTATAAGTGTTGTGTATATCTTTTATATATAATCGATGTTATTCTTAATAGTTTGCTTTTAAGATGTGTTTGAATATCGGAGATTTTAGAAATTGTATTATCATCTATCTTTATCCAAGCATCTGTAGATTTATATATATTGTAATAATGACCTATATTATCTAAACCAATAAATACATTTAACATTTTTAGTTTATACTTAATTTTATTGTTAATATTAATTTCTAATTGTAGAGATTTTTCTAATGGATAAAAAACCAAATATCTAGGATAAACTATAACATTCGTTTCTTTTAGTAAAATAGAATTGCATTTATCGCACTTTATTTCACTATAACCCTTGCTATTTATTTCAATGAAGTCTGTATATGAAATCCACGATGAAACATCTTGCAATTTCTTAGAACTAGGGGCTTTACATTTATTACACTTCATAGTTTTAATTGAATAAGTGAAGGTGTATTCATCTTTTAACAAATGGAATGTATGGTTATTTTCTAACAATTCTATAAATTTTAACAATACTTCATGACTATCTCCCTGTTGATTCTTAAGGTTTAATTCTGTCATAAGCGCTTCAATAATTCGCTTTTTATCTACGTTATAGAATAAATTCAGTAATATTTTATGAAAACCCTTTAAGTTATCTTTGTAAAAATATAATTTTTTTTTAAGCGTGTCGTTAATCAACAATACTTGAAGTGCAGTATTGATATAACAAGTATTCCCTAAATTAGGTAATTTAATTAATTCGCGTACCATAAATTGTTATTAATATGTCAATAATTAATTAAATTAAGTTAAACGTAAAAATGTAGCCATTCTTGTTTTTCCTTAGCATTAAATGTGTTTTTCATGAAGGTTATTAGTTCTTTTGTGATTTCAATTGTATTAGGATCTTTGAATTTTATTGAAATATTTGAATAACTAAATCCTTTTTCATCCATATTACTATTGGTTTCTTGTAAAATTATCTTTGTATTGATTTTATTTAAAATCGTTTCTATTAATTTCTTAATAGATCGCATACCAGTGTCTTCTGATGTTAGGGTTGTTAAATATCTAATGTTTTCGTCTGTAATAAAAATATCATACTTATTAATGTATAGTTCATTTTTATAATCTGGAATAAAGATTTTCTTGATAATTTCGCATTTTTCTGAAAAAGTTGGCGGTTCGACTTTAATAGTCTTAATTCTGTTCTTTACAATCGGATTCAATGTAGTTGGGTCATTATATGATAAAACGAATAACACTTTACTTAAATCTAATGTAAAGTCATCTAAGTATTGATCGTGAAATTCACAATTTTGTTCTTCATCTAACAAGTGTGTAAGAACCCCATTAATTTCCGCAAATTTTGATTCGGCAATTTTATCGCAATTATGGACTATCAATCCAGGCATATTTATGTCATTTTTAATGACAAAATTGTGATTATCTGGAATAGTTAAATCATATAATACAGTTTTTTCATGAACAACTGTTTTACTTGTCAATTGAAAATTACCATTATCAGATAATATAATATCATTTTTTGTTAAATTCTTAGCATATTTATAACCATAAAATGTCAAAAATGGGTGATTTTCACTGCAACTGGTTTCAAATATATAATCATTAGATTTGAATTTCAATTCTACAATTTTATTTTTCTCTCTTTTAGTTGCATCTATAATTGGTTTATATTCAAATTTATTTGAATGTACATTATAAGTCTTGACATTGATGATTTCACTTTGCGAAAATAATTTATATAATTCTCCAATTTCAACTAATCCATTTTCAGTTTCAACTTTTTGGTCATATGGAAAACATTCGTCTAAATAAATAATAGGGTTCATACACTTTGAATTAATAAGTATATTCACAAGTTTTCCTGGTTTAGATCCAACATACGTTGAACTATGTCCAACTAAAACATGTGAATCATTCATACCTCCCATAGAAATTTGGTTAAAAGGTAATTGTAAAATTTCACCTAATGCTCGACAAAGGCGTGTATTGTGTGTAATACTAAAATCCCCTAATACGAATAAACGATCTCCTGTAATATCAAATCCATAGTAATTATCAACTTCATTCTGAATTACTTCAATTGGATAAAATTGGTCCTTAACTGGTTCATTGGCAAAATTCTGGTTATATGAAGTGTATTTTTCATTTAAATCCATAAAGTATAAGAACCAATGTTGGGAATTTAAATGTAATCTTAATTTACCAGAAGCAGTTCTATTGTCGGTTAAAATTGCTTTAATTCCCAAACTTCTTGCTAAGAATTTACAATCATCTAGAAAACTTTTGTTTTTATGGTAAATAAACATATCACCATATTCTTTTACAAAATATCCTGTTTCATAAATGATTTTACTTAGAACTTTTGTTCTATTTTGAACTGTATTAATTTTCAAATCAAACGGTAATCCAATTTCATTATGAATATTTTGAACTAAAACATTTAATTTAGACGTAATAGATACATCATTTTCAAATTTAATTAAACACCGATAACCACATAAATGACTTTTAGTATAATCATCTAATTTGAGATAATCAACAAGATTTATATTGATTACTTCATCAGTTAATTTATTTTTAAGAGATAAAATATGGCTTTCATTTACAGTATAAGAATCACCACTTTCTAAGTCTTTAATGGTATACATCATTTCTTTACCTGTTGTAATACTTCTAATTAACCGCCTATTTGAATCTGGTCCCATAATAATATCATTTACTTCAAGATCTTGAGCTAATTTGATTTTACCAGAATACATTAGCACTGGTGTATCTTTAGCCAAACATTTTCCTATTCCGGGTGGTCCTTCTAGACCCAAAACTGTACCTTTAAAACTACTCATTGACAGCTTACATAAAAAGTCTAGAATTTCTTCTTTAACATTATTCATACCAATGATTTTATCATCTAAGATTTGCTTAGCTCTCAATAGAAAATCGCTATTTTTAATATTTACACTATTATTAATATTGATTCCAACAGGAATATCTAATATAGTATTAATAACAGCATTGATATTATTTCTATCTTCTTTAGAAGAATTAATAATTTTATTAATCAATTGAATTTTCTTTTCGTTTTTAATATTTGGATGATTTAATAATTTTTTAATCGAATTAACTATAGAACATTTTTTAGATAATTCATATAATTCTGGGTAGTTTAATTTAATATCATTTTTAATTTGTGTTATATGTCTCATTGTTAATGTAGACGAAAATGGTTCATTTTCCTCGTTTTCTACATTAGGTTCAAGTTGTTTTGTCAATATTTGTAGAAATGAATTTGTTGGGTAGTCTTTGCCACTGCCACTACCACTACTAGTAAATTGACTAAATAGATCTATTGATGATAATTCATCAATTTCTCCACTTGAACTACTTGATTCGCTGGCTAAAGAACTATCTTCATGTTCATCTTCGCCACTTTCTTCATCTCCGTCGTAGTCGTCTTCTTCTTCATTTAAAATATTTTTTTCATAAAAATCACACACTTTATCGAAATCAATAATAATAGGTGGTAATACTTGTATTTGGGAAAAATCAATAAGTTGTTCTTTACTATTATTTGTCTTTGATTTTTTATTATTACGTAAATTATATTTGGTCTTATATTTACGCTTATTTGTATTTTTAAATGACTCACCACTACTACTACTTTCACTACTATTACTCGAGTCTACACTACTACTATAAGATTCGCTTAATTCTTCACTAGATAAAGAACTTTCACTCGAATTATCTTTTTTCATTAACTAAGATTAATATTAATTAATATTTTTTTTTTAAATTTTATACGATTAATGAAAAAATATGATACATTAGTTTTATCAGGTGGTGGAGTTAAAGGATATACTTATTTAGGAATTGCTAAATTTTTAGAATCAAAAGGTTTATTGGGGAATATATTAACTTATTCCGGAACATCAATAGGGAGTATATTTTGCTTTTTACTGATTTTGGGATATACTTATATTGAATTAGAACATCTATTTTTAAATATAAACTTACTTAAATTAAAATCATTTTCCCTCAAAAATTTATTTCTAAGGGATACTTGGGGTGTAAATGACAATAAAAATCTTATTTTTATATTGAATTTAGCTTGTAAATTCAAAGGAGTATCTCCAGATATAACATTTAAAGAATTATCAAAAACGTTTTATATAGTATCAACAAAACTACCATCATTTGAAGAAGTTGTATTTAGCAATGAAATTACGCCAAATGTAAAAATCATAGATGCAATTCAAGCATCAATTAATATACCTATATTTTTTAATAAATATAATTTGAATGGGATATACTATATCGATGGTGGTTTTACAAATAATTTTCCAATAGAATATGTAGCCAATGGCAATAATATTATATTAGGCGTTTTACTTCCAGATAAAAAAGATGATTATATCAATAAACAAAATAAAATAGAATTAAATAATGTATTTGACTATACTATTTCATTATTTAAAGGAATACATATTCAATATGGTGAATTTCAACGACAAAAGTTAGTAAAATATCAAAATAACGATAATATTTCCTTGATTAATGTTAATATACCAAAGAATCAAACTATTAATTTTGATATTTCATTGTTAGATAAAATAGAATTAATTAAACTAGGATGGGACGCTATTAATCGCCAAATTAAGTAATGTATTCAAATACAAAGGAAAATGGTGAGTTCTGTGAATTATACAATTCGCCATTTTCATACTTTAGTTCAAATTTGATCATCTCTAATGAAACTCCATTTGGATTTGTAAAATTATTTGGAATATCGCTTAGTTTAATTTCATCCATAAATTTTAAATTTTCAAGATTTATTTCATGTCGTTCAAGCAAGGGAATTATATCAAAATTATCATCAACTAATTTACAAGTGAAATATATTTTATTTTTATGTGGTAATTTATACAACATTCTTGCATTATAAATACTTGAACCACTTAATTTACCAGTTTCAAATCCCAATATTTTTGCCAAATGTTCATTTAGTTCTAAATCAATATTTTCTTGTAAAACAGATTTTTTTGTTTTTTGAAGAATAACACTACCACTGCTACCAGAAGTAGTTCCATTGTTAGATTCTGAATAATATTTAATACGAATTCTATGGTTTATCTTGTTTAATTCAAATAAGATGTTTTTATCTAATAATTTAGAATTGATTTCACTTAACAAGTCTTCTATAGTTTTATAATATCCTTCACTAATATTAACAACTGTATCTACAACTTTGATTTTAGTTAAACTTGAATCTATATTATAATCACTATTTACTAAATTGATATTCTTTAGTTTAATACCTTTGATAAATATATTGGGTAATTGAAATGTATATTCATTGTGTTCATTTAGCTTTAATTTGTCATCTTTAACAACCAATGAAAAAGATTTTTGGGGTTGTTGTTGTATAATTGTTGGTTGTTGGCGCGGTGGTATATATTGTGGAGGTGGCAATACAGTTTGTGAATATTGAGGCGAATCAATTGTATTAACACCATAATATTCAGGAGTAACATAATTTTCATTATCATAATTTGACACTAGGTCATCTAATGGAGTAAATCGACTCGCTTTTTCTTTATAAATATAAAGTTCATTGACTAAATTCTTAATAGTTTTTCTAGTCAGTTCTCTTACTATTAAATTTATACACTTTTCCATATTTTTACTTCCATTAATCATTTCAACACTAAAAATAATATTACTTAATTCTTGTAAGTCTTGGACAAATTTTTTACTTTTTGGATCAATTTGTATTCCAGTCCAATACTTTAATTCATCATTTGTTTTTTTTATTATAATTGAAATATAATCTTCTTGTTCTGACGGTACAACCCGTTTATTATTATTATTATACATTATTATTAATCAATAATTTTTATTCTTTTAATTAATCGCAGTCTAATTAAATTAATTATTTTATTTTTAAATAATAATGAATGGAAAATTTGACGAAAATTTTTTTTATTATTTTTGGATACTCTTAGGTGTAGTATTTTTTAGTACCAATGTTGTTAATATACAATTAGGACACGTCTTTGCTTTAATATTAACATTAGTTATTCTTCTATACATAATAAATAACAATACTGTTATTTTAGAAGTTGACAATACAACATTAGAAGGAAAAATGAATACATTACTTCCTAAAAATTATAATTTTACACCACAATTTCTTTATTTAGAACCTGATTTTATATTATTATTTGATTCTGTAAAGAAAAGTCTTGGCGTTCAAAATTTAACTAGTTTTTATAGAATTATTAAAAATACTGATGAAATACTTGGAATCAAATATCAACTTTCTCAAAATGTATGTCAAGCACCTACACCTCCAGACACATTAATTGGTGAGCTAAATTACACTAAACCTAATTGTAATATAGATTTAAATAGCTCGCATTGTATGCAAAGCTACTATACAGCCAAACGTTTGATGTATGAAAATTTAAATTACTGTAATACTTTAATACTTAATAGTCGGTTGACGCAGACGACCGAATGGATATATCTCAGATTTGTTAAGAGATTTTCTCATTTACTTAAACGGACTGTAAATGAAATAAGAAGTATGTGCCCGCAAGAAGAAGAACACGCTGAAAAAATAAACTTTATGCCTATAAATGAAGACCCCTTTTCAACTAATTTTGATTGGGCTTTTCCGCATTAACTTAAATGTAGTCTATCCAATCAGAAATTTGTTCTTTAATTTGTTTTTTAGTCATCAATCCATTGTATTCTACACAGTATTTTTCAATTAACTTTTCTTTAAAGTCTTCTTCCGATAAATTAGGATTATCTTGTTGGAATTTAGATGCTATATTAAGCATCTCTTGGTTTATCAATTCTTTTGTTTTAGGATATTCTTCTGGATTTTTAATAAACTTACTCTGAATTATTCTAGTACATACCCCTGTTGGACAATACAATGTTCCACCATTATCAATACAATCTTCTAATTGATTGATAATTTCTTCTTTAATTAATGGATCATCTCCAGCCTTATTCCAAGTATTCTCTAAAACGTTATATTCATAATCCGATATATTACTTACATAACTATTTCTATTTTTGATTTTTGAAATGATACCTTTTATTTTCAATATATTTTTATCATTTCTTAAATTTTTACTTTTAATGAACTCTTCAATTGAATCTTCTAGTTGAACTCCAGAAGGTTTGACTGTCTCTGTTTTTTTACTTTGCCCTTTGTATTCATTTGTAATCTTTTTTTGAACATATGTGTCGTGTATAGTTTGAGAATCTAAAAAGTCGTTGTTTCCACCACCACGTATATTGATTTCTTCGTCGAAAAAATAAAATTCAGGAACTTCTGGAACAAAAATGTCCCTAGTGTTTTGTTGTGGTAATAAAAATGCATTTTCAGCTTGTCTTACTTCAGTATTCTTTGCTTCAACAGAATCATTTAGACGTTCCGTAAGATAATTTAAATCTGACCTGTCAAAAATATAAGTATACGTTTCATCTAAATTTTTCAAAATAGGATTGACTGTCTCTTTGAATTTACTTTTTATTTTATATTTTAATTGTGGTCTATTCACGTATTTCGTGAAAGCAAAATAACATACTAATGCTATAATAATAACTCCAATAAGCAATACTATTTTATTCATAATTACTATATTGTTTTTAAAACTTTTTTATAAAAATTACGTTTTATAAAAAAATTTAATTAAGATTCTATTTTTATTTAACAATTGTCATCTGCACCTAGTTTTATACAAAATGTACATATATCAACATTATTAGTTTCAGATGCATACTCAAAAATATCATCAAGTACATTAGAAAATAGATGTTCTGTATTGTTATATTTCTTTATAAGTTTTCTTAATTCATCAATATTTTTATCATCAACATATTTATTCCTCATTACTGTATAATGATTATCATTTATTTGTTCCCATAATAAAATTTCATGTGGATGTAACTTGTCACGTATAACTAAATTTTTATATTCACATGGTTCTGGAAACTCATAATCATTAATATCGAAATCATAGAGTTTCATAAAACATAAATTACAATTAAAAGGTTTATTTAAATAATACACTTCAATACATTCTTTACAATAATTATGTGTAATACATTTAATATCACTATTAAATTTCACTTGGCAAATATCACATTGTTCATTCATATTTTTAACTATTATTATATTTTAAACGTCAAGCATAATTTTTAAATTTTTTTTTTTTGAAAAATACGTTATTTATTTGAATCACGTGGTGATTCATCCTTTTTTGTTAAAAAAATCTATTAATTTGTTGTTTAATGTTTGATTCATTGTTGTATGAACTATCTTATTCCCTTCTTTATCCCACGTTAAGTTTAAACCCAACCATTCAATACATTTCCAAGTGATTTTTGGGTCTGGATGAAATTTATTTTTAGATTCATCCAATGTTCTATGTTTATATATTTTTGATAAATATTCTAAGCAGTTGACACCAACATCTGGATTAATACCACCAGGATTACTGATATAACCATACTCAACTGCTTTATAGTTATCAATTGTTTCATAAGTTGCTATTGGATTATTAATCATTTTGTTCCAGTCCCATACCGTTGTTTTTTCTTTTTCGAATTTCAATAAATATTCAACAGTTTCTTGACTAAGTGGTTCTGGATTAGAATAATTTTTAGTTCCATTAAATAAGTTTTTAGTAAATTGGGTGTTTTGTTCTTGCATGTTTAATTAAAAGATTTTACCCACTTGTTTTTTTAAATTTTTTGAAAGCTTCAAAGTCTTCCCAAAATAACGACCCACCTTTTTTGAATATTGGTCTAATGTCTATATTTGGCGGAATACAGCACATTTGGATTAACTCATATTTCAAATCTAAGTTTTTCATTAATGGAACAAGCTTGTTGGTGTAATTAAATGTATTACTTGACAGTCTTTCCCAATTCCAATTGAACTGGAGTGTGTCTTGTATTAATTCTGGTGTAATCGCTGGATTTAAACTTAATTCATTGAAATCCCAACGTTGATTTAATGTTGTTATAACAAAGTCTGGAGTTATACTTGTATTATTACTAAGTCCATTTCGCCCATAATACCAAGGTTTATCAGCATTATTCAATACAAACTTAGGTGTTATACTTTTATTAGAACTTAGTCCATGCTTCCCGAAGTCCCAAGGTTTGTCAATGTATTTTTCAACAAAGTCTTCTGTAATGCTTGTATTACTACTAAGTCCATATTCTCCCCAATTCCAAGGGCGAGTATCAATATATCGTTCAACTAATGCTGGTGTTATGCTTGGATTAATACTTAAACCATATCGCCCCCATTCAAAGTGTTCATTTTCATTTTCAATTACAATCGAGTCTGTTAAATTCGTATTATTACTAAGTCCATTATATCCCCAACACCAATATCTATTCTTATGTTTTTTAATGAACTCTGGAGTTACTTTTATATATTTACTTATGCTGTGTTCACCCCAAGCCCATTCTTTATTAATAAAGGTTTCAATAAATTCAAGTGATGTATTTTTATTACTACTTACTCCAAATTTACCCCATTCCCATGGATCAAATATATATTTACCAATAAAATGTTTAATCAAATCAACATTTTGAGATAATCCATTATTTCCCCAGTCCCAAGGTTTATCGAAGTATTTGGTGACAAATTCTGCTGTAATATTCGGATTGCTACTTAGTCCGTATTCACCCCAATACCATTCTTTATCTATATACTTTTCAATAAATTGAACTGTAATATTTGGATGATTACTAAGACCAAATCTACCCCAATTCCAAGATTGTGTTATGTATTTTTCTACAAATTTAGGTGTAATGTTTTTATTTTTACTAATATCATAATAATTCCATGGAAAATTAGGATAGTATTCAATAAATTCTAATGTAATAGCTTTATTTCTACTTAACATTCGCCAGTTCCAAGATTTATCTAAATTTCTTAATAAAAGTCGTTCTAATAGAGAAATACTTTGATAAACCATATTTTATTCAATAACACATTTAATTT
>JACCDW010344756.1_pt1 | contig 13323 bp, 7 predicted proteins | sample 7449781 | NCBI WGS metagenome assembly JACCDW01 (sample SAMN15323449, study PRJNA562643) | freshwater metagenome | isolation source: river surface water | place: USA:Blue River Watershed | collected 2017-08-18 | reverse complement strand
GTATCGCATCATCCCTTAATTGGGAAAATTGATGAAAGGAGGTCCAATATGATGACTCGTGAAATTAAAGAAGGAGAAGTTAAAGTTCTTTCTGATAAATTTAACAAGTCAAAAGGGGCTTTCGTCGTTGATTTTAAAGGTTTGAAGGTTGAGCAAGTCACGAACTTGAGAAAACACCTTAGCAAATCTGAATCAGAGATGAAGGTCGTGCGCAATACTCTTGCGCGTCTAGCTCTTAAGAGCTTCCCTAAAGAGGGCGAGGCACTTGGTTCCGCGTTGAAGGGAACTAATGCAATTGTTTTCTCTTATGGAGAAGTCAATGCTACTGCCAAAGCACTTGCTGATTTTGCAAAAGATAATGAACTTTTGCAGGTGAAGACAGGTGTAATGGATGGCGAAAAGCTTGATGAAGCTAAAATCAAGTTTTTGGCGACTTTGCCTGGCAAAGATCAGTTAAGAGCAATGTTTTTGGGTGTCTTGCAGGCGCCGGGTTCAAAACTCGCTCGCTGCTTGGCTGAATATGAAAAGAAACTATCTGGCGGAGCTGAAAGTACAGCTCAATAATTAAATTTTTGGAGGATTTTATGTCATTAACAAACGAACAATTAGTAGAAGAATTATCAAAGAAAACCGTACTTGAAATTGCTGAGCTTGTGAAGGCTCTAGAGACAAAGTGGGGCGTTTCTGCGGCTGCACCTGTGGCTGTAATGGCTGGTGGCGCTGCGGCAGCTCCTGTCGAAGAAAAGACAGCATTTGATGTTGTTCTTAAAGACGGCGGCGCAAACAAAATCAACGTAATTAAAGAAGTACGTGCTGTCACTGGTCTTGGACTTGCTGAAGCAAAAGCTCTTGTTGAGGGTGCTCCTAAGACTGTTAAAGAGGGCGCAACTAAAGAAGATGCAGAAAAAATTAAAAAAGCGCTTGAAGCAGCTGGCGCAAAAGTTGAAATTAAGTAATAATTTTAAGACTTTTAAAAAAGACCTCAAAGCTTTTCGGAGCTTTGGGGTTTTTCATTTTTTAAAAAAATGTTTTTTGGAGCCTTGTGGCGCCTAAAATTCCGAAGTCAGTGGGGTCATGAACTTCCTCCTCTCAAAGAGTTCGTTCAATTAATTACTTGATTGCAATCGAAGGAGATTGAATGGGTACCACACCAATTACAGCTTCTAATCTTAGAATCAGAAAAAATTTCGCAAAAAATAAACAGGTTATCGACATTCCAAACTTGATTGAGCTTCAAAAGAGTTCATATGAGGCATTTCTTCAGAAAGATATGGATGCAGACCGAAGAGGAGAGCTAGGGCTTAATGGAGTATTTAAGTCTGTTTTTCCTATTTCTGATTTCAATAATACAGCATCGCTGGAATTCGTATCTTATACTTTGGAGCCAGCAAAGTATGACGTTGATGAATGTCGACAAAGAGGCATGACCTTCGCTGCTCCAGTAAAGGTCACATTAAGACTTATTGTTTTTGATGTTGATGAAGAAACAGAGGCTCGTTCAATTCGAGATGTAAAAGAACAGGAAGTTTACTTAGGTGAAATTCCATTAATGACTGCGAATGGTTCTTTTATAGTTAATGGCACTGAGCGCGTTGTTGTGTCTCAGTTACATAGGTCACCAGGTGTATTTTTTGATCATGATGGTGGCAAAAATAACGCTTCAGGAAAATTAATTTATAACGCACGTGTAATTCCATATCGAGGATCATGGTTGGATTTTGAATTCGATCAAAAAGATCTCCTTCATGTGCGTATTGACAGAAGAAGAAAATTCCCAGTTACAATTTTGTTAAAGGCTTTGGGATACAATACAGAAGCATTGCTAGAATATTTTTATGACCTTGATGAGGTCTATACTAAAGGCAAGAAGCTCTTTCGAAAACTAGATATTGAAAGATTATCTGGTCAAAGAGCTCTTGTCGATATTGTTGATCCAAAGAGTGGTGAGGTTTTAGTAAAAGCTGGCCGACGTATTACTCGTGCAGTGGTCAAAAAAGTTCAATCTTTAGATATGAAAGAGATTGAAGTTACTAACCAAGATTTAGAAGGCAAAATATTGGCGAAGCCGTTGATTGATGAATCAACAGGTGAAATCATTGCTGATGCTAACTCAGAGTTAACCAAAAACGATGTCAATCGCGCCCTAGAGGCTGGTATTGATAAGTTCTATTTAATTTTCTTCGATGGACTTTCAGTTGGTCCTTATCTCAGAAATACTCTGTTGGTTGATAAAGTTAACAATAAGGATGAAGCGTTAATGAAGATATACCAACATCTTCGTCCTGGTGAGCCGCCTACAATGGAAGCGGCTACAACTTTTTTCCATAGATTATTTTTTGATCCAGAGACTTATGATCTTTCTGAAGTTGGTCGAATTAAGATCAACCATAGATTTAATATTCCGATGGAAGAATGTCCTCCTGAGCATAGAACGCTCACGCATAAAGACATTTTATCAACTGTTAAGACATTAATTGATTTGAAGAATGGCCGTGGTGTTGTTGACGATATTGACCATTTGGGTAATCGACGTGTCCGATCAGTTGGGGAATTGCTTGAAAATCAATACCGAATTGGTCTTGTTCGAATGGAGCGAGCAATTCGCGAAAGAATGAGCTTACAAGATGTCGAGACAATGATGCCTCATGACCTTGTAAATGCTAAGCCAGTGAATGCAGTGGTCAAGGAATTCTTTGGTGCGTCCCAGTTGTCTCAGTTTATGGATCAAACTAATCCATTGTCGGAAATTACACATAAACGTAGACTTTCTGCTCTTGGTCCGGGTGGTCTTACAAGAGACCGCGCTGGATTTGAAGTTCGAGACGTTCATCCGACGCATTACGGACGTATTTGTCCAATTGAAACTCCTGAAGGTCCAAACATTGGTTTGATCGCTTCGTTAGCTACCTATGCGAGAATTAATAACTATGGATTTATTGAAACTCCATACAGAAAAGTAGAAACATCAAAAGTTTCATCTCAAATTACATACATGTCAGCTCTCGAAGAGGCCGGGCATAAAATTGCTCAGGCTCCTAGGGATGTATCTGGTCAGAAGCAGATCCAAGAAGATACTGTCATTTGTAGGATTGATGGTGAGTACGAAATTACACCTAAAGATAATGTTTCCCTAATGGACGTATCTCCTTCTCAGCTTGTTTCCATTGCAGCATCTCTTATTCCATTCTTAGAACATGACGATGCGAACCGAGCATTGATGGGTTCAAACATGCAACGTCAGGCAGTTCCTCTTTTAAGGTCAAAGGCTCCTTTAGTTGGAACTGGTGTGGAAAGGTTGGTCGCAAGAGATTCAGGAACTTCGATTGTCGCTCAGAATGATGGTATTGTTGAAGAAATTGATGCCTCAAGGATCGTTGTTCGTCGTTTAGCAAAGGGCGGAGAGCTCGGAGCCAATGTCGATATTTACAATTTAACTAAATATCAGCGAACGAATCAGAATACATGTTTCAACCAAAAGCCTATTGTAAAAGTAAACGATCGAGTTTCAAAGGGTGACATCATAGCAGATGGTCCTTCAACTGAACTCGGAGAATTAGCATTGGGACAAAACATCCTAGTGGCGTTCACTCCTTGGCAGGGGTATAACTTCGAGGACTCTATTTTAATTTCTGAAAGATTAATTAAGGAAGACACATATACATCAATTCATATTGAGGAATTTGAATGTGTTGCTCGAGATACAAAATTAGGAAAAGAAGAGATCACTCGAGATATCGCTAACGTCGGGGAAGAGGCTCTAAAGGATCTAGATACATCTGGTATCATTCGAATCGGTGCTGAAGTTAAGCCTGGAGCTATTCTGGTTGGTAAAGTGACACCAAAGGGTGAAACTCAACTTTCTCCGGAAGAAAAACTATTGCGAGCAATCTTCGGTGAAAAAGCCGGTGATGTTCGGGATACTTCACTGCGAGCGCCTTCAGGTGTTTATGGAACAGTGATCGATGCTCAAGTTTATTCACGAGAAGGTGCTGATAGAGATGAGCGTCTTGCTTTCATCATTGAAGAAAAGAAACGTAAACTTGAAAAGGATCTTTCCGTCGAGCAGAACGTTATTAAGAACAACGCTATTGGAAAGCTAAAGGATATTCTGATTGGTAAGAAGACCAATGGAGTCCTACTCAATGAAGACGGAACTCAAAAGCTTCTAAATAAGGGGCAAGAGATTACTTCTGCAGACTTGGAAACAATTCCGTTTGAATTGTTAACATATATCCCTCTCGATCAAGATTTAGAGTATCAAGTTACTAAGATTTTAGATGGAGCTCGAAATCAGCTTGATGCAGTTAGATTGGTATTTAATGAGAAGATTGATCGCTTGAGAAAAGGTGATGAGCTTCCTCCTGGTGTCATTAAGATGGTAAAGGTTTATGTTGCTATCAAAAGAAAGCTCCAGGTCGGTGATAAGTTTGCAGGACGTCATGGTAATAAAGGTGTCGTATCAAAGGTATTGCCTGTCGAGGATATGCCTTACCTAGCAGATGGTACTCCGGTTGACATGGTTCTTAATCCTCTGGGTGTTCCGTCTCGTATGAATATCGGACAGGTTTTGGAAGTTCATATCGGGTGGGCTGCACACGAATTAGGAAAGCAGCTTTCGACTCATCTTGAAAAATGGAATGCAGAAAATGCACGCAAAGATTTGAAGCATGTTTTTGAGGATTCCGAAATAACTGAAAAACTTGAAAAAGCAGATGAAGAGTCATTGAAGAAAATGATTAAATCAATGAAGAATGGTATTCATGTCGGAACCCCTGTTTTCGACGGAGCCAGAGAAGTTGATGTGAAGAATCTGCTAAAAAAGGCTGAGCTTCCAAGTTCTGGAAAGACAATCTTGTTTGACGGACGAACAGGAATTCCTTTCCAAAACCCTGTCACTGTCGGGATTATGTATATGTTGAAACTTCACCATCTGGTTGAAGAAAAGATCCATGCAAGATCAATTGGTCCCTACTCTCTTGTTTCTCAACAGCCTCTGGGCGGAAAAGCTCAATTTGGTGGTCAGAGACTAGGGGAGATGGAAGTTTGGGCAATTGAGGCTTATGGTGCGGCATATTCGTTACAAGAATTTTTAACTGTTAAGTCTGATGACGTGGCAGGAAGAACTCGTATGTATGAGAGTATTGTCAAAGGGGAGAACATCCTCGAACCGGGACTGCCAGAATCTTTCAATGTATTAGTCAAAGAATTACAGTCATTAGCTCTTAATGTTGAGTTGATGGAGTCTGATATTCTAACTGATGAGGTTGATGAAGATACAGCTGTAGAAACGGATGCAATGCCAATGGGTGAAAATGGAGCTGCCGAAGGGCAGTCTCACTAAAAATATAGATTTAAGAATGAGGTGACACTTGAGAGACTTGTTAAACTTTTTTGACAAACCAAAAGATCCACTTTCGTTTGACGCTGTCCGAGTATCCTTGGCATCGCCAGAGATGATTCGTGACTGGTCATTTGGAGAAGTAAAGAAGCCTGAGACTATTAACTATCGTACATTCAAACCTGAGCGTGATGGATTGTTTTGCGCTAAGATTTTTGGACCGATCAAGGACTATGAGTGTCTTTGCGGTAAATACAAAAGAATGAAGTATCGCGGCGTGGTTTGTGAGAAGTGCGGTGTTGAGGTGACTCAACAAAAGGTACGTCGTGAAAGATTAGGTCATATTGAATTAGCAACTCCAGTTGCGCATATTTGGTTCTTGAGATCTCTACCTTCAAGAATTGGAAATCTTCTGAATCTTTCTCTGAAAGAAGTTGAAAAGGTTCTTTATTGCGAGTCATACGTGGTAATTGACCCAATGGAGACCACTCTTGAAGAAGGACAGGTTCTTACTGAGGAAGCCTACCAAAATGCACTTAATGAGTTCGGGCCAAATTTCAAAGCAGGCATGGGCGGTGAGTCAGTACGAGAGCTTCTGCGAAAAATTGATCCCGAATATCTTTCTCGGAAATTGAGAATTGAAGTTAAGGAAACAAAATCTGAAGCTCAAATTAAAAAATTGACGAAGCGACTGAAGGTTGTTGAGGCATTTCGCGGTTCAATCAATAAGCCTGATTGGATGATGCTTGAAGCTCTTCCAGTTTTGCCACCTGATTTGAGACCACTTGTTCCTTTAGATGGTGGAAGATTTGCAACTTCGGATCTCAATGATCTTTATAGAAGAGTAATCAATAGAAACAATCGTCTCAAACGTCTTCAAGAGCTTAACGCTCCAGATATTATCATTCGAAATGAAAAGCGAATGTTGCAAGAAGCTGTCGATGCTCTTTTGGATAATGGTCGACGGGGTAAAACATTTACGGGTCCTAACAAACGACCGCTCAGATCTTTGAGCGATATGCTCAAAGGTAAACAGGGCCGTTTTAGACAAAATCTTCTTGGTAAGCGTGTTGATTACTCTGGTCGTTCTGTTATTACAGTTGGGCCAACTCTAAAGCTTCACCAATGCGGCCTTCCTAAAAAAATGGCCTTGGAGCTTTTTAAGCCGTTTGTTTATAACAAGCTCGAAGAAAAGGGCTTTGCAACTACCATCAAACAAGCAAAAAAATTAGTCGATCAAGAGACAGTTGAAGTTTGGGATATTTTATCTGACGTAGTTAAAGAGCATCCAGTACTTCTTAATCGTGCGCCAACTCTTCATAGACTTGGTATTCAAGCTTTTGAGCCAGTTCTGCATGAAGGTAAAGCTATTCAGCTTCACCCCCTGGTTTGTACTGCATTTAATGCGGATTTTGATGGTGACCAGATGGCTGTTCACGTGCCGCTTTCTGTAGAGGCACAGGTTGAGGCTCGAGTCTTGATGATGTCCACAAACAACATTTTATCTCCGGCAAACGGTCGACCAATTATCAATCCATCACAAGACGTTGTCTTGGGACTGTACTGGTTAACTCGAGTTCGCCCTGGCGCAAAAGGTACTGGAAAGATTTTCTCTTCTGTTCAGGAAGCTGAATATGCATTTGAACAAGGGATTGTTGACCTTCAAGCAGCATGTAAAGTGAGAATTAATGGCAAGGTGCAGGAAACTTCTGTCGGAAGATCGATTCTTTCTTCTGTAGTTCCAAGAGAAGTGCCATTCCATGAAATCAATGTCGTCATGACAAAGAAGCAAATCGCAGGTTTGATCGACAAGACTTTTCGTCTTGCTGGAGCGAAAGCAACTTGTATTTTAGCTGATAAAATCATGGAGCTTGGTTTTAAATTCTCTACACAAGCCGGTATTGCAATCGGTATTGATGACATGGTTATTCCCGCTGCAAAGTCAAAAATGATTGCAGATGCAGAAAAGCAAGTTAATGAAATTCAACAACAGTATGATGAAGGTCTCATCACTGATGGTGAAAGATATAATAAGGTTGTAGATATTTGGGCTCAGACGGCTGATAAAGTCGCAAAAGAGATGATGACTCAAATTGAAAAAGAAAAATTTGTTGTTGATGGCAAGGAAGTATTGGCTCCTTCATTCAACCCAATTTTCGTCATGGCTGATTCTGGAGCGCGGGGATCTGCGGCTCAGATCCGTCAGCTCGGTGGAATGCGGGGCTTGATGGCGAAACCTTCCGGTGAAATTATCGAAACTCCGATCACATCAAACTTCCGTGAAGGATTGACAGTTCTTCAGTATTTTACTTCTACTCACGGAGCTCGAAAGGGTCTTGCGGATACTGCTTTAAAGACTGCAAACTCTGGTTATTTAACTCGTCGTTTGGTTGACGTTGCTCAAGACGTCATCGTTTCTGAGCATGACTGCGGAACAACCGATGGCCTTGAAATTACTCCACTCTATGAAGGCGGGGAAATTATTCAGCCATTAGGCGAGAGAATATTAGGTCGTGTTGCCTTGAAAGAAATATTGGATCCCTATACTCAAGCAGTGGTTGTTCGGGCTCAGGAAGAAATTACTGAACAACATGTTCAAAAAGTAGATGAACTTGGGATTGAAAAGGTTGTTATTAGATCTGCACTCACTTGCCGAACAAAACGCGGTGTTTGTGTGAAGTGTTATGGCCGTGATTTGGCTCGTGGTAATACAGTTGGCTTAGGTGAAACTGTAGGTATCATTGCTGCACAGTCAATTGGAGAGCCAGGAACACAATTAACAATGAGAACATTCCACTTAGGTGGAGCCGCATCAAGAGCAGCTGAACAGTCAGTGCATGCATCAAGATATGACGGAACACTTAAGCTAAAAAATATTCATTCTATCATAAACAGAGCTGGTAAGCTTGTGGTCATGAATCGAAATGGTGATGCCATTGTTGTTGATGAAACAGGCAGAGAACGAGAACACTTTAAATTAGTTTATGGTTCAGTATTGAATTTCAAAGATGGTGATAAAGTAAGTAAAGGCGCGACAATCGCTGAGTGGGATCCATATTCAAATCCAATTATTTCTGAAGTGTCTGCAACTATTCAGTTTAAGGACATTGAAGAAGGTGTCACTATGGTTGAGCAAGTTGACCCAGTGACCGGATTTGCAACGAAAGTTATCACTGAGTCTAAGTCTTCCGAAATTAAACCAACTGTATTGTTAACGGATGGTAATGGTAACACTCTCAATCTTCCAGGACGCGATATACCCGCGAGATACTTGATTCCTGTAGGCGCTCAGCTCCTTATTCAGGATGGTCAAGAAGTTCACGCCGGTGATATTATTGCAAAGATTCATAGAGAGGCCTCGAAGACTCGTGACATTACTGGAGGTCTTCCAAGGGTTGCTGAGCTATTCGAAGCTCGTAAACCAAAAGAAGCTGCAATTATTTCTGAAGAAGATGGTTACGTGACTTTTGGTAAGGACGTTAAAGGTAAACAGAGAGTTATCGTGACTCCAGAGGTCGGGGAGCAAAGAGAATATCTGATTCCTAAAGGTAAACATGTGGCTGTTCGTGAAGGTGAGTTTGTTCGTAAGGGCGAGGCTCTTATGGATGGACCGACTAACCCACATGACGTACTTAGAGTTTTAGGTGACATTGCATTATCTGGATATTTAGTAAATGAAATCCAGGAGGTTTATAGACTTCAAGGTGTTAGCATCAATGATAAGCATATCGAAGTTATCGTAAGGCAAATGTTGCGTAAGATTTCGGTTCTTGATGCCGGTGACAGTAAGTTCTTGGCTGGTGAGCAAGTAGAAAAGTATTTGCTTGACGAAGAAAATGAAAGAATTTCAAAAGAGGGTGGTCAGCAGGCTACTTTTGAACCTCTCCTTTTGGGAATTACAAAGGTTTCTTTGAGCACAGACAGTTGGATTTCTGCGGCTTCTTTCCAGGAAACGACCAAAGTTCTTACAGAAGCGGCGATTAACTCAAGAACTGATTTGTTAAGAGGATTGAAAGAAAATATCATCATGGGTCGATTGATCCCTGCCGGTACTGGTTTAACTAGCTATAAGCGTTGGAAAGTTAGAGTCGTTGAAGATGATGAGCCAATTGGCATGTCATTGCCAGGCTTTGCACCTCAACCATAACAGAATAAATAGCTTATTGAATTGACCTTTTACTTGGGCTTGGGTTATCACCTGAGCCCTAGTCTTAAGAAGTTAACGCCGAATTTCCTTAATTGGGGCAGGCTAACGGTAATAAATAGAGACTAGAGTTATAATTTTGAGAAAGTTTTGAATTTCAAACAAGCTAAGTTTAAGAGAAACGTGGTTGTTTGAAATCTAATAGAATTTTTATTTTTGGAATAAGTTCCTAGAGTAAGAAAAGGCTAATATTAAGATAGAATTATTTAAAAGAACAGTTGAGTAATCCTTTGAAAAAAGGGTGAAGAAGGCGGAAAGGAAGAAAATGCCTACAATTAATCAGCTCATTAAACGTGAGCGAACAGTTCAAAAAAACCAAACGAAGTCACCAGCACTCGCTTCATGTCCACAACGGCGCGGAGTTTGTACTCGAGTGTATACAACGACACCAAAGAAGCCGAACTCAGCTTTAAGAAAAGTTGCCAAAGTTCGTCTATCAAACGGATTCGAAGTTATTTCTTATATTCCTGGAATTGGTCACAACCTTCAAGAGCACTCTGTTGTTCTAATTAGAGGGGGCCGGGTTAAGGACTTGCCAGGCGTTAGATATCATATCGTTAGAGGCGTTCTAGATCTTCAGGGTGTCAACGGCAGGTTGAGCTCAAGATCGAAGTATGGCGCTAAGAAACCTAAGAAGTAATTTTGAGGAAATGGTGAAATATGTCTAGAAGAAAAAAAACGTTTAAGAGAGAAGTTATTCCAGATCCAGTTTACAAGGATATTGTAGTTGCTAAGTTCATCAATAAAATGATGTATCAAGGTCAAAAGGCTGTGGCTCAGAAGTTATTTTATGGAGCTTTAGATGAGCTAAAGACTAAAGTTGCGGGCGAAGAGCCAATCAATGTTTTGAAAAAAGCAATTGAGAACTGTAAACCATCACTCGAAGTTAGGTCTCGTCGAGTTGGTGGAGCAACTTACCAGGTTCCAGTTGATGTTCGTCCATCAAGAAGGCTTGCACTTGCTATGAAGTGGATTATTGCATACTCACGTGAGCGTGGTGAAAAAGATTTTGCTAAAAGATTAGCAGGTGAGTTGGTTGATGCATTTAATAATCGTGGAAATGCTATTAAGAAACGAGAAGATGTTCATAAAATGGCAGAAGCAAATAAGGCTTTTTCTCACTACAACTGGTAGTTGTAAACTTTGTAACGTTAAATATAATAAGTCGGTCAGCTTTGCTGGCCGATTTTTTTTTGAGGAGTTATGTCTAATTTAGATCCGCAAACTAGTCAGGAACTTAAGAATACTAGAAACTTTGGTATAATGGCTCATATTGATGCCGGGAAAACAACAACCACTGAGCGAATCTTATATTATTCCGGAAGAGGCCATAAAATTGGTGAAGTTCATGATGGCGCGGCAACAATGGATTGGATGGAGCAAGAGCAAGAACGTGGAATAACAATCACAGCTGCAGCGACGAGCCTTTCTTGGAAAGATCATCGGTTAAATATTATAGATACTCCAGGACATGTTGATTTCACAATTGAGGTTGAGCGGTCTCTAAGGGTTTTGGATGGCGCAATTGCGGTTTTTGATGGAGTTAATGGAGTTGAAGCTCAGTCGGAGACAGTTTGGCGACAGGCTAATAAATATTCAGTCCCACGAATTTGCTTCATAAATAAATTAGATCGAGTCGGTGCCGACTTTCATTTTGCGGTTGGCACAATTCGCGACCGTTTAGGAGCGAATGCCGTTCCAATCCAAATTCCGATTGGAAGGGAAGATGGCTTTTGTGGTGTTATCGATTTGATTACTATGAAGGCTTTGAGATGGGATGGGGTTGGGCTAGGTGACAAATTTGCAGAGTCCGAAGTGCCTCCTGATTTAATTGAAGAGGCTGAAAAATTTCGAGCTAATTTAGTCGAAAAAATTGCCGAAGAAGATGAATCTCTTGTTGAAAGGTATTTAAATGGAGAAGCAATCTCAATCGGTGAGCTGAAAGATGCATTGAGGAAAGCTACAATAACTCAAAAGATATTTCCTGTTTTAGCGGGAGCTGCATTTAAAAATAAGGGTGTACAACCACTATTAGATGCAACAGTTGATTATTTGCCGAGTCCTCTTGATAAAAAAGCAATTGAAGGCAAGCTTCCTATTGATTTAGATAAAAAAATTGTTTGTGATGCAGAATTTACGTCTCCATCTGTAGCGCTTGCGTTTAAAATAGCGAATGATCCATTTGCTGGATCTTTAGTTTATCTTAGGCTGTACTCTGGAACTATTAGGGTTGGGGATAGCTTACTAAACCCACGAACTGAAAAGCGAGAGAGAATAACGAAGCTCCTAAAAATGCATGCTAACAATCGAACAGAAGTTCAAGAAATAAAAGCAGGCGATATCTGTGCAGCTATAGGACTTAAAGCTGTAGCTACAGGCGATACTTTATGCGATCCTAAGCGCCCCGTTATTCTTGAGTCTATTAGTTTTCCTGAGCCAGTTATATCAGTTGCTATCGAAGCAAAATCCTCGTCGGAGCAGGAGAAAATGATGGCTGGATTGGATAAGCTGGTCAAAGAAGATCCATCGGCAAAGCTTAGGATAGATGGAGATACGGGCCAAATTCTTTTATCCGGCATGGGTGAGTTACACCTTGAAATTCTTGTAGATCGCCTTTTGCGAGAACATAAAGTCCATGCAAACGTCGGTAAGCCTCAAGTTTCTTACCGGGAAACTATTACAAAATCAGCCACTGCAACTTATACATTTGATAGAATGATAGCTGGTGAGAGCCAAAATATAACAATCAAAGTACAGGTCGCCCCTTCAAAGAAGGGATCGGGCAATGATTTCAGGACTTCCCTGGCACCTGGAAAGACACCGGGTCTTAATGGTGAAATTATTAGGGCTGCATTGGCCGGCATAAAGGAGGCAGGGGATGTTGGCCCTGTGGCGGGTTACGGCATGATGGACTATACTGCTGCTGTTGACTCAATTAGTTTTCCACCTGATGTGTTGCCAATTGAGGCGGGGGCAAAGGCAGCGGCATCTTTGGCTTTGCGGGAAGCATTAAAAGGTGCAGATGGTGTTCTATTGGAACCTATAATGAAGCTTGAGATTGTATGTCCGGATGAATTCATGGGGAATTTAATTAGTGACCTCAATAGTCGAAGGGGTAAAATTCAGAGCATGGAAGCTAGAGCCCAAGGAGGGCAAGTGATTCATGCCAATGTGCCATTGGGACAGCTGTTTGGATATGCTACAGATATTCGCTCCTTATCCCAAGGGCGAGCTAGTTTTTCTATGGAATTTTTCGAATACGAAGTTTGTCCACCAAAAGTAAAAGCAGAGCTGCTTCAGTCGCTTGGCAGATAATTTAAAAAAAAAGCAAATTTCTTTTTGACAATGCAACTTCTATAGCGGCATATTGCGACCTCGGTCTCACTTTTAAGGGTCCCGGTAGTTAAGCGCCGATTCTGAACGGAAAGCAACTTCTGGAAGGCTCTAGATATTTTTTTACATACGTTGGGAACTTTTAGGGCAAGTGAGATCAGGCTCTAAGAGATAGCAACTGAAAAGGATGACAATGAATAGTCAAAAGATCAGAATCAGACTTAAAGCATTTGATCATAAGTTACTTGATCAATCTACTAAGGAAATTGTGGAAACAGCTAAGCGCACTGGCGCCCGAGTAGCTGGCCCAATCCCTCTTCCTACTAGAATTAATAGATATACAGTTCTTCGCTCGCCGCACGTTGATAAAAAATCTAGAGAGCAGTTTGAAGTAAGAACTCATAAGAGAATGTTGGATATTTTAGAGCCCACTCAGCAAACCATTGAT
>JACCDW011711283.1_pt1 | contig 13324 bp, 9 predicted proteins | sample 7449781 | NCBI WGS metagenome assembly JACCDW01 (sample SAMN15323449, study PRJNA562643) | freshwater metagenome | isolation source: river surface water | place: USA:Blue River Watershed | collected 2017-08-18 | reverse complement strand
GATGTAAGTGAACCAGCAACATTTGCAATATCTGCACCAGAATTCAATAAGAACTTACCAGTATATGTTGCATCACCAGCAGGTGGATTTGAAAGATGTGCAGTTGTACTTGCTGCACCACGGAAATCAAATCTCTTTGCAATTGTTACAGGTGAAGGATCTGTGAAAGGAGTAATTGTGCTAATAGCACCATCAGCTGCAACCAATACATTGTTTGGTCCTGGGGATACCAAATCAATAGCAGTTTGCAAACATGCTGGAGGATATACTGTTACTCTTGATGCAATATGAGTTCCACCAGATGTAACATTTGAAGTAAATGCACAAATCTGTCTAGAACCACCACCATAACCAGGGCCTGTTCCAGGATTGAGCAAATAATGAATGTCTGCAGTCTTTCCTGCAACAACATCCATAATGATTGTTTCTGTATTATTTACAATCGCATCGCAACCAATGATATTTTCAGTAACAATGATTGAGGTTGGATCTGGACCTTCTGCTGCTGCAATGGCACCATTCAATTGTGCACAATTTGCTACATAAATATTATTGTCAAATCGGAAGCGAGCAAGGAAATTGTTATCTGTATAATCGATAACATTTGGATCTGCTACCAATGTAGAACAGTTTTCCGGACGACGTGTGTATTTCACATTGTATGGACCAGCTACAAAAGGAGCATATCTTTTTGATATTACTGCTGTTCCTGATTGTGAGGTAGAATATGTTTGCGGAGCTGTTGTTCCGTTAAACTCATCTGAAATTGACATAAATGACAATACAGGTGTTACAGGAGCATAATCACCAAATGTATTACCAGTAAACAATACTGCAGGAGCTGATGCTGGATTGGTTGATCCAGCCTGAAGATTGTTAGCAAGTATGCGAAGCTTTGACAAGGTATCTCTTACTGGCTGACGATTTGTTGCATCAAGATTATTTACAGCAACAGACAAACCATAGAACCACATAGTTGGCTCATCAACAAAATCACGAAGGGTTACAGAAGGATATGTACTGCAACTTGCTCCTGAGCCCATAACTTTGACGGGTTTTGTAATGATAATTGTCTCATTTTCTACAACGTTGGTTGCAACATCAATTCTTGGTGGAACTGTACCTACTGACAATAGTGCCGCTGCATACACAGCTCTGTTGATTTGGTCAAAGTTTGTGTATCCATATGCAACGTCAATTACTGGCGAACCTGATGTATTACTTCCTCTATGTGAAGAATTAACATTCAAATTGGTTGCTACAGGTGCACTGAGTGGATTGACATACGTGATAATATCACCTGATGTTTCTCTCCAAAATGCAACTGGAGTTGCAACATAAGAAGCTAAAGAATATGCCGCAGAACTATAGCTATAGAATAAGTCAGCCTCTGAATTTCCAAAAGCATTCTGATTCAAATTCAACGTTTGCGAGAATGGGCTTGCATGACTAAATCTTGCAACGCCATATGTTGTATAAGAAGCAAATGTATTTACATAACTTGCAACTTTACCACTTGCAGTACCAAGACCTGCACTTGGACCGCCATTGTACACAAAATTGTTATTTCTAAACGTGTAAAGACTTGCACTAAGTGAAGTAGTAAGAACTCGTACATATAATGCCATTTCATTGTCACTAATGACATTTCCATTTGCTTTTACTGAATTGTCACCAATGAGAAGCGTGCGAGCATCATAAGTATAAATACCATAAGCAATTCTACTTCCGCCTGCATTGCCACTTCTATTTCCGTGAATATGATTTCTGCGAATTGCTGCATGACCACCATTGGCAATAACAATACCTGCTTGGATAGCATCTACACTTGCATCGGTTGTACCACCATCTTCACCTGTCACAATACAATCTTGAATTGTTGGATATGGTTGATCTTCACGAACAGACTGCAAGCTTGAAGTACTGTATCCAATGATACCAATACCAATATTTCTGTAATTGAAAATTCTTGTGTTTTGCAAAGTTGGTTTTGAACGAGTCAAAAAGAGAACGCCGACAGTATTATTGTCAGCATTGGTATTTGATGTTGGTCTGATATTTCTCACTTCAATGTAATTTGCACCAGATCCACCAATGGTACCGAGTGCATACTTGTGAGCCAAACCTGCAAATACTTCTGTACCATTCTGGGGCATAACAGCAGAACTACCATCGATATCAATACCGGTGATATTGACTGTATAGCTGTCATTTGAAGGATTAACAAAAACAATTGGTTTTAGATCAGAGCCTTTCAGCTGTCCGGCACCTGTCCAAACCAAGTCTGAAGGAAGGGAATAGGTTGTCATTACACCCCAAGCAGGAGCAGTAATAGTAGTTCTACCACCACCATTTTGGCTGCCAAAGATGTTCAATGACTTATCACCAATTACCACTTGCTCTTGATAAGTACCACCTTCGATATAAATATTATCGCCAGTACTTGAAGCCGTAATAGCTGCCATAATGGTTTTCTTCGCAGTTCCCCACGAGTTTCCATTATTTCCATTATTCCCACTAGCATCACTTACATACCAATCAGCAGCAAAGGCTTGTATCGTACATAAGAACAATGCAATGAATAGGGAAGAAAACAGAGTTTTTCTGTTTCTCATTGCGTTTTCCTCAAAAAAGTTAAAAAGAATATATTAAAATCACATTTTTCAGGTTTTACAAACGGGGTGCAATTTATCTATATGAAGGGTAAAAACAAAGTTTTCCACAATAATATTTCCATAACAATGGACTGAAATTAAAAAGTGGATGAGATTTCAAAAAGTGATATATGGCAATATTTTTCACTATAAGCCATATAGGAATAACTCTTTATCATGCCCTTATCATGTTTATGACTTTTGTCATGCTTTTATATAAGTATGCCGATACCAAATGAGGAATTATGGTTTTTTTTCTGATTATTCCCCATATACTGATATTTCAATAGTATTTCCTTTGATCTTCACCTAATTCATGAATCAATGGTATTATCATTTTCTTCATTGACTTGCCCTTCGTCCAGCATTTTTGGAATTTCTTTCATAGTTGATTCAATATCTTCATTCTCAGGCAGTGCAGGTAATTCATCTTCAATCACTGCAGAACCAAGTTCAGCAGCAAGATTTTGTGGTTGTAATGCAATCAATTCATCAATTTCTTTCATACGTGGAAGCTCATCAAGAGCTGCAAGACCAAAAATTCGTAGAAATTCTGCAGTTGTACCATATAATAGTGGTCTTCCCGGGGTTTCTGCTCTTCCCACGATTGTAACGAGCCCCCTATCCAATAGCGAATTCATTATTTCACCAGAGTTTACCCCACGAATCGACTCAATATCCGGCTTGCTCACTGGTTGTTTATATGCAACAATAGACAATGTCTCCAATGCTGCCTGTGAAAGACGCTTTCTAGACTTAGCCTTGAGTAATTTTTGAACAAATACCCCATATTGAGAGCGGGTCACAAAATGATAACCACCTGCAACCTTTACAATTGAATATGGTCTAGAGCAAGCTGCTAATTCATCATTGATGGTTTCAATCGCTATGCGGATTGAATCTTGATTTGCATGTTCCTGATGCTCAGACTCTGCAAGCAATTCATTAATGGTTTTCTCACTCAAAGGTTCATCGGAAGCAAAAATCAATGCTTCCAATACTTTGTGAAATGGCTCAGTGAAAATAGGTTCTTGTTCAATCATGATTCATGGATATCGTAAATGAATACAATGCAAAACTACGGTTTTCCATGAATCTGCATCTTCGAGATATCAACAAAAAAAGGTATCGGAATTGAATCCGATACCTTTCTTGTACATTTCAATTGATTATTTACCGTCTGTTTTGTCATCAACGATGGTATAATCTGCCTCTTCCACATTTCCTGTATCGCCAGATGGTTCTTGAGCACCAGCAGCTGAGGGATCTGCACCTGCTTGTTCATACATCTTAGTGGAGGTTTCGCTCCACAATTGATTGAGCGCATCCATTGCAGGGCGAATATCTGTTGCATTATTTTTAATGGCATCAGCGAGACGCTCTTTTGCGGATTCAATCTGTGATTTTGCATCTGCCGGAATCTTGTCACCAAGATCAGTCAATTGCTTATCGGTGGAATACACAAGATTGTCTGCCTGATTACGCAATTCAATTTCTTCCTTGCGTTTTTTATCATCTGCAGCATGCTCTTGTGCTTCACGCTTCATTTTTTCGATTTCGTCTTTTTCCAATCCGCTAGATGAAGTGATTCGGATATTTTGTTCTTTGTTTGTTGCTTTGTCTTTTGCAGATACATGAAGAATACCGTTTGCATCGATATCAAATGTTACTTCAATCTGTGGCACTCCTCTTGGCGCAGGTGGAATTCCATCAAGATGGAAACGACCAAGCGAACGATTATCGCGTGCCATTGGACGCTCACCTTGAAGAATATGAATCTCTACCGATGTTTGACTATCAGTCGCAGTTGAATATGTTTCTGATTTCTTTGTTGGAATAGTTGTATTCGCTTGAATCATCGGAGTTAATACACCACCCATTGTTTCAATGCCGAGTGTGAGCGGAGTAACATCAAGCAAGAGAACATCAGTTACATCACCTGCAAGAACACCACCTTGAATTGCAGCACCGATTGCAACAACTTCATCTGGATTCACGCCTTTTGATGGCTCTTTTCCAAAGAATGATTTTACGAGTTCTTGAATCTTTGGAATGCGTGTTGAACCACCAACCAAAATCACATCGTCAATTTGAGAAGGTGTGATTTTCGCATCTTTGATTGCCTGCTCACATGGACGCAAAGTCGCATCGAATAGATCAGAACAAAGTGATTCGAATTTTGCGCGAGTGATTGTCAGATTCAAGTGCTTTGCACCATCTGCAGTTGCTGTGATGAATGGCAAGTTGATTTCTGTTTGCAACATTTGTGACAATTCAATCTTTGCTTTTTCAGCTGCTTCACGCAAGCGTTGCAAAGCCATTGGATCATTTCGTAAATCGATATTTTCTTGCTTCTTGAATTCATCTGCCAAGAAATCAATGATACGCTGATCAAAATTGTCACCACCAAGATGTGTATCACCATTTGTTGATTTCACTTGGAAAACACCATCACCCAATTCGAGAATTGAAATGTCAAATGTACCACCACCAAGATCATATACTGCAACTGTGATGTTTTTGTCTTTTTTATCCAAACCAAATGCAAGTGCTGCAGCTGTTGGTTCATTGATGATTCGCTTTACATTCAATCCGGCAATTTCACCAGCGTCTTTTGTTGCTTGTCTTTGTGCATCATTGAAATATGCAGGAACGGTGATTACAGCATCTGTTACTTTTTGTCCCAAATAATCTTCCGCTGTTTGCTTCATTTTCTGCAAAATCATCGCAGATACTTCTGGTGGAGAATATAAGCGACCATCAATGTCTACTTGCGCGGTATTATTGTCACCACCTGTTACTGTATATGGAACGAGTTTGGTTTCTTCGCCAACTTCATCCATTCTGCGACCCATGAATCGCTTCACGGAATACACAGTGTTTTTGGGATTGGTGACTGCTTGTCTTTTTGCTTGTTGACCAACCAGACGCTCACCACTTTTTGTAAAACCCACAACGGATGGTGTTGTGCGTGTGCCTTCACTGTTTGCAATAACAACGGGTTGTCCGTTTTCCATTACTGAAACACAGGAATTGGTGGTTCCTAAGTCGATGCCGATAGTTTTACCCATCTTGAATTACCTCTAATGTTTTGGTATGATATTACTGTTGATTTCTGGTTGGATGAATCTCATCAAGCAATTGGCACTTCAATATTTTTTGGTTTTGCAGGTTCAATCTTTGGCAATGTGATAGCAAGTATGCCATTATTGAATTCTGCTTGAATGCCGGTGATATCGATGGAGTCTGAAAGTGTGAATGAACGAGCAAATGTTCCAAAGTGAGTTTCCACTCTCACAAATTGCTGTCCTTCAATTTTCTCACTTTGTTTCTTCTCTCCGCGAATACTCAAGATGCGATCTTCATTGATAGAAATTTTTACATCTTCCTTTTGTACACCGGGAATTTCTACATGAAGTGAAATTGCCTTTTCTGTTTCTGCTATGTCAACTTTAGGTGAAAACAGTTCAACTTGTTGTTTGACATTGCGATTCATTTCGGACATAGTGTCAAACATGCGACGAGTTATGGTGTCCAATCCACGGAATGGTTCGAATGCGAGCATAGTCATAATCGTATTCCTTATCATAATTCTTTGAAATTGTAAATCCTGAATCCCTCTCGGGAAATAACCTTGCGCATGGTCGAAGACACTGTATACGAATACTATGCCAATTGCATTTTTTGGCGTTTTTTGAGCTTTAGGGCTGTAAATTTGACAAAATACTTGACATTTTATCAATACAGTATGTCATAATGTCGCAACATTTGTCATTATGGCATTACATAGTCTTTGATCCATTGTCAATCCTCTCCATGCATTTTTCTAAATTGCATTCTCATTATTCGGATATGATTATGATTGGTATTGGATATGATGTTCATCGCTTGGCCGAAGGTGAATCTTTGATTCTCGGCGGAGTAACAATTGAGTCGCAACTAGGTTCTGTAGCGCATAGCGATGGCGATGTTGTCTTACATGCTTTATGTGATGCTTTGCTAGGGGCGGCAGGTTTAGGTGATATTGGAGAACATTTTCCTGATACTGATCCGCGATGGAAAAATGCGCCAAGCAGAATGTTTGTAGTACATGCCATTCATTTGCTTGCTGAGCATGGATATGTGCCGGTAAATATTGATATCACATTGATTTTGGAAGCTCCGAAAATCAAACCTTATAAAGAGGCAATGAGAATTGAGATTGCATCTATGACTGGATTGCCATTTCAGCGTGTATCGGTCAAAGCTACTACAAATGAAGCAATTGGTTTTGCAGGTAGAAAAGAAGGCGTTGCCGCACTTTGCGCATGTATGATTAAAGAAGGAGATCGCTCATGAAAATCTCCGTCATTGGCATTGGTCATCTTGGAATGATTCATGCTAAATTACTAAAGCAAAGAAATGATATTGAACTCATTGGTATTTCAGATGCAAATTCTGAGCGTGCTGAATTTGTTTCTAAAGAATTGGAGATTTCGATTCATAATTCAATTGACATTGCAATAGAGAAGTCTGATGCGGTGATCATTTCTGCATCGACAAAAGCACATTATGATATTGCAAAGAAAGCAATCAATGCAGGAAAGCATTGTTTTATCGAAAAACCCATCACATCGACTTATCAAGAAGCTGTTGAATTAATCAAACTTGCTGAAAACAATAATGTGATTGTACAAGTTGGACATGTGGAAAGATTCAATCCCGCATTAATGTCATTGCAATCATATACAATTGAACCTTTATTTATCGAAGCGCATCGCCTTGCGCAATTCAAACCCAGAGCAACAGATGTGAGTGTAATACATGATTTAATGATTCATGATATCGACATCGTTTTATGGATGGTGAAATCTCCAGTGAAGCATGTGGATGCGAATGCTGTATCGGTTCTAACAGATACTGCTGACATCGCAAATGCACGCATCACTTTCGAGAATGGATGTGTTGCAAATATCACTGCATCACGAATTTCGGCTCAACCGATGCGCAAAATGCGTGTCTTTCAAAAGAGTGGATATATGTCCATAGATTTTGCAAAACCCTCAGTCGATGTATACAGACTTGCGCAAGAAGATGAATCGCCAAATACTGCAATTCCTGCAATGATGCTCGGTGAAATACATGCTGGTAATCAAAGGAAAGCAATATTATTCGAACAACCTTCAATTCCTTCAATCAATGCAATAGCTGAAGAACATTCTGCATTCATTCGTTCCATTGCTCATGGAGACCCAATTGCGGTAACAGCACATGAGGCGATGGAGGCATTGCGCATTGCTGAATTAATTAATGCATCAGCAACAAGAACCATCACTGGTTGAACACGATGCGTTTTCTGGTTTTGTTCCATAGACAGTGATACTGAGTATTGTAGCATTGCTAGATTGATACTCGGTGATTTGTTCTGCAGATAAATATTCTGCTAGAATATCTTGCGGCAATACAATCGTTTTTTGTTTTTGGACTTCAATATTCGTGAAGCCAATTGTCCTCAATAAAGAAAGATATTCATCTTTTTGAATTGCACCAGAAACGCAACCTGCATACATTTCTGCAGCACCTTGAATTTCAGTAGGTAGTTCACCATTCAATACGATATCTGAAACACTGAAATGTCCACCAGGTTTTAGCACACGATACATTTCAGAAAATGCCTGCGCTTTATCGGGAACAAGATTCAATACACAATTGCTAATGATCACATCTACACGATTTGCAGAAATGGGCATATGCTCTATATCGCCCAATCGAAATTCCACATTGTTGAAGCTCAAAGAATCAGCATTATTTCTTGCCTTTTCAATCATTGATGGTGTCATGTCTAATCCAATGACTTTACCTGTTTCACCGGTGATTGCTCTTGCAATGAAACAATCATTACCCGCACCAGATCCAAGGTCAAGAACTGTATCTCCTTGTTGTATCTGCGCAAACTCAGTAGGAACTCCACATCCCAATCCTAAATCAGCATCTTTGTGATAGCCACTTAGAGCAGTATAATCTTCTGCAAATATTGCATAGTCAATGGTCGAGCACCCACCTGCACCACAGCAAGATGCAGCATTGTGTTCTTTGCTTTGATTTGCAATTTCAGAATAGGTTTCCTTTACGAGTTGCTTTTTATCCTGAGCAGTTATCATCACTTTATCCTGATATGGGAGATGTCATCGTACAATAGTACACTATTTTCTATTCTTTTCATTTCGTTCATCAATTTCATCATCGAATAACATTCGAATAGCAGGCGTTACTCTGTCATCAAATTGTCCTGTTTTTACTGCCCAAGTGAATGCGATTAGGAATCCACCCGCGACAAGAACGCTGAATGCAATCAGCATGAAAATAACTTCCATTATTCAGCCTCCACATTTGGTATATGCCTTGCTATCCATGATGTCATACCTAATGAAAAACCAATCACCGTCAAAGAACTCACCGGCATCAGAATAGCCGTGTATAGAGGAGTGAGAAATCCCATCAAAGCAAGACTCAATCCAATGACATTATAAACAATTGATATGATGAATGCACCGATGATAATAGTAGAACCTGACTTTGCATATTTCTTGAGTATATCAAAATATGGTAATGACTCTGAACTCATGATAATATCACAACCCGGAGTAAATGATGAGATATGTTCGGTTACTGCAACTCCTACATTGCTTTTCTTCAGTGCTCCAGCATCATTAATACCATCACCAACCATCACAATGATTTCATCATCGAATTGTGCATGTAATGCATCTATGAATTGAGATTTTAGTTCGGGACTTTGATGAAAGCGTAGAGATTTTTCCCCATCAAATCCTGATGCATAATGATATGCATGTTTATCATCATCACCAGATAATAAATACGTTGTTAATGAATCATCATCTTTCAATCGTTTGAGCATTGGTAGAATGCCATTTCTTGGTCCTACATGGATTTTGAATATTCCATATGGAATCCCATCAATGCTGAGAAAAACACCATTCTCTATTGTATCATGTATGTAATTAGAAGAACCAAGTTGAATTTCATGTCCACGAAATTGTGATATCCAACCTTTTCCAGGCACTTCTTTGAACATATCACATCGAATTCCATTCAGATTTCCAATAGTATTTCTTTTTGATAGCCAAGCAGCAATCATTCTGCTTTTTGGATGCGTGGATGCAAGACATCCGGATATAATCATTTCAATATCAGTCTGCATGAGTTCAATTCCTTCATACTCAACTTGTCCTTCTAAGGATGAAGTCAATGTGCCTGTCTTATCAAATACGATTGAATGTGCAGATCCAAATTCCATAACCGTTTCGGGATTTTTATAGTAAACACCTTTCTTGGCTGAAAGCCGCATGATATTTCCCAAAGTGAATGGTCCGGCTAAAGTCAATGCACATGGACAAGCAATGATGAGCACAGCTGTAAAAACATTTAATGCTAATGGAATATCAGGCCAGTACATTGCGCCACCAATGATGGCGAGTATAATTGTAAATACTGTAAAATACTTCGCGAATATTGCAGATACATGAAGCAATGTAGATTCTGTTTTCACTCCATTATCTGAATTCCACATGCGAAGCAGAGAACTTCTTGAAACCTCATTTCGAACTTCCACTTTGAGTGTTGGCCCAAGAACACGAGCGCCAGCATAGATAATACCACCTTTAATCATCTCTACTGGAGTTGATTCACCAGTGATAAAACTATAATCTATATGCCCAATATTTGAAAGCAATATAGAATCAGCTGGTATAATTTCTTGATTATGAATAATCAGAGTATCACCAACTCTGATAGAGGAAACTGGTGTACTTATCTCATATTCATCTTCAATCACAGTGCATTGCAGTGGAATAAATGATGAATGATCCCTATCAAATTCCAATGCATCGAAAGATTTTTTTTGAAATAGTCGGCCAACTAGTAAAAAGAATACAAGACCCGAAAATGAATCCATGAAGCCGGGACCACTATTGGACAATATTTCATAAAGACTCCTTCCATATAATGCGATGATTCCCATTGCAATTGGAATATCAAGATTCATTGTTTTACTACGTAAACCAGCAAATGCATTTTTGAAGAATGGAAGTGCGCTATAGAGTATGACAGGTAAAGAAAAGAGAAGATTCAAACCCGAGAACAGCAAGGAAAAATGTGAACCCATCAGATTCATGCCCTGATCAAAATATCCGGGTAAACTGAATAGCATCATATTACCAAAAGCAAAACCTGCTATAGCTAGTCGAATATACATAGCTCGATTGGATATGTCTTTTTGCTTCTTACCTACTGATGCAAGTGATAAATCTGGTTCATAACCGAGAAGGGTAAGCAATTCAACTATAGATCGTAAAGAAGTTTGTTTACTATCATAATAGACCGTAATACGTTTTCCAGCAAGTTCTAATCGAGAGCGTATAATTCCCTGATTAATGAATGGAAGTTTTTCTAATAACCATACGCATGAAGCACAGTGCACGGAAGGTAATGTAAAAGTTACTTGAGCTTTATAATCCAATTGATATTCGAGCAAGGAATCCGCAATTGATGAATCATCTAGAAATGCGAATCGTTCCATACTTTTATGCGCGAGATGTTTCAGTGATATCACCTTCGGATCTTCCATGGAATAATATCCACAGAGATCATGTTTAGCAAGTAATTCATAGACAGTTTTACAACCTTCACAACAAAAGTGTATTTCTTTAGAAATGATATCATCCTTCCCACATTGTTCTCCGCAATGCGCACATTGAATGTCTTTTGCTATTGATTCTTGTTTCATGAAAGAGTCCTCCTATTGCTCCACAAAATTCATCGTTATATGTCAATCATACTATGATATTTGTCATGCGATCAATCCACTTTACTATATTGCATGAGTCATATGGAGATATCATTCATGCTCATTACAATAGTACAATCTTTCCCTAAATATGCTGACACTGCATTTAACCTAAATTCTATACATAGTATCATAGATTCCACTAAAACTGATCTATTGATATTCCCCGAATTAGCTACAAGTGGATATTTCTTTACGGAGAAGTCGCATATCATGCCTCATACATTGATATGGAATAAATCTTTAGAGTTAATGAGTATTCAAGAAAAGGCAACACAGACAGATACAATCATTGTGATTGGTTTTCCTGAAAAGGAAGGAGATGTACTCTATAATTCAGCTGGTATTTTCATGCCTGAAGCGAGTCAATCAAGAGTATATAGAAAAACACATCTTTTTTATAAAGAGCATTTGATATTTGAACCTGGTAATACAGGATTTTTCTGCATTCATGATCCAAAACATGATTGCAATATTGGCATCATGATTTGTTATGATTGGCGCTTCCCGGAAGCAGCAAGATCACTTGCATTGCAAGGAGCAGATATTATTGTATGTCCTTCCAATTTAGTTACCACTCTTTCTGGAAAAGTATTCCCTGCGAGAGCCATTGAAAATAAAGTGTATGTGGCAGTGGCAAATCGTATTGGTGAAGAAACACTTGAAGGCGAATCATTGCTCTTCCGTGGTGAATCTGCAATGTATGATTATCTCGGCGAACGCATTGCAATGGCATCTTTTGGAAATGAAGAGATAATCCATGCTGAAATCAATCCAGCCGAAACACGCAATAAAGCATTCAACTCGGTGAATGACATCTTTGCAGATAGAAGAAAGGAAATGTATTATTCATCGAAATCACTCGTAGAGCATGTTACTACATCGCATTCCCCTTTAATCAATGGTGTATAACATAAGCCGAGTATGCTCCGATAATAGCCGAATGCTCTCCGATAACAGCCGAATGCTCTCCGATAACAGCCGAATGCTCTCCGAGCGAAGCCGAGGAGAGCAGCACTTCGCATGAGTAGGTAAGAAATGTACAAATTGAGAAATGGAAGAATTGAGAAATGGAAGAATGAAATTATGAATGTGGAATTGAAAATGGAATGTAAAACGTATAGCCTGGAGTCTTAATTCTAGTCTCGAGTTTTAACACGATGTTTATCTAGCTCACACCAGCCTATATTCTTCGCAATTGCCGAATGCTCTCCGAGCAAATCCGAGTGCTCTCCAGGAATTGCCGAGTACTCTCCGAGCGAAGCCAAGGAAAGCAGCCCCCATGATGATACACCAGAATATATGACCCCGCTGGGGTCAATATACAGTGCGGCTTCATTTGATCAAGATAAGTGAAGGTATTAGGACACCGGAGGTGTCAAATACACTTAGCCGTGTAAGCACCACCTTCACCAATGACACCGAAGGTGTCAGATATAACATTTTCTCTCCAATACAAACAATACCTTCCGAGCATTGTCGAGGAAAGCTGCACTTCGCATAAGTAGGTAAGAAATGTACAAATTGAGAAATGGAAGAATGAAATTATGAATGCGAAATTGAAAATGAAATGAAAAATGTATAGCCTGGAGTCTTAATTCTAGTCTCGAGTTTTAACACGATGTTTATCTAGCTCACCCCAGCCTATATTCCGCGCAATTGCCGAATACCCTCCGAGCATTGTCGAGGAGAGCAGCACTTCGCATGAGTAGGTAAGAAATGTACAAATTGAGAAATGGAAGAATTGAGAAATGGAAGAATGAAATTATGAATGTGGAATTGAAAATGAAATGAAAAATGTATAGCCTGGAGTCTTAATTCTAGT
>JACCDW010541870.1_pt1 | contig 13325 bp, 13 predicted proteins | sample 7449781 | NCBI WGS metagenome assembly JACCDW01 (sample SAMN15323449, study PRJNA562643) | freshwater metagenome | isolation source: river surface water | place: USA:Blue River Watershed | collected 2017-08-18 | reverse complement strand
GGCGTTGAATTCACATTTGCCTTTGCGCCCTCTGCCGCAACATTTCCTACCCAATCTGCATATTCACCCTTGGTTACACAATTGGTGAACTTCTGAGAAGTAATTCCTACAGATGCTCCCGCAGCAGCGAGTGAGTTATTGGTCCATGCGCCTGAGTTCTCCTTAGGCTGAGTCAAATAAAGCATCTTGTGATAATCAAGGAACTTACCTTCATCTGCAGAACATGCAGCAGCATTTGCTGCCGCAATTGATTCAGGTCCTAGGAAAGATAGGGTGTGATAAACGACAGTTGCCTTCTTATCCGCAATCAGCGCCTCAAGATAATCCCCTTGAGCTGCTTCAAATTGCGCACAAACAGGGCATTGGAAATCTTCATAGATATCGATAACAGGTACACCTGTGAGTTCGCCATTGAAGACGATGCCGTAGCCACGATCTGCTGAGACGCTTGCAGGAATCTTTGCATCAGAATTTGTCTGCTTTGAAAGCAGAGTCGGAACAAGCATTAATAAGGTAACTCCGAGGACGACAACAATTACTAAGTTTCTAGTGAAGTTATCTTTGCCTGGCTGCTGCTTTTTGCTCATCTACTTATCCTTTTCTGTGGAAGCGGTTACTGCTGATGGCGTCTTATCGAGTGCAAATTTACTTCGTGGGTTGAGAAAAAGGTAAATCCCAAGGGCAGCAAGGCCTGCATCGCGCAAGAGTGGAGTGAGGTAGTTCGCCTCACCGGGCTCTACCTTTCCTCCCCCACCGAAGCAGCCACAGTCAATCGATAGACCGCGCGCCCACGCCTGAGAGATTCCGATTACAAAGACCAACATTAAAAGCGCGCTCAATATTCCCATAAAGCGCGTACCTGCACCGAGGATGAGCAGTATTCCCATAAAGATTTCAGCAAAGGGGAGAACAATTCCTATGAAATTTGCTACAGAGACGGGCAACATCTCGTACGCACGCACTGCCATCTGAGATTTATCGAGTTCATCAAATTTGAGGTATCCAGCAAGGAAGAGAACTCCCCCGAGCGTCAGGCGCGCCACTAGTCCGATCCATGGTGCAGACTTTTCGAAGCTTGTTTTACTCATCGTCCTTCACGTACTCCCTTTGAAAGCTCTGCTGCTAAATCTTGTACTGCTTGTAATCCACTTTCCTCATTCGGTGCATCAAGAAGCTTATTGATAAATGCTGACCCAACAATAACACCGTCTGCGTAAGCGGCAACACCCTTAGCTTGTTCGCGGGTTGAGACTCCAAGGCCAACTGCGACTGGAGTCTTTGAACTCTTGCGAATGCGAGCAACGAGATCTGCGGCCCCTGTAGAAACGCTAGTACGAGTTCCGGTAACGCCCATCAAACTTGCCGCATAGATAAATCCACCGCAGCGCGAAGTGACTTGATCCAGTCGTGCATCTGTAGTGCTTGGCGCTACGACATAGATTGGATTGATTTGGCTACTTTCAACTGCGTTCTTCCAGCGTGATGATTCTTCAATTGTGAGATCTGGAGTGATTACACCTGATCCCCCATTGTTATGAATTGCTTCTGCGAATTTTTCAACGCCATATTTTTCAATTGGATTCCAGTAGGTCATCACGACCGAAGGCACGCCCTTATCAGTTGCATATTTGAGTGCGTCAAAAACTTCTGCCGCACCAGTGCCCTGAGAGAGAGCGCGATCTGCGGCAGCCTGAATAGTTGGGCCATCCATCACAGGATCGCTATAAGGAAAACCAATTTCAATGGCATCTACTCCGCCAGCGATAAATGCATCGATAACTTTTTTGCATCCTGCTTGTGTAGGAAAGCCTGCAGGGATATATGCAATAAGGGCAGCTCTATCTTCACTTCGTACCTTTATAAAGAGATCTTCAAGCGCCGTACTCATTTACAGAGGAATTCCAAAGTAGGCAGCTGCTGTTTGAACATCCTTGTCGCCGCGACCTGAGAGGTTCAGTAAGAGAGTTGCACTTGGTCCAAGTTCTCGACCAATCTGCATTGCACCTGCAAGAGCATGTGCTGTTTCAATAGCAGGAATGATTCCTTCTGTCTTTGAAAGAAGTGAGAATGCTTCCATCGCCTGCGCATCTGTAATTGCGCGATATTCGGCGCGACCAATGTCGTGGAGATAAGCATGCTCAGGTCCAACACCTGGATAATCTAAACCTGCAGAAATTGAATGAGATTCAATTGTCTGACCGTTCTCATCTTGTAATACATAGGTGCGATTTCCGTGCAGTACTCCGGGAGATCCCCCAGTAATTGTCGCTGCATGACGTCCTGTTTCAACGCCATCACCTGCTGCTTCGAGTCCAATCAGCCTTACTGATTCGTCGCCGATAAAGCGATGGAAGATTCCGATTGCATTCGATCCGCCACCTACGCAGGCAAGGACAGCGTCGGGCAATTTGCCCGTAAGTGCTAAAACTTGTTCGCGAGATTCTTCGCCAATGATCTTATGAAAATCACGGACCATCGATGGGAATGGATGAGGGCCAGCGACCGTGCCCAGTAAGTAATGTGTAGTTTCGACATTTGTTACCCAATCGCGCATCGCTTCATTGATGGCATCTTTTAGCGTACGAGAACCTGATGTTACGGGCACAACTTCAGCGCCCAGTAATTTCATTCGAGCAACGTTAAGTGCTTGACGCTTTGTATCTTCTTCGCCCATGTACACGACGCATTCGAGCCCCATAAGCGCCGCAGCAGTCGCAGATGCAACACCATGTTGACCTGCACCAGTTTCAGCGATGATTCGTTTCTTGCCCATGCGCTTAGTGAGAAGCGCTTGTCCTAAAACATTATTGATTTTATGGCTACCGGTGTGGTTGAGATCTTCGCGCTTCAAAAGGATTCGAGCGCCGCCACAATATTCCGAGAAGCGCTTAGCTTCAGTGATGATGCTGGGACGACCGGTATATGTGCGGTGTAGTTCAGCAAGCTCTGCAATAAAAGTTGGATCGGTCTGCGCCTTAATACGCGCTGCATCTAACTCTTCAAGTGCGCCGATTAAAGCTTCGGGGACAAAGCGACCGCCATATTGGCCAAAGTGGCCTGCGAGGTCTTCAACGGTCGTCATGTGTACAGACTACCTGCGACCTAGTAATTCCTGCATGGCGGAAATTGGATTGCCAGACTTCACAAGCGCTTCTCCGACCAAAATCACAGATGCACCTGCCGATGCCGCGATTTCGACATCTTTATTGGTTGAGATCCCTGATTCAGCAACCCGAATGATTCCAGATGGAATTTGAGGGATAAGTTCTTGGAAAGCTCGGGTATCAACATCGAGCGTCTTCAGATTTCGCGAATTCACACCAATCATCCTAGGTGAGATATCCATGGCACTCTCTAGCTCTTGCGCAGTGTGGACTTCAATCAATGATGCCATTCCGAGTTCGCATGACAGGTCATAGAAATCTTTGAGTTGTGATTTCGATAAGGCAGCAACAATGAGCAAGACGATATCTGCACTATGCGCACGTGCTTCGAGGAATTGATACTCATCCACCATAAAATCTTTACGCAATACCGGTAATGAAACTCGCTTCTTTACTGCATCAAGATCTTCCAGCGAACCGCCAAAGCGTCGTCTCTCGGTAAGGACACTGATTGCTCCAGCTCCGGCTTCTTGATACTGCTCAGCAAGGGCTGCAGGATCGGCAATATCTGCAAGAGCACCTTTGCTGGGAGAAGATCGCTTGACTTCTGCAATAACGTTCATCTCATCGCGAGATAGAGATGCGTAGGCGTCAATCGGAAGGGACGCATTCTCCATCGCTTCATGAATCTGAGAAAGTGGCAGACGACGCGCTGCTAAATCTTCGCGGACTCCTTCGATAATGGAATCAAGAACGGTCATTTCTCATGCCCTACTTCATCAGTTGGGTCGATTCCATTATCCATTGCGTTCCACTCGGAGAGTTTCTTATTGGGAAGTTCTTTAGGTGTGCGCTCATACTTGGATGAGAGTTTGAGATAGCGACTAAGTGTTACTGCAATAACTGCGACGACCACGAGTGAGATAAAGAGCTTCATTTAGTGCTCATCTCATTCGCGGCTGCGATCGCGCCCAATACTGCTGCTGCCTTATTAAGTGTCTCTTCATACTCAGAGCGTGGATCTGAATCTGCAACGATTCCAGCACCTGCTTGTACATATGCCTTGCCCTGATGAATCAGCGCTGTGCGAATTGCGATACATGCATCGATATTTCCGGTGAAATCAAAGTATCCAATAGCACCGCCATAGAGTGCGCGACGAGTTGGTTCAAGGGTTTCGATAATCTCCATGGCTCGTGGTTTAGGTGCGCCAGAGAGAGTGCCTGCCGGAAATACTGAGAAGAGTGCATCAATAGGAGATTTATCCTTGCTAAGTTCTCCAATAACTGTTGAGACGATATGCATCACATGGGAATAGCGTTCAATATGCATGAAATCAACAACTTCAACGCTGCCAGCAGTGCATATGCGACCTAAATCGTTTCGCCCAAGGTCAACCAACATCAGATGCTCTGCGCGTTCCTTCGGATCAGCAAGAAGTTCTTCACCTAAGCGGATATCTTCTTCAACAGATGCAGAACGTTTACGTGTTCCTGCAATCGGATGGACCATCACTTCTCTATCAGTGACTTTAACGAGTGCCTCTGGACTGGAGCCTACGACATCAAAACCATCTTCAAATCGGAAGAGATACATGTACGGACTTGGATTGTTAAGGCGGAGCATTCGATAGATATCAAGAGCGTCGGCCTTGGCATCCATACCGAAACGTTGCGAGAGAACGATTTGGAACGCTTCACCTGCGCGAATTTCTTCCTTAGCAAGATCAACCTTGGATAGAAACTCCGCTTCCTTCATATTGATTTCAAATACAGGTTTACTTTGTGCAGGAATCTCAGAGACGTTTCCAGAGATCGGCTGCATCAGTTCGCTCCGCATTCGATCTAGGCGAGATTGCGCATCGCTAAATGCTTCATCGATGCGTTCGTTAGAGCCATCCCAGTTAATTGCATTAGCAATCAAGATGATTGTTCCATCGCTGTGATCGAGTACAGCTAAATCGCTGGTAAGAATGAAGGTAATCTCAGGTAGCGCTAGATCTTTCGCGGAGAGTTCTGGTAATTTCTCTAATCTACGGACTGCGTCGTAGCCCATATAACCAACAAGACCTCCGGTAAGAGTTGGTAAGCCTTCAATCTTTGGAGATTTCAGATGTGCAACACTCATGCGCAGCGCTGTCAGTGGATCCATTCCTGTGGGTACACCAGCAGGTGGCGTGCCAATCCATGTTGCAAGGCCATCTCTTTCAGTCAGTGAAGTTTGGCTATGGGCTCCAATAAATGAGTAACGAGACCAGGCTCCCCCATGTTCTGCCGATTCCAAAAGAAATGTTCCAGCTTTGTTCTTAGCTAGCTTCTTATAAATATTAAGCGGAGTCTCGCCATCGGCTAAGAGTTTGCGGTAGACCGGAATAACGTTATTGCTCTTGGCGTACTCTCGAAATTCTTCTAGCTTCATAGAGATTCCACTCCTTCTGAAGTAATCCTTCTTGATGTGATTCTTCGATGGAAGCAGCTGCGATCGCCTGTATGGCATGCAGCCCCTATCTGTTCTACCTTCATCACGAGAGCATCTCCATCGCAATCGATATCGATGGAGTGAACTAATTGAGTGTGGCCAGATGTTGCGCCTTTCTCCCAGAGCTCATTTCGGCTACGAGAGAAGTAAGTGGCTTTCCCTGTCGCTAAAGTGATTGCAAGTGACTCTGCGTTCATGTAGGCAAGCATCAGAACCTCATTGCTCTTCACATCTTGAGCTACTACTGGAATCAGTGCTTGAGGGTCTTTGAGGAGCGCAGTTACTTCCGGCGAGAGTTCCGCGGAATGATCTTGGCTCATGTCCTTATTCTGCCTTACGCGGTGCGTGCGTTGCGCACTGAATAGTTGTGATCACCCAGGTACTTCTTCACATCGCCAATGCGGTGAACTCCAAAGTGAAAGACGCTGGCAGCTAAGAGCGCATCGGCACCAGCGTCGAGGGCGGCTGCAAAATCTTCGAGTGAACCTGCTCCGCCACTTGCAATCAAGGGAACCTTGGAAACGGCGCGAACTGCAGTAATCATTCCAATGTCATATCCGGCGCGAGTGCCATCTGCATCCATGGAATTGAGGAGAATTTCTCCCACGCCTAATTCGCATGCCTTTTCAACCCAGGCAAGTGCATCGAGGCCGGCGCTTTGTCTGCCGCCGTGAGTAGTAACTTCAAAACCAGAATCTGTTCGGGCTCTACGTGCATCAATGGAGATAACCAGAACTTGCGAACCAAATCGATCTGCAATTTCTGCAATGAGTTCAGGGCGAGCAATTGCAGCGGTATTAATGCTGACCTTGTCAGCTCCTGCTCGTAATAAACGATCGACATCATCTACAGATCGAATGCCACCGCCAACTGTCAGTGGGATAAAAACTTGTTCTGCTGTTCGGCGAACAACATCGAGAGTCGTTTCTCTGCCAGCAACACTTGCAGAAATATCGAGGAAGGTAAGTTCATCTGCGCCTTCTGCTCCATAGAGGGCAGCCATCTCAACGGGATCACCTGCATCTTGGAGATTGATGAAGTTGACTCCTTTTACAACTCTGCCATCTGTAACATCGAGGCAAGGAATAATTCGAACTGAGAGGCTCATCGCTTGGTGAGCTCCAGTGCTTCTTGCAGCGTGAATGCACCGGCATAGAGCGCCTTCCCAACAATTGCGCCTTCGACGCCACTAGAACACAACGAAGCAAGCGCTGCAATGTCATCGAGGCTGGAAATTCCGCCAGATGCAATAACAGGCGCCTTAGTAGCCGCACAAACCTCTCGTAACAAAGTTAGATTCGGTCCTTGAAGTGTTCCGTCCTTAGTTACATCAGTAACAACATATCGCTGGCAACCATCACGCTCTAGGCGCTCGATTGTTTCGAAGAGATCGCCACCTTCTTGCGTCCATCCACGAGCCGCCAAAACGTGACCACGCACATCAAGACCAACTGCAATCTTGTCGCCATGTTCAGCGATGACTTTCGATGTCCACTCTGGATTTTCAAGTGCTGCAGTGCCCAAGTTGATTCTGCGACAACCTGTTGCAAGGGCGCGTGTCAGAGATTCGTCATCTCGGATACCACCGGATAGTTCAACCTTGATATCCAGTTTGCCGACTACCTCTGCTAAGAGCGCGCTATTTTCTCCGCGACCAAATGCTGCATCAAGATCTACAAGGTGGAGCCACTGCGCACCCGCTGATTGAAATTCAAGTGCTACTTCAAGCGGATTGCCATATGCAGTCTCTGCGCTGAGTTCACCTTGGACTAAACGAACTGCTCTTCCATCCTTTACATCAACTGCCGGTAGTAGCTCTAGATAACTCATAACGATGATGTCCAATTCTTAATTAAGGCCAGTCCAGCATCTCCAGATTTCTCTGGGTGAAATTGTGTTGCACTTATTGCTCCATCTTCAACGGCTGCCAGGAAATCTTCATCGTAGTGCGCCATGGTCGAGAGTGAGCCGACCTTCTCTTTGACTGCGTATGAGTGAACAAAGTAGAAAGATTGATCTTCAACACCTGAGAAGAGCGAACTGCCTGCAGGAACAGAGACGGAATTCCATCCCATGTGAGGCGCAATTGGTGCTTTAAGTTTTTCAACTGTCGCGTTCCAAATTCCGACGCCCTGATGTGTGCCATGTTCAACGCCGGATGCGAAGAGAATCTGCATTCCAACACAGATGCCCAGAGTTGGACGTTGTAGCGAAATTCTCTCGCGCACTAGTTGATCACCGCGAACGGATTGCAGACCTGTCATGCAGGCAGCGAATGCGCCAACCCCAGGTACTACTAAACCTTCTGCGTTGAGCGCAGTTTCATAATCTGAAGTGATCTGGACTTCTTTACCCGAAGTTTCAAATGCGCGTTGCGCTGAACGAAGGTTTCCTGATCCGTAATCGAGAATTGCAATCACGAATCTAGAGTGAACCCTTTGTTGATGGAATCCCAGCAACGCGTGGATCAATCGCAACAGCATCACGAAGAGCGCGAGCGACCGCTTTAAATTGAGCCTCAAATACGTGGTGCGCATTTCGACCTTCAAGTACACGCACGTGAAGTGCGATACGAGCCTCAGCGACAATGGATTCCCAGATGTGCTTGCCGAGAGTTGTATCGAATGTTCCGATGAGTTCAACAATCTCTGGTTGGCGGTGAACTAAATATGGACGACCTGAAAGATCAACAGCTGCCTGCACCAAGACTTCATCGAGTGGAACCATCGCATCTCCAAAGCGACGAATGCCTGCTTTATCACCGAGGGCCTCGCGCAAAGCTTGGCCAAAAGCAAGAGAGGTGTCTTCAACTGTGTGATGAGAATCGACATCGACATCACCAGTTGTCTTAACAGTGAGATCGAAACCTGAGTGCTTTCCTAATTGCGAGAGCATATGGTCAAAGAATGGAACACCGGTCTCTACTGAGATTTCGCCAGTTCCATCGAGATTAATCTCAACGAGGACGCTTGATTCTTTCGTTGTGCGTTCTACACGTGCTTTTCTCATTACATCTCCCCCAGGCATGCCGATAGCGCATCGATAAATTTCTTATTCTCGGCCTCATTGCCAATGGTGACTCTTAAGTGACCCAATAATCCCACATCTCGGATGAGAACTCCCCTATCGAGCAGGTGACGCCAGAGATCTTCGGATGAAGGCTTAAATCCGGTGAAGAGTAAGAAGTTGGAGCTACTTGGAAGAACAGTGAGCCCAAGGTTTACAAGATCAATCGCCATCTTTTCTCGCGCGATACGCAATTGCGAAACGGTGCCCAGAAGTTCGCCTTGGAAATCGAGTGCGACCTCTGCTGCTGCTTGAGTAAGTGCGCTGAGGTGATACGGCAATCTCACTAAGAAGAGAGCGCTGATTACAGATGGATGTGCCACCAAATAACCAACTCGTGCGCCAGCAAATGCAAAGGCCTTGCTCATGGTACGAATCACAACAATCTGTGGGTACTTCTCAATAAGAGTTACAGCCGAGACTTCATCGGAGAATTCAGCATAGGCCTCATCAATAACGAGAAGTCCAGGAACGCTCTTCGCTAACTTCTCAATTGCTTCAATCGTGATTGATTCGCCCGTTGGATTGTTAGGCGTTGTGATAAATGTAAGTGCAGGTTGTGCAACCTTGATCTGCTCTTGCGCACTATCGATATCGAGCGAGAAATCTGAATTTCTCGTGCCAGCGACCCAAGAAACCTGACAAACCTTAGCAATCAGCGGGTGCATTGAATAAGAAGGCGTGAAACCAAGTGCCGATGATTTTCCGAAAGCCAGGAAGAGAGATTGAATGATCTCGTTGCTCCCATTAGCCGCCCAGATATTTTCGGTTGTCAGAGTTGTGCCAGAGAGCGAATTGATGAAATCGGCTAATTTGCTGCGCAGCTTTGTGGCATCTCTATCTGGATAACGATTGAGGCTCGAGGCAACTTCTGCAACGCGCAGTGAAATCGCCTGAGCCAGCTCTTTAGATGGCGAATATGGATTCTCGTTTGTATTCATCACAGCATCAGCTGGAAGTTGAGGAGCGCCATATGGCGAAAGAGAACGTAGGTCATCACGCAGAGGAAGCCACGATGGCCAATTCATCTGAGTCATGAATTCTCCAAACGTACGCTGATCGCCTCACCGTGCGCTGGTAAATCTTCAGAGTTAGCAAGAGTTATCACTGTCTGTGCAATCTCGCGGAAAGCCACTTCACCGTATTCAATAAAGTGAAGTCCGCGTAGGAAAGTTTGTACCGAAAGACCGCTGCTGTGACATGCACATCCTCCTGTTGGCAGTACGTGATTCGAGCCAGCTGAATAATCACCGAGTGAGACAGGTGAGAATCGACCGATAAAGACAGCTCCAGCATTTCGTATCTTCTGAGCATCGGTTGCTGAACTCTTCGTTTGAATCTCTAAGTGCTCTGCCGCGTAGGCATTAACAACATCAAGGCCCTGTTCGATTGAATCAACCACGGCTATAGCAGATTGTTTTCCACCAAGCGCTTCGCGAATTCGATCTGAGTGCTTGGTTTTCGCAACGCGACGAGCGAGTTCTTCTTCAACTTCTGCAGCTAACTTCTCCGAAGTTGTTACCAAGATTGCCGCTGCGATGACATCATGTTCTGCTTGGCTAATCAAATCTGAGGCAACTTCCGCTGCTATCGCCGTTTCATCAGCCAAGATCGCAATCTCAGTTGGACCCGCCTCTGAATCAATTCCGATAATTCCACGCAGTGCTCGCTTTGCTGCAGCTACATAGATATTTCCAGGACCGGTAACGAGATCACATTTCTGGCAGAGGTCTTTCATTCCGTATGCAAAGAGTGCAATCGCTTGCGCTCCCCCAACTGCATATACCTCTGTGATTCCAAGAAGCGCACATGTTGCAAGGATTGTTGGGTGCGGTAAGCCACCAAACTCCTTCTGTGGTGGAGATGCGACAGCGATACTTGGGACCTCTGCAATTTGCGCAGGTACGACATTCATAATCACACTACTTGGATAGACAGCGCGACCACCTGGAACATAGAGGCCAACGCGATCAACGGGAATCCAGCGCTCTGTAACGACGCCACCATCGACCACAACTGTCTTTGTATCGGTACGCCTTTGATCTAAGTGAACTTTACGAATTCGTTCTATTGAGATCTCAAGTGCAGCGCGGATCTTCGGATCTAAGCCACTAAGAGCTGCATCAAGAGCGCTCTGTGGCACGCGGATGGATGGTGGAGTAACCCCGTCGAATTCAGCTGCAAGTTCGATGAGATCAGATTCAGATCCATCACGGACTCGCTTTAAGATCGGTTCGATTGCAACCATAGCCTGTGCCACATCAAGTGAAGCGCGTGGAAGTTGCTCGAGATAACCAGCCTTATCGAGCGATTTTCCACGTAGGTCTACTGTACGAATCACCTTCGTATTCTACTTTGCTCGCCAGCAACGGCGAGACGAGATTAAACCCTAACGAGACAGTCGGGACCGAGAATCGCTTTAAGGTCTGCGCTCAAACTTGGTGATGATGTTACTAGCGCGTCAATTTTGTGAGTTGTCGATTTCTGCTGATCGATTACTTGCAGGTGAACTTCGCGCTTACCTGGATGCGAGCGAAGAATCTCTTTAATTCGCTCGACGATTGGTGGCGTTATTTGTGCTGCTGGAACCGAGATTAGCAAGGGACCAGTAGGCGCCGCAGAAATATCTGGCATCTTCATTTCAAGTGCAGTAAAGCGAACTTGTTCATCAGTACGAGAGAAACGTCCACGAACCACAACTACTCGATCTTCTGTCAATGAAAGTGCATATTGGTTATATGTATTTGAGAAGAAGAGAACCTCAATTGCGCCTTCAAGATCTTCTACATTTACAACAGCCCAAGAAGCCCCTTGACGTGAAACTTTTCGTTGAATTCCGGTGATGAGTCCACCAATTGTGACTACACCTTCCGGTGGACTGTCATCGAGTAATTGGCTGATTGACATATCTGTATGTGAACGCAGAATGTGTTCAACGCCAAGTAGCGGATGATCAGAGACATAGAGGCCGAGCATCTCGCGCTCGAAGGTAAGAAGAGTGGACTTATCCCATTCAGTTTGTGGAATTTCGATATCAAGTCCGACAACTGTTGAGACGGAGTCTCCCCCGAAGAGATCGAACTGACCGATTGCTTCAGCGCGCTTTGTCTCAATAACTGAGTCAATCGCTTCAAGGTGAATCGCCATCAAACCTTTTCGAGGATGGTTGAGAGAATCAAAAGCACCAGCTTTTACAAGAGATTCGATGGTCTTCTTATTGCAGACATTGGCATCGACCTTGGCAAGGAAATCACCGAATGATTGGAAGGCACCTTTAGCTGTACGTGAAGCCTTAATCGAGGCAACAACGCCTTCGCCAACATTTCTAATTGCGGCAAGTCCGAAGCGGATATCTTTTCCGCGAGGTGTGTACTCGGCATCTGATTCATTGACATCGGGTGGAAGAACCTTGATTCCCATTCGACGGCATTCCGAGAGATAGAGGGCTGATTTATCTTTATCATCGCGCACACTTGTGAGAAGTGCTGCCATATATTCGGTTGGAAAATTTGCCTTGAGGTAAGCGGTCCAGAATGAGACAACGCCATACCCGGCGCTATGTGCTCGGTTAAATGCATAATCAGAGAATGGAATAAGGACTTCCCATAGGCGTTTGATGGCAGCTTCAGAGAAGCCGTTTGCCTTCATTCCAGCTTCAAAGGGAATGTACTCCTTATCAAGAATCTCTTTATTCTTCTTACCCATCGCCTTACGTAAAAGATCTGCGCGCCCAAGGGTAAAGCCAGCAACTTTCTGAGCAATTGCCATTACCTGCTCTTGATAAACAATGAGTCCATATGTGTCGCCAAGAATCTCTTGTAACGGTTCAGAGAGTTCAGGGTGAATTGGTTCGACAGGCTTGCGACCATTCTTGCGATCTGCATAGTTGTTGTGCGCGTTCTCGCCCATAGGTCCTGGTCGATAGAGCGCGATAACAGCAGAGATGTCGGCAAATGAATCTGGTGACATGCTGCGCAGAAGTGCACGCATAGGTCCACCGTCGAGCTGGAAGACACCCAAGGTATCTCCGCGAGAGAGAAGTTCGAAGGTCTTCTGATCTGCCAGTGGCAAATCCTCTAAAACAATATCTATATTTTGATTTGCCTTGATATTCAAAAGCGCATCATCGAGAACAGAGAGGTTTCGAAGTCCAAGGAAGTCCATCTTGAGAAGGCCCGTTGATTCGCAAGCACCCATATCGAATTGAGTGATGATTGCGCCATCTGCTTCGCGGCGGTGAATAGGAATAACGTCGAGCAACGGTTCACGAGAAAGGATTACACCTGCTGCGTGTACACCCCACTGTCTCTTGAGGCCTTCAAGACCTTTAGCAAGATCTACAACGCGCTTGGAATCTGGATCGCTCTCGTACAAACTGCGGAATTCACCAGCTTCACCATGTCGTGGATCCTTACTGTCGAATACTCCCGAAAGCGTGATGTCTTTACCCATAACTGATGGTGGAAGTGCCTTAGTGAGTTTTTCACCAATCGCATATGGATAACCGAGTACGCGGGTTGCATCCTTAAGCGATTGCTTCGATTTAATTGTTCCGTAAGTAATAATCTGCGCTACGCGGTCTTCGCCGTACTTCTCTGTTGCATAACGAATCATCTCTGAACGTCTGCGTTCGTCGAAGTCGAGATCGATATCAGGCATCGAAATACGTTCCGGATT
>JACCDW011778213.1_pt1 | contig 13326 bp, 12 predicted proteins | sample 7449781 | NCBI WGS metagenome assembly JACCDW01 (sample SAMN15323449, study PRJNA562643) | freshwater metagenome | isolation source: river surface water | place: USA:Blue River Watershed | collected 2017-08-18 | reverse complement strand
GGACCCAGGGTGCAGGTGGAGCAGGTTCAGTTGGAAATGCCGCAAGTTGTATTGCGTCCAGCGGGCTTACGAACCTCGCAAAGTCATACGTAAGTGGTCTTGTCAGCAGCTACACCAGCTCATATACGAGTTCTGCCGTGCCTACGGAGCCGGTAAAGTTGGTAGAAAAGGAAGTTGGCGGACTTACAAGTCTGGGAATGAGCTGGGACCAGATTGGCTTTTGTCTTATTAACGCCATTATCGACTATATCGGAAAGGCAACAGTGGCTTGGATTAACAGCGGATTCCAGGGTAACCCTGTATTCGTGGACAATCCAGAGCAGTTCTTTGCCGATATTGCCGATATTCAGGCAGGTCAGTTCATAAACGAGCTCAGCAACGGATTTTTATGTTCTCCGATCCAGAATATAGTCCGTGTAAACCTGGCAACCAGCTACAATAGCAAGATTTCTCCTTACGGACAGCAAGCACAATGTACGTTTAGTGGATCAGTCGCAAATATGGAGAAATTTATGTCAGGTGAGTCGTTTAGCTGGAATGACTGGTACTCATATACTCAGAATCCTCAGAATAACCCTGTAGGAGCAACGGTGTACGGTAATATTGAACTTGATCGGCGAATCGCTCAGAGTCTCGGTATGCAGTCGACTTTGCTTGGATGGGGACGAGGTTTCCTTTCTCATACTGATCCTGCAACGGGCAAGATCACTAGTCCTGGTTCTGTCATCGAGGGACAGGTCAACCAGCGACTCTTTAGTGGTGAAAGTCGAATCCAAATTGCCGACGAGTTTGATGAGGTTGTGAACGCACTCGTGAACTCTTTGATCAAGATTGCAATCAACGAGGCAACTCAGAATTAATACTAATCAACAGTTGTTGTTGCTTAGTATTTCGCTTTGTCTGGTATAATTCATGGTAATGAAGAAGTGCTTTGCAAAGATTTTACTGCTCGCTATTTGTCTATTTGTCGTGAGCGCTCCTTTGCATGTGTATGCGCAGAACCAAACTGCAAACGTTAATGATCCTCAGCAAGGATCATCCGTTGGTAGTATTTTTAATAAATGGAGGACAGATGTAACGTCCTCTGTGATAAGTACGGCTGCAACCTATCTTGGTAATGGCGGAGGATTAAGCGGAACTGCTGCCGTTGCAATGAATACTGGGCCAATTAAGGCTGGTCTGGAACTGGGGGGTGAGGCAATTAAGTCTGTTGTTGGACAATTTGTTCGAACCGCAGGACTCGGTTTCACTGCGCTGGCCGCACTTATTTTGATGGTCTCGGGAGAGGCGTTTGATTTTGTACTCGGGGCTACCGTTACAGGTGAGGGTGTTGTTAGTTTATTTAATATAATTCAACCTAGTATTCTTCTAAGTTGGACTATCGTCCGTGACGTAAGCAATATCATTATTGTTTTCTCTCTTTTGTATCTTGCAATCAAAACAATAATTGATGGTAATGGATTCGCAGACAAGAAGGTGCTTGCTGGTGTTTTGGTGGCTGCGCTCTTCATTAATTTTAGTCTATTCTTTACAAAATTGGTGTATCAGGTTTCAAATGAGGTAGGTACTTCAATAGTAAAAGAGATAAAGCTTGGAAGCGAAGGCATCGGATCGTTTTCAACTGGTGTTATGCAGATATTCGGCCTTCAGGCACTGTTTGTAAAAAATATCTTCATTGATAACCAGGATTGGTCAGGAATGTGGAATACGCTTAACTCTAGTATCCTGACCAGTTTGATGTTTATTGGTTTGTCGGTTATCTTCTTCGTATTCTCCTTTGTTTTGGCTAAGCGTTTTTTTGTTTTCGTACTTCTTATGATTTCTTCTCCACTAGGGCTCATTTCTTTTTTTATACCTTGGCTGGAGGGAGTTAAGAAGTCGTGGTGGGGTCAGCTTAAGGGACAGGCACTGTATCTTCCTGCATTCTTCATAACCCTGTATATTTCTATGTCGCTCATGAGCAATATTATTGGCTCGCTGAATCCTCAGACTATTGCAAATATGTCTAACGTAAATCTTCAAACGGCAGGTACAGTCAACTCACAATTGGGGGCAATAGCAGTGAGCGGTGTTAATGTTTTTATCTACACATTGTTTACATACATCCTGTGCTTAGGATGTTTGTTGTTGCCAATTCTTCTTCCTAACAAGATAGCTTCAGCGGGAGCGGGTGCCATGAACAGCTTTGGTAGTTGGGCTACGGGGAAAGTAAGGGCTATGCCGGGTATGGCGGGTAGGTTTGCTGGACGAACAGTTGCAGGCGGCGCCGCACGTACTGGAAGACTTGTTGGTGTTGGGGCGTCTAACTTGTTTAGCGGAGGTCTTACAATAGATCCTGCAAAAAGAAAGCAGAATCTGAAGGATCTACAGGAACGCGCTCGAAACGGTGATGTTGCTGCCAAAGGGCGCCTACGCATTGCAGAAGGTCTTAAGAACAGAACGTACGATCTACGAAACGTTGGAGGTTTTGGTAAGAAGATGGGTATCGGTGATGGAATTAAAAATTGGGACGATGCGGTAAAGGCTAAAAAGGAAAAGCTCGAGAAGAAGCAAAAGGCAGACATGAAGCGATATGGATACGATAAGGCTGGTGACAATCCAGTTGAGCGACAGAAGCTGGAGGAAAAGACTGCGCTAAGAGACAATGGTATAGAAGACGTAAAACAAAAGCAGCAAGCATTTAACGCTGCTATGACAAGTGGTAATGTCGCACTTCAGAATGCTGCGCGTGTAACACTTGAACTTGCCAAGGAGAAGCTTAAGCAAGCCGAACTGGAGCTAGGAAAGCAAAAGAACGTAGGGATGATAAAACACTTCGAGAAAATGGAAAAGCGATGGAAGCACAAGATGACACCTACTAGATACGCGGCACTCGTAAAAATGAAGGAGGAGATGGAGAAAAAGTTCAAGGAAGACGGTAAGAAAAAAAAGAACAATGGTAACAGTGGACAAGGTGGAGGAGGTGCTGCGGGCGGAACACCGTAATTACATAATTTATCAGTTAACTAAAATCATATGCAAGAAGAAAAAACATTACAGCAAATGACACGAGAGTTTGAAGTCAATATGCCTCAAGAAATTTTGGATGTAATCAATGCTTTTGACTGGAAGAAAGAGTTGCGAGAAATCGTGAGGGAAAATAACCTTATGTTGGATATTGGCTCTGATCTTGAGCAAAGCGTTTACCTAATGATACTTGGTGCGGTAAAGGTCGATGCTGTTTATGAGCGACTAGTCGAGACACATGAGATACCTGAAGATAAGGCTCAAAAAGTGTTGTATGAGATTGAATCAAGAATATTTAATCAGTTGTCTGAAAGGTTGGCCAAGGCTGATGGAGGAGAAGAAGATGAGCCCGATATATAATCTTTGGCTGGTGCTGTAAAGATCTCACGCGACTCAATCCTGGCAGAAATTGAGACTGACGTAGAGATCGAACGACCTGCAAGCAACATTGTGATGCCTGGCGGACGAACGCTTCCTCCTGCAAGTATGGAGAAGGTGTCTGTGATGCCGGGAATGGGAGGACAACCACCCGTAACCATGACAGAGTCCGCTCCGCAGGCCAAGGCGGAGCCACAGATTGAGATGCCTTCCGCACCAAAGCAGCCTTTGTCTGATCGTTTGGGATTACGAGATATTCCTGCGGTACCACCAACAAACACGTCAAAGCCTTTCATGATGAGTGATTCCAATACGGTTGAAGTTAGCAAGACGGCAATTGCTGAGGGTGTTTTGGATCCAGTCACTGCTAACCCAGTTTCAATCCCTTCTGCACCTATATCAGGCGCCACAGCACAGTCACAAGGATTTTCTGTTGGAATGCAGTCTGGAATTCAGGCAGACCCTATAGCATCAGGACTCAATGCACCAACGGCAACAGTTGCGCCTCAGGTGCAACAGGCAACACGTCCTGTCACTCGAGCGGCCGACCCGTACCGTGAACCGATCGAATAATTATGCAATACCAAGTCCCGCAATTTATTGAGATAGAGGACAAGATCTTTGGACCGCTGACGTTCAAGCAGTTCTTGTATGTGGGAGGAGGTGCTGCGATAGGTTTTATCATCTGGACGATGCTCCCTAAGGTACTGGCAATACTTATCGGTGGTCCGATCGTAACGTTCTTCATGATGGCAGCGTTCTACAAAGTGAACGGAAGACCGTTTCTAATGTTCATCGAAGGGGCGATGAAATATGCGGCCGGGGCCAAGCTATACATCTGGAAAAAGACAGAGAAAAAGCCGGAAAAGAATATGGAAGTGCAAGCCGTTCAGCCACAAGTACAGTTGCCTAAACTTTCTCAGAGCAAGTTGCGGGAAATTTCGTGGGGACTCGACGTGCACGACACGTTTGAAAAGAAGACGCGGTAAAATTGCACATTGTGCGTGTTGAGACTTTTATACAATCACTAAACATACTATACTACTAGCACATGTCAGACGTAAAAAACCAGACGCAGGCGTTCGTGCCGATCAAAGAGGTAAGAGACGGAATCATTATCCTCAAGGACGGATCTATGCGCGCAATTTTGATGACGTCTTCCGTGAACTTTGCGCTCAAGTCCGAGGACGAGCAGAAGTCCATCATCTATCAGTTCCAGAATTTTCTGAACTCGCTCAACTTTGATATACAGATTTTTATTCAGTCTCGAAACCTCGACATCCGTCCGTATGTCGGGTTATTGCAGGAACGACTCAAGGTGCAGACAGACGACCTGATGAAGATCCAGATCAAGGAATACATGGAGTTCGTTAGGAGCTTTACCGAGCAGGCCAACATTATGACCAAGAGATTCTTTATCGTTGTGCCATATGCCCCTATGGTGATTGATGCCAAGAAGACACGAAGTTTCTTTGGAGGAAAGAAGACCACTCAGGAACAGCAGCAGGCTTCCAGCGACTCGTTCGTTGAGGCGCGCTCACAGATCTCGCAGCGAATCGACGTGGTGCTGTCCGGAGTGTCTCGTACGGGTGTGCGTGCCGTGCAGTTGGGAACCGAGGAGGTAATCGAAGTATTTTATCAGCTCTTTAATCCGGGAGAAGCCGAGAAGCCTCTCGTACTTTCAAAATAATATGGGAATCTTTAGCTTTTTAAAAAATGGAAATGACAAGAAGGGAATCCCTGAGATCAGCTCGTTTTTGCCGCAGGAGATCTATCAGGCCGGCGTGCTTGAGCTGCAGGACATCATCGCGCCGCCTGCTCTGAAGGTGACTCCGCGCGAGATTCACTTGGGTGACAAGATTGTACGAACGCTGTTCGTGCTCTCGTATCCTCGATACCTGAACGACGGATGGTTTGCGCCGATCATCAACCTCGACAAGGTGTTCGACGTTTCAATTAGCGTGCGACCAATCGATACTGCCAAGGTTCTTAGGACATTCAAGAAGAAGGTAGCCGAGGTACAGAGCCAGATCTCATCCCGAGAGGAGAAGGGACTTGTGCGTGACCCGATGCTCGACACCGCGTATCAGGACCTTGAGGCATTGCGAGACAACCTGCAGCAGGCGCAGGAGAAGATCTTTGACGTTGGTCTTTATATTTCCATATACGCGGACAGCGTGGACGAGCTGAACAAGTTCGAGTCAGAGGTGAAGTCGATCCTGGAATCCCAGATCGTATATACCAAGCCTGCAATATTCCAGCAGGAGCAGGCGTTCAACAGCGTGATTCCAGTCGCGCAAGACCTGCTCGGTGTGTACTCCAAGCTGAATACTTCTCCGCTTTCAAGTATCTTTCCGTTTATCTCGTTTGACCTGACGACTGACAAGGGAATCTTGTATGGGATCAACCGACACAACTCCAGTCTTATTCTGTTCGATCGATTCTCACTCGAAAACTATAACTCGGTGGTGTTTGCCAAGTCAGGAGCTGGTAAGTCGTATATGACCAAGCTTGAGATTCTTCGTTCGCTGATGTTTGATACTGAAATAATCGTAATCGACCCTGAGCGTGAGTATGAGTACCTGGCTGAGTCTACCGGCGGACGATACTTCAGTATCTCGCTGAACTCGGAGCACCACATCAACCCGTTTGATCTGGCTGCACCCAAGGAGGATGAGTCTCCATCTGACGTTCTGCGCTCAAAGATCGTGAACCTGGTAGGACTGTTTAGAATCATGCTTGGAGGACTTACTCCTGAGGAGGACGCGATCGTCGATCGAGCACTGACTGAGACTTACGCACTGAAGGACATTACGCCTGATGCAGACTTTACGGGAGCGCAACCGCCACTTCTGTCTGACTTTGAACTCGTTCTTGCAGGGATGGAAGGTGCCGAGAGCCTTGTGCAGAAACTGTCCAAGTACACCAAGGGAACATGGGCAGGATTCGTAAACCAGCCGACCAACATCGATATCAACCGAAAGTTCATCGTATTCTCGATCCAGAAAATGGAGGACGAGTTGAAGCCTGTCGCAATGTATCTGATTACGGACTTCATTTGGAGTGCAATTAGAAAGGAGATCAAGAAGCGACTGCTGATTATTGATGAGGCATGGTGGATGATGAAGTCGGAGGATACCGCCTCGTTCCTCTACGGTCTGGCCAAGCGAGGACGAAAGTACTACCTTGGAATCTCGACCATTACGCAGGACGTTGAGGACTTCCTGCGCTCACCATACGGATTGCCAATCATTACGAACTCATCTATCCAGATGCTTATGAAGCAGTCACCATCGTCGATCGACATGGTGCAGCAGACCTTTAACCTGACTGACGAGGAGAAGTATCTCTTGCTCGAGTCTGACGTGGGAGAGGGAATCTTCTTTGCTGGTTTGAAACACGTAGCCATCAAGGTTATCGCCTCATACACCGAGGATCAGATCATCTCGTCTGATCCCGCGCAGGTGCTTGCGATCAAGAAGGCCAAGATGGAGTTTGGTGGTCAAAATTAATACGTGTTAAAATGTATTCATGGTATTGCCAATTGTAGTTGCTACAGGTGCACGTGTTGCTGGAACAGCGGCTGCGCGTTCTGCTGCGAGTAGCGGGGCGAGTGCTGCTGCTCGAGCAGCTTCCTCAGGAGTTAGGAGTAGTGTACCTGTTAGTGGAAACAGAATTGCTGGTATGCGCGCCGCCAGTTCGGACGTTTCGGCTACGTCTACGAGACAGGCACCTTCACCCATAAGGTCTGCAAGGGACATACGGGAAAGAGCGCAAGCGGCTGGATTTGAATATGAGGATAGTACCGAGAATCAGGAGGGAATTACTCGACTTAAGAGGAGTGTGCAACAAGGGCAGGCCACAGAAAAAAGGGAAATAAAGTACCGAATCAGTTTGCCAGTAGGTTTCCTGCTTGTTGCACTGGCCGTAGTGTTAGATGTTGTAGAAATTATACTGTCATTACTTTCCGTCGGGATTGGAGGATTTATAAAGGATGTTGCATCTTGGCTTTTCATTGCTATATTTTGGATGCTTAATGCTCCTTTTTGGAAGGGAAACAAGTGGATTGCAAAGATGACTACGATGACAGCGACCTTTGTGGTTGGACTCATCCCCGTTCTGAGTGATTTTTTGCCAGAACTGACAATTGGAATTCTTGCTACGATTATTTATACGAGAATTGAAGATCGATTAGGTTCTCAGATCCGTGCAGTAAAGGAAATTAACGATAAAATAGTTCGATTCAAGCGCGAGAGAGGAGCGAATCAGTACGATAAAGCAGCTTAGTCTGCGTGCTCTGACAGGGTATTTTTGGCCAAGCGGGCATGGTAGACTCATTCCATGTCTAAAGCTGAGGAAATGCAGAAGATCATGGACGAGTTGCTTGCTCTCAAGCAGTCGCCCCTCTATGCGGAACGCGTTGCGAACGGGTACCTGCCTGTTATTGGTGAAGGCAGCCTGGATGCACGGATCATGTTTATTGGGGAGGCGCCGGGCAAAAAGGAAGCGCAGACCGGGAGACCCTTTTGCGGCGCCTCCGGGAAGATGCTCGATAAGTTGCTCGCTCATGTCAGCATTACTCGTGAGGATGTCTATATTACGAATATTGTAAAAGACCGACCGACTGATAACAGAGACCCTTCGCTTGAGGAGATTGCATTGTACGCCCCTTTTATGACGAGGCAGATTGACATCATTCAGCCGAAGGTGATCGCGACACTGGGACGCTTCTCGATGGACTTTATTTTGCGTCATTGTGGACTGGAAAAGGAAATTTCCGTGATTTCCAACATCCACGGACAGGTGTTCAAAGGTGAGGCGGGTTTTGGAGAGGTAATGATAGTGCCACTGTATCATCCGGCAGTTGCCTTGTATGCGGGCTCAAGGTTTGATGAGCTAAAAAAAGATTTTGAGCAACTAGATGGATTGATTTAATAAAATCCTGCGGGACGTGTTCTGATTCGCTCTGTACACAGAGCTTGTTTTTTTATTCCTGACATAACTGTATACTGAATGTAATGAATAAAGGCATCTCACTTATCGAAACGGTATTCGTTGTCGCGATAGCAGGCATTCTGACTGCGATCGTCACGGGATCATTTGGTACCGCTCAGGTCCGCAAGGAGCAGGACGGAATAGTTGAAACGATTGCTGCACACCTTGAGAAGCAGAAGGCGGACACACAGGCCGGAAAGGGTGGATCTGCATACGGCGTAAAGTTTGCGTCGAGTACCTATGTGCTCTATACCGGAACGACATACAGCGCGGGCGCATCCTCTAACCAGACTATCACCATTGATGAGGACTTCTCCTTGACCGAGACGATTGCAAACGCAAACAATACGATCTTTTTCTCGAAGCTGACTGGTGGAGCGAACGAGACCGCGACCATTACCGTGTCACAAATCGCCGGACGAGTTTCTCCACGATATATCACAATAGAGTCGAGCGGGAACATTTCCGTGATAAAATAATCATACATGAAACATTCTGCCTCTCGAGGAATCAGTATTGTCGAAATCGTGGTTGCTGCTGGGATTATCGCGACATCTGTCGTTGGTATCGTCGGTGCAATTCAGATTTATCTCAAGATCACATACCAGAACTCTCGTGAGACACAGGCCGTTCTGCTTTTGGATGAGACTGCGGAGGCGCTACAATACTTGCGGGATGTCAGTTACGCCAGCAACATTGGCGCATCAACGGAAGGTACTGAGTACACGTTTTTTTGGAATGGGACAGGGTATGAGTTGGCAACAAGCACGATAACATTGCCGTACGAAATGACACGCACCATTGTGTTTAGCGATGTTGAGCGAGACGGCAACGACCAGATCGCCGTTTCAGGATCGGATGACGATTCGACCAAAAAGGCAACTGTTACGATTGCGTGGCCATACAAGGATGCCACCTCGACAATCAGTTCTGAGATGCTAATTCATGACCTCTATGCAAACTAAACCGACAAAAAAAGGATTCACCTTGCTCGAGCTGCTCATTTATGTGGCAGGAATGCTTGCGTTGGGCGCCGTCATGATTGCCCTGATCGTCCAGTTTTACGGACTGTATAAGGAGATCGTGTCTATTCCACGCTCTGACAGGGCGGCGCTTTTGGTCATTGATCGTTTGACCAAGGACTTGCGTGCAGGTGATGACGTTGATCTGATTGAAAGCGACTTCCTCACCACAAACGGCGCAATAGAATTTGCCTCACTTGATAATGGCGATACCACCACTAAGCGTTATTTTCTAGAAAATGGGACGGTAAAGTACCAAGAGAATGGGGGTACGGAACAGATCATTACGCCGAAAGACCTGTATGTTTCGAACTTTAATCTTGCTCTGGTTTCGACTGACGTGTCAAAAGCTGTACGCATTACAATGGAAATACAGTTCCAAGCAAATGGTGGCACGACTACGAAGGCCTACAGTGGATTTGCAATACTAAGAGAATCATATGAATAATCGTACCAAACAACGAATACCCAACGAGGAGAGTGGTCAGGTCGTGATCATTAACACGCTTCTGTTTTTTGCAATCTCTACCGCAATTATCTTTGCGGTGACATATCCCGTCGTCTCAAGTTACCAAACGACGAAATCTTTTCTTAAGTCAAAACAGGCGTTCATGGTTGCCAACTCCGCATCGAGCGAAGCAATCTATAGGCTGAACTCTAACATGGACCTCTCTTCAGAGACGATCACCCTGGCGCAGGGAACCGCGGACATCGTCGTGGCAGATGCAGGTACGACCAAGACCGTGACGATTCAGTCCGATGTGGAAAGCTATGAGCGTGACTACGAGATCGTACTTTCTCAGGGTGATGGAGTCAGCTTTAGTTATGGTTTGCAGGTTGGGCAGGGAGGGTTTGTTATGGCAAACAACGCCACTATTAACGGAAACGTATATGCTAACGGTGATATCACGGGAAGCAATGGTGCAACGGTCACTGGTACTGCCGTGGCCGCCAATGTGTCTGATCCTCTGGTGGGAGCCTCGAATAATGGCGGAACTATAGATCCGCCATACAGCCAAGACTTTGGAGGCAACTCAGCTGCGATACCGCAGGACATAGCCCAAAGCTTTACGGTCAGCACGACAACTCCGGTTTCTGCCATTAGAATTTTGGTCAAAAAGACTGGTACGCCTTCAAACTTCACCCTCAGACTAAAGAATAATTCGTCAGGAAGTCCAGGAAGTACAACGTTGGGGTCAGTAACAGTTAGTGCGGCGACAGTGACGTCTTCGTACGGATATCTTTCTCTACCCTTGAGTGCGACCGTCTCTCTGACTCCTGGAACAACTTACTGGGTCGTATTAGACGCGTCGAACTACGGATCTGGAAAGTACTACACGTTAGGAGCAAATGACTCAACATACTCCGGAGGCGTTGCCAAGATTGCCGCAAACGGTTCGACTTGGGCCGCTACTTCTCCTGCGACTCGTGATCTATACTTTGACGTGTATGTTGGGGGAGACTTTGGATTAATTAGTAACATAGTCGTTGGGGGCGATGCATGGGCCAATACCGTCAATAGCTCAACGGTGACAGGGACAATTTATTGTCAGGGTTCTACGGGTAACAACAAGGCATGTGATGCCTCACGACCAGATCCCGTACAGCAGCCATGGCCTGTATCTGATGCCAATATCCAGCAGTGGAAGGATATTGCAACTGCAGGAGGGGCTACAACCACCTTGTCCATTTCGGGTGGTTCACCAATAACAATAGATCCGATGAAGATTAATGGAGATCTTACGCTTTCTAACAGTGCGACTTTGTATATTAATGGAACAGTGTATGTAACAGGTAATATCGGCCTTTCAAATAATTCACAGATCATGGTCAACCCGTCGCTCGGATCAGCAAGCGCAATCGTCGTGACGGATGGGCGTGTGAGTATCTCAAACGGTGCCCAGCTCAACGGTACGGGAACAACGGGAAGCTATCTCATGGTTGTGACAACCAGTACGTGTCCAAGCGGGGCAGGGTGTTCGGGGGCAAATGCGATTGATGTCGGGAATAATGCTGGCTCTGTAATCCTCAATGCCCAGAGCGGTACCCTTGAGTTCTCGAATGGCGCATCAGCACGACAGGCAACTGCAAACAGTATCGTCATGAGTCCTAACTCAGTCGTGACGTATGAGTCTGGTCTTGCAAACCCTAGCTTTACGACTGGTCCATCCGGCTCGTGGGTTATTGATAGCTGGAAGGAGGTGGAGTAGTGGTTGGGTAGACTTGTTCCTGTCTAAATGAATAAAAAGGGCCGGTCCTGAAGGGACCGGCCCTTTGAACTGGCGGGCGAGAGGGACTTTTCTAAGTCGCAACCCCGGACTTGTATCTTGTTGTGTCGTTCTGCCTGACCTTACGGGCCTTCTGGACGGTCACGAGAAGTCTCCGTAACTCCTTTTTCATTTCGCAAACTCGCTTAGCCCACCCTTCCTCGGTGAGAGGCTTCGAAACATGTTGAACTTTCATGCTGTTTTGATAGTAGCATGGTTTGGTTTTGTTAAATAACGAAGGTGTGCACATGCGCTCGCTACTCATGTTCGTCATGTCTCCTTATGCTCCGACCGCGCATGGTCGGAGTGTGCTCATATTACTTGACATTTAAACAATTATATGTATTATATGGTCGGGACTTTTATCTTAGTGTCCTTTGGGACTTTTATTCACCTGTCCCATGCCGGAACCGTGTTCGCGCGGTTCCGGCTCTCATTGGAGTGTTCGAGCCACGGTTCGAGCTTTGCAATGAGGGTCGGTAGAATTAATGATATCTTTCCGCGAGGAATTCGGATGCTACTTCTGCCAACCCTTTGTTCTTTGTATGTTTTGCGTCGGGGTGTGTAATTAGCGACGTCTGTTCCTTGTGAACTTCGGACTAAGTTTACCGCCCCGGCGCTCCGATTTGGCGCGGGTAGAATTATATGGTTCTGTCCGTTAGGACTTACGGCACCATTTTCATCCGTGCCTCAGCTTTGGCGGGGAGAGAATTCATTGTCTGTGTTCCGAAGGAACTCTTGAAGAGTTTTCTCTCCCTGCCTTCACTTTCCAGCGGCGCATTACCGGATTCCTTTCCAAAATGGAATAAGACGTGGGTATGCGCCGCGGGATACCCTTTGGGACTTAAAGAGTGTTGTTCTTCGAAACTTACCAGCATGTGTCCCAAACCCGAGCGTTGCGACAGCGACGCTCGGGCCCTCATCAGAGAATGCAATGTGTGTGTTGGCATACCAGTGGTGTCATCAGTAAACATATTGTTTCTTCTGACGAGGGAGGTGGAATTGTAGCCGTTTTTCCTTATGGAATTTTTTGGGCGTTTCCACTAACCTCTCGTTCTTTAACATATACAGATTTGTGTCGAGGTGTGTAATTTTTGATGTCTGTCCTCAAGGACTTGATGAGTACTTTACCACCTCGGCGCAGCCACTTTGGCGGAAGCGAATTATACGATCATGTTCCTCGAGAACTTGCGTGTCAGTTTCGCATCCGCCAACCTCTTTCTTGTGATGGACTTCTAACTCTGTTTCCTGTTATGGAATTAAAGCCTCGTGTTCATCACAAGAACCTCTCAACCAGAACCCCAACCAGAACCACAGACATGAAACCAGTGAACCGCGTAATCGGCGTACGTCACCGTAACAAAGTGACTACCGAAGGCGAAGCCCGTCCAACCGCGCTTTGCATTGCACCCGCAGGAGACCCGGCCAACACCGTCGAACTCATGCTTGAAGACGAACAAAACGAGATCGACTGGGCCCAAGGGTTCTATCCGATCAAGTTCAGGGAGGCGACTCCCGACGACAATCCGACCGACTTTCGTCCATGGCATCTGCAATGGAAGAAGGTCAAGGAGGGCGATTCAACTGAAGGAATTCCTGAGTCCCAACTACGCAAGGATGGCAAGGTCACGGAACGCCTGCACAAGGTTCCCTCCGAG
>JACCDW010403792.1_pt1 | contig 13326 bp, 3 predicted proteins | sample 7449781 | NCBI WGS metagenome assembly JACCDW01 (sample SAMN15323449, study PRJNA562643) | freshwater metagenome | isolation source: river surface water | place: USA:Blue River Watershed | collected 2017-08-18 | reverse complement strand
TACACCAACTCAAACCGTGACTAGTACGGCAACAAATACACCAACTCAAACCGTGACTAGTACGGCAACAAATACACCTACACAAACTGTGACTAGCACTCCAACTAACACTCCAACTCAAACCGTAACAAGTACGGCAACAAATACACCAACTCAAACCGTGACTAGTACGGCAACAAATACACCAACTCAAACCGTGACTAGTACGGCAACAAATACACCTACACAAACTGTGACTAGCACTCCAACTAGTACTCCAACTAACACTCCAACTAACACTCCGACCAACACTCCAACTCAAACCGTGACTAGTACATCAACCAACACCCCGACACCAACACCTACAAGTACACAACCTTCGAACGTATTTTTGAGTGTAAGTTATCAGTGTGAAGCTGCACCTATCGGTGGTGGGAATGCAAGATTTACTTTCAATGCATATTCTGATACGTCATCAGGTTCATTCGGAGGAAGTGCAGTTGCAGTCAACACTACAGTAACAATTCAAATTCAATTTGATACTTTGACAGAAAATAGAATTGAAAATATAACAATCAGTTCTGGTAATAGTAGTGGAATTACAACTCTCGACACCTTTGAAGGTGATTATATAGAAGTACCTGCGACAATTATTTCAATAACTCCATCATCATTTGGTTCACAAAACTATTCGAGCGGAGGGGTTCAAAGCTTAGGAACATGTCCACCATAAAATAGTAATAATTAAAGTATTTATTTTGTAAGAATTACTGATGTCAAAATATATAATTTCAAAACCAAGTGAAACGACGCAAGAAACTCCAATTATTTTGGGAGGTAGAATTGATTCGTTTGAAATATCATCGACTGACCCAAATATAGATTCTTTCATTTCGATTGATGAAAATACAGGGCAATTAACATATATTGGAACGGAAAATCCCGATATATCATTGGTAACAATTATAGGTAGTAATACTACTAATTCTTGGATTCAAGATGTATATGCGATAACACCTATAAATTTATCACAAGGTTCTATTAGTGCTGGTACATCATTTAATTATTCGATACCTAATTCAGGTACACCATTAACGATTGAATTCACAAGTGGCGCAACAGTTCCAAATGTTGAGGGTGGGGTTTTTACTGTGATACCTGGTACCAATACTGATGTTACGATAGGAACAAATTTAGTGGGTAATGTAATAACTTCAGGGTATTCATTATCAAATACTTTCCAATCCTATAGTTTCGAAATAAGCGGTATAAATATTACCTATCCTGTAACAATAGGAATTCCGTTTGAAAACATAGACCAAACAAGATATGAAAGTTTTAAGTTCTTTCAAAATGTTGGAGGCGTAATAACAGAACTTACTTCTTCGATTGGTCCTTATGATGCGGTAAATGAGACAGGATTCACTACAACACAACTACAGTCAAATGCTACAGTGTTGGCGGTACCGATAAATGGTGGTTTTTGTCAAGAAATCACTGTTTTTACTGCTGATACTATGAACGGAGCTATGGATGGTTACGTTAGTGGAACTGGCGGAATTTCTATTTTTGTTTATACACCAACCGACATTACTGGTAATGAATTAAATTTTTGGACTTCTCAAATGGGTATTGTTGCACCTTTCGACTGTGCAAGTATGACCTTCTATAGCGATTGTGCTGGAACACCATTACAAGTGCCAATCTTTCCACAACCACTAGGGGCACCAGCCGCGGGAATATATTTCAATTATGGAGGATGGTTCGTTCAAATATCAATGATTACCGACCCCAATACAGGAGTTTTGGTACCAAGATTAATCCCAACCGATGGTGCACTAACGACTACATCATGTCCTGGGGATTGTCAAAGAGCTCGTCAGGTAATACCTGTTGTTAGAGGCGCCACTTTGGCGGCGGCCTGTGCCGGTACTACTTGTGAATATATTGTGAATAATAGACTAGTTGGCCTTCCTGGAAGTTGTAGTAAAAAAGAAAACATTTTTGATATCTCTACTGGAGACACCTTCCTAATTCAAGCACCTCCAATTGCGGGAGGAGGTACTTTCCCACCTTATTACTTTTTTAATAGAGCTGTAGGTACAGGAGGATACCCCCCAACAGGAGTTAATACTGGCCTTGCAAATCAATTTTTTGTACTTGGATGTCCTGGCGTTACAATAAACGGTCCTTTTGGTGCGATAACTCCTGGTCAAGTTTTCCAAACAGGTAATGGTGGGGTGGTACTTGCCCCTCTACCACAACTATGTCCTTCAACTCCAACACCAACTCCGACATCAACCCCAACCCCAACACCAACACCAACAGAAACTCCAACACTTACACCTACACAAACAGAAACTCCTACTAATACACCAACGAACACACCAACAGAAACTCCTACTAATACACCAACGAACACACCAACAGAAACTCCAACCAACACTCCAACTAACACTCCAACACAAACTGTGACCAGTACGGCAACAAATACACCTACACAGACCGTGACTAGTACATCAACAAATACACCAACACAAACTGTAACAAGTACGGCAACAAATACACCAACACAAACTGTAACAAGTACGGCAACAAATACACCAACACAAACTGTAACAAGTACGGCAACAAATACACCTACACAGACCGTAACTAGCACTCCAACTAATACACCTACACAAACAGTAACATCAACTTCAACTAATACGCCAACACAAACTGTGACTAGTACATCAACCAACACTCCAACTAATACGCCAACCAATACTCCAACCAACACTCCAACCAATACTCCAACACAAACTGTAACTAGTACTCCAACTAACACACCAACTACGACGCAAACCGCAACCCAACTAGTTCCGTTGTTCTATAAGTTTGAATCATGTTGTGACGGAACAGTATTCAACATTGATAATTTATTTGTTACTTTGAACGTTGGAGAGGTATATTATGTTCAGGTGACTGGGTTCAATGGATGTGCTCAAGTAGTACCATTCGCAATAACTAACACTCTGTTTAATGGAGCTGGTGCAACATTCACACCATACGCATCCTGTCAACTATGTACTGATGTCAATATTTGTCCAACACCTACACCAACACCAACTTCAACGCCAACAAATACTCCTACTAATACACCAACACAAACTGTGACTAGTACATCAACTAATACCCCAACCAACACCCCAACCAACACTCCAACTAATACTCCTACTCAAACAGTGACATCAACTTCAACTAATACGCCGACACAAACTGTAACTAGTACGCCAACAGAAACTCCTACTAATACACCAACGAACACACCAACAGAAACTCCAACGAACACGCCAACACAAACTGTAACGTCAACATCAACTAACACACCAACGAACACACCAACAGAAACTCCAACTAATACTTCGACAAACACACCAACTAATACTCCAACTAATACACCAACACAAACATTGACAGCAACTCCTGGAGCGACATCTACTCCAACACAAACTGTAACTAGCACATCAACAAACACGCCAACACAAACTGTAACGGCAACTTCAACTAATACACCAACGAACACCCCAACAGAAACTCCAACGAACACGCCAACACAAACTGTAACATCAACCTCAACTAATACTCCAACACAAACTGTAACATCAACCTCAACTAATACTCCAACACAAACTGTAACATCAACCTCAACTAATACTCCAACACAAACTCTAACTAGCACGCCAACAGAAACTCCAACTAATACTCCAACTAATACGCCAACACAAACAGTGACAGCTACCTCTGGCGCAACTTCTACTCCAACACCAACATTAACTAACACTCCAACACTTACTCCAACTCAAACTGTAACATCAACTTCAACTAATACTCCAACTAATACACCGACTAATACTCCAACACAAACTGTAACATCAACTTCAACTAATACTCCAACACAAACTGTAACATCAACTTCAACTAATACTCCAACTCAAACTGTAACATCAACTTCAACTAATACACCAACTAATACACCAACAGAAACTCCAACTAACACTCCTACTAATACACCAACACAAACAGTGACAGCTACCTCAGGTGCAACCTCTACTCCAACACCAACATTAACTAATACCCCAACACTTACACCAACTCAAACTGTAACATCAACTTCAACTAATACACCAACTAATACACCGACTAACACCCCAACTCAAACTGTAACTAGTACATCAACAGAAACACCGACTAATACCCCAACTCAAACTGTAACTAGTACGGCAACAGAAACTCCAACTAACACTCCAACTAACACTCCAACTAATACGCCAACACAAACAGTGACAGCTACCTCTGGCGCAACATCTACTCCAACACCAACATTAACTAACACTCCAACACTTACTCCAACTCAAACTGTAACTAGTACGCCAACAGAAACACCGACTAATACACCAACTCAAACTGTAACTAGTACGTCAACAGAAACACCAACAGAAACTCCTACTAATACACCAACTCAAACTGTAACTAGCACACCAACAGAAACTCCTACTAATACACCAACTCAAACTGTAACTAGTACGCCAACAGAAACTCCTACTAATACACCAACACAAACAGTAACTAGTACGCCAACAGAAACTCCTACTAATACACCAACACAAACAGTGACAGCTACCTCTGGTGCAACATCTACTCCAACACCAACATTAACTAATACCCCAACACTTACTCCAACTCAAACTGTAACTAGTACGCCAACAGAAACACCGACTAATACACCAACTAATACTCCGACTGAAACACCAACTAATACTCCAACTAATACTCCAACTAATACTCCGACTGAAACACCAACTAATACTCCAACTAATACTCCAACTAATACTCCAACTGAAACACCAACAAATACTCCAACTAACACTCCAACTAACACTCCAACTAACACTCCAACTAACACTCCAACTAACACTCCAACAAATACTCCAACTAATTCTCCAACATTAACACCAACACAAACATTAACACCAACACAAACTCTTACACCTACTCAAGGATTCTGTAATGGTTGTACAAATTATGATATCATTATATCTCAATCTGATTTGGATGCAAGTCCTACTGGTAAGGTATATGTTTATTATTCGGCTTGTACTGTAACTGATGAACGAGATGAGATAATTTATAGTTTCTCAGGAACTTACAGAAATGCGATTTGTGTACAAAACTGTTCACCTGTTGATATATGGATTGATACAACAGGAACACCTGCCACTTCTTCATACATCTCTGCGGTGAGTGATTGTACTCCAATTGTTTATTCTTGTGACACTTGTTATGATATTACAGTTGTAAACAATGAATACACTTATTATAATGGTTTCATGGAATTTGAAGATACAAATTATGGTAACGTAAATGTTACAATAACCATGACAGGGGGAAGTGACATCAATCAATTCTTCGTAGGTACAGTTAATACTGGAATGGGTGCAATATTCAATTTTGATAGTACAGGTGGAACTCAAACACAATACTTTGGTTTCTGGAACTCTATGAGTCAACAAATTGATATGGCAATTTACACATCAAACGTAGGTACAACGGAGTTTGAACCGTTTACATTCAATATTTGTATAGAGTGTCCAACACTACTAGAATGTACAGGAAATACTACAACTGATTGTTATGAATGTTTCGATTATACATTCACGTCATTACAAACCCAAACAATTTACTGGTATGAGTGTGACGGAACACCAAGAACATCAGGATTGACTGAAGGTCAAGTTATAAACATAGAATGTGCGAGAGAATGTTCTGTGGTCGGTAACGGCTCACTCAGTACTTCAACATCCTGTGGATTTACAGGAACCGATTGTGCAACTGAAGAACCTAATATTGATGTTACATCAGCGGGTTGGATTAAATATTATGATTATTTTGGTGTATTACAATACGTGAATATACCAACTACAGGAAATTATACACTTTCAGGTTGTGTTGTATGTAGCACAATAAGTGGTGGAACTCCGTATTCACCTGTGGCAACATTCAATACACCTGTTTGTACTGATTTGTGTTCTCCGATGAATGGATTTACAAACCATAATATAAGTGTTGTACCACAAAACACCTCTACAAATTCTTGTCTATTGACATCACCGAACACAATTTATACTAACTACGCTGTAACAACTATGGCAGTTGGAGTTGTTATCTATAGTAACAAACAACTTACAGTGGAATTCAATGGAGGAAACAAGTGGTTCAGAATTGTATGGAACGGAAGTGTAGGAAATGGAAATGCTTATGGAGTCAGAATTGATGGTTCAGGAGTGGTACAAGAGTTCTATAGTTGTAATGTGGGACCTACAGCTACACCAACGCCAACACAAACTCCAACTCCAACCTTAACACCTACAAATCCAGTATTGCCTGTATCAGGTTTAAATTGGAATACAACAGTGAACAATCCATGTAATAGCACACCTTGGGTCATTTCTAACTCAAATCAAACAATAAGATATAATATCGTAGATTCTCAAGATTGTGGAGGGACTTGCGGTTCGATTCAGGCTGGCACCGCAACCGCGAATATTACTGTGGGGGCAAGTGATGTATGGTTGGGTATCGACTTTGAAGGTGTTGGAGAATTGCAAGATGCTGATTTCGAACTATTAAGTTTATCTTTGGATGGTACACAAGTTGCGGACGCACATGCTGCGGGTGGAAACCAAGGATGTACTGCGGGACCTGTTGTAAAAACTTATTCTGTACCACCACCATATTACTTACCGGCCTATTCGAATCATACCTTCTTCTTGAACTTTACAACAAACGACCCATTCTACCATGAAAATTGTTACTATGAAATAAACCTATCGTTATCGACAACACCATCTTTCACAGGAAATACAACAGCACCTTACAGTTTATCAGGAAATGCATGTTCGGCATCTGTAAACGTCACTACGATAGGTGATGGGCCTACTTTATGTACAAGTAATGTATTGTATAACTCAGCATTTGGTGACCAAGCGACTGGAGAATACTATATATCTAACGGAACAGATGTAATCAAAGTTAAGATAACCAACGGAAATGACAATGCGGTAGTTGTCGGAACATGTTCGACTTGTCCCGTTTAAAAATGAAAAAAAATATATTTATAGAATATGTCAAAATTGATAGATTTACCACCAGCATATAAGGCCACTTACTTCGGTGATATAACATCCATAATTTGGGTGGAGGTAACTGAAAATAATGGACCTTTTTCCTTAGAGTTCAGAATTAATAGGGCGGTAAATTACACCCAATCTGTAAAAGTAATCAATAGAGATAACCAAGGAGCTTTAGTTTGGATGAATAACTATCAAAAGTCCACCGTTCCTGACACAGTTATAGAAAACGTTGTCGTATGGCATAATCCACAGGTAAACTCTGAATCCTATAGTATTCAAACTGAAATAATATGAGTGAAGTTTTATTATGTTGTCCTTTACCTGGTCCACCACCCGAATATTCAGGAGATTGTGGTAGTTGTAAAACCTACACATGGTCTACAAATGAGATTGGGGAGCTTTATTTTTTTCTACCCTATCAAAACAAAGAACTTGTTGGATTTGAGTTTAGTGCAACTTCAAACAACGGCTCTACTATTCAGGTTGAACTTTATTACTGTCGAGACGGTGTGTGCGAAGTCCGAGAAACGTGGAACTTGGGTCAACTTGCTTCACCAACAAAAAAATATGGTATTATCGATTTTGGTTCCAATCCTGTTTACAATTCATTTGAATTAAGGATTACTACCACAAATGGAACTTCAGGAAGTTTAGATGTTTGTTTGGATTGTGACATACCGGTCATGATTGTCCCATTTTGTACTGGATTTACGTATAATCAAGAAATTTGTGATTGTACAGGAAATACAGTGGCTTTGTATGCTGAGGAAATTAAAGAGTTACCCAAAGAGTTCCCATTCAATCTTTCAGGATACACATGGTATACAGACCCAGAATTACAAAATCCAGCACCATGTGGGGATTATATGTACGATGAAAGGATTGTGTTTACTTACAATTGTAATGACTCCTCAAGTACAATTAAACATATTTGCGGATGCTCAACAGAAGTTTGTAGTGCAGCTACAAAAAACGATATTTTTTTGCACACCCTTTACACAAAACCAAATCCATATCTTCCAAATGTTGTAAATCCACCTAATCACGGCAATTACTTTTATTCAGAACATTGTTTGAATTTGGCATTGACCAATCAAACCCCAACTGCTGGTTATTTAAAAATGACATTCGAGTACACTGGTACACCCGATACGGTGGAAGTCACGATATCTGACCCTATGGGTCCTACAAATATTAACAACTCTATTAGCTACACTCTTACTGAACCTCCAACATCCATGTTAACAGCGTTCGATTCTATCACAACAATTAAAGTCGCGAGCGCCGGAACAACTGTGTGGGTTACGTGGCCAACATCAAGGTCTTTTAAAATCAGAGTGATGGCGGGGTATAAGATAAATAATTCAGACAGGTCTCCAGTAACCACGAAAATAACTTGGTATGATTGTGGAGACCCTTTGAATGCATACATTGTGGGATTACACACATATTCCGCTTGGGATTCGATTGTTGAACCCAAACTTACTACCGTTCTCTATGCTTACACTGGAACACCTCTCACATGGACTGTTGGTACACCAGTCTACGCAGATAGAACTCTAACACAACCAGCTTTTCCGTATTTTTACGGTTTTTCAGGCGATGGAACTAATCAGAGGGTTGTAAAAGTTGGGGAATATTATAGGAGAGAGTATGGAACAAAAAAATATTACGTTGCTAGCCAACTTAAATTTCAAAATAAATTCGAACAAGTTATTGAACCATATAAAAGATGGGACAGAGTGGACGAAACTGGACAATATAGAGTGGAAAATTGTATCGACCCAATTATGGAGTTAGGTACTATAACCGCAGTGGCGAGTATTGATGAACTTTTGGAACCTGAGGGGTACTACTATTTGATGGGTAGAACGACATCGACAGAAGGATTGGCTAATGATGATTATTTTTTCAGAACAGATTTTGTAACTAAAAGAAATAAAAAAGGTGAAAAAATTCCTTTAACAGGTTATGAACACGCAACTTGGAAAAACATAGAGGCTATAGTTGTTGGTGTTAAAAAATATACTCAAAGTTGGGCTGACGATAAACAAGTAGCAGCGGTATTGAAAAAAAGGAATAAAGGATGGGGTACATTTTATGCGGTAGCTGCGGTGGTTGGAACCGTAGTAATAGGAGTTGTTAGTTTTATGGCAGACCCTGTCGGAACACTTACTACTATAGCAGGATTTGCGGTTGGTAAAGTAATACAAAATAATCCAAAGATATTCGGAAGTGGGTTATCAAAGTATGGAAATGGGGTAGGATTTGGTTTAGGTAGCATTGCCAAACAATTTTTCGGTATTAAAAAGGGCTCAGTGAGTGGTGGTAAACTTTCGTTTGCTAAGGACTCACAACCAGGAAGACCTTTACAAAAGTTATGGCATAATATATTTCACAAAAATCGTGATGCTTGGACCAAAACCAAATGTGTGTATGATGGATGTCCACCAAACACTGCAAATCAACTTGTGAATTGGAAATCGGCAGCAAAAAACTTAGCATTTGGATTAGCACTACAGGGATTGGATAGACTTTATAGCAAGGGATATACGAGGACATATAAGGAAAGATGTGCAGAATATTATGGTAGGTTTACAACTACTCCATATATAGATGCAAGTCCGTCTCAATTTCTTTATATATTCAGTAGTCTTACAAGCACTGAAAATGCAATATATTCTGATGGTGGTTACATATATAGAAATACAGTAAGTTCACCAAATAGCGTACAATCAAAGATTACATCTTACAAAACAATTGTTAAAAAAGGATTTTTGAAGAAGAAAAAAATTACTAGAATTGAAACAATTTTACCTGATGAACCTAGATTTGTTACCGATTTCGGTAAAATGATATTTTTACCTTATGTATCTGGAAGACCATACAAATATGTAGGAAACCCCTGTAATTCAATAGATTGCGGACCAAACTTTAAGGGAGGAATATACGGAAACACATACAAATTTATAACCTATAGTACACCTAAATATTTGCTAGGTGATTTAAACAACCCACTCCCTGTTGAAGTTGAGGTTCCTGAAAATTATTTTTTCTCGAATGTTTCACAACAAGACGCCGATGATATGGCGGTTTCATATTTAGCAAGTCTTACCGCCGCAACATACAATCAAGATACATCAGGAGAAAATAAAGCTGGTACGACTGACGAAGCATTAGATTTTAGTCCTAGATTGGAATTTATGACTAATCCCTACTCTGATTATTTTTCATATTTGGATGAAAATAATACTGGTATAGCTTTGGGAACAAAATTATACTATGATTGGGACGGAGTGTTTCATTGTTTGCCAGGATATTATAGTACACAGAATCCAATTGACGGAGTATTCAAAAAGTTTTACCAAGTAAATTCAGGGGGTACTGTCGAAGATATTTGGGTTATGGCGAACTCTACTGATACCTTCGCAACATCCCAAGTTACTAGTCAAACTGCAACCACAGTTTCGCAATTTTCGGCATATACATCATCTTGGGTAATATATGCTGATGATTATATGGATACCCTTTTCGATAAGTTTTATGATAACCATAACTTCTTTCAGACATGGGGTACACAAGAATTTTATAACAGTCCATACATTGGTGTAGGGTTTATGGATAACGAGGCTAATAATTTTTTCTATCTATACAACGACAATTTAGACACATCACAAGGTTACGCAATCGCGCCTTACAAATTTTATAGAGGTATAAATTCAAGGAAAACATTTAATTATGTTGGAGAATTCATGATACTAATAGATATGGATGAGGTTTGTTATCCATCAGGTACCACTTCAGGTGACACTGGTATCATGTTCTCGTTGAAGGATGTTTCTGGTAATACTGTCCCATCCATATATGGTTTAACATTCGATGCCCAAATATATTACAACAGCACAGGCAATACTATACATCAAATAACTTTTGCTGAAGATGAGACCGAGTATTTCTTAAGTTTGGACCCAATTTATCAGGGAAATATAAGTGGAGTAACAATTACAGAATATATTTCACCACAATGGTATAATACAATATATTTCTCTGCTGGTACATTCACTCCTTGTGGTGATTGTATAATTGGTGGTGAAGTCGAGGTACCAGAGGGTATACTTTCGGTCAGTGCCGGATACGGGTTACAAATAGATGACATAAGTGTTATTGGAGATTTCCCAGTATTTAGCTATCCAATTACAGGAATTACAGGTACCACTATGGTTGGTACATACGACGTCGGTACTCAGTTCCAAGTTACTTTGACAGGCACAAGAACTGGAGGTACCAACAAAATAATAAGATTGTACGTAAATAATAGTTATGAAAATTGTCAAGTTATATCTGCAGACCCAAGTAGTACTGTATTTACATTAGAGACCTCATCATACATAAACGTTTCAGATAATCTATCTATAGTGATAGAAAACTTAACAAGTTGTTAAACCTGATAAATGGCACTAGAATTAAACATAAGATTGACAGCGGCAGGATTAGGGACAGGACCCTTCGACATCTATGGAAACTTAGACTTAGTTAATCCTATCGCAAGTAACGTTGATAAAAATGACCTAATTTTAGGATATACGGTTTCAGCATCCAACTATACAACTTTTGTTAGGATACAATCTGACTCTTTTGGTTGCACTAATTATATTGACATAGATATTGCAAATACACCTTGTGCTATTTTCGAGACAGACTCTTTTACAGGTAATTCATATTATGCTTACCCTAACTATGTTATTCCGAATACAAAACCACAAAATATGGTTTTCAGTTGGTCGAGCTATGACAGACCAAATAGGTTTGCAGTCTATGACTCGACAGGGTTACTTTATAGTACGGGATGGAGAGGATTTGCAGATTACCCTGGACCTTGGGGATTATCACTAAATACAACAACAAGGGGTACTGAAAGTATATGCTTCAACTCGTTGACAGGAAGATATATTTTGGTTGAGGCGGGTCCTGCAAGTCCAACAACACCTGAAAGTGATACGTTCGATTGGAGTTTAGATTGTAGCGGAGTTTGCCCATCACCAACCGCAACACCAACGATGACCGTAACACCAACACTAACCTCAACACCAACATTAACACCAACACTAACCTCAACACCAACATTAACGGCCTCAGAAATAATTGAACCAACGCCAACTATTACATCAACACCCACACCATCAACTATTGCGATTTGTTACTATTATGATGTAACTATAAGTCAAATTGATTTAGATAATGCTACAGGTAACTCGGTGTATCTGAACAATACCGTTTATATTGAATATACGGATTGTAATGGTAACCCACAGGTTGCCACTCGTGCGGCGGCTGGAACTTTCGATGATGATTTGTGTGTGAATAGTGTATCTTCTCCGAATTTGTACATTTACATTAATAACTCACAATCCGTTGCTGGTAACTCTAGTGTTACAAACACTTTCGTGGATTGTAACCCATTAGTAACACCAACCGCAACACAAACGGCAACATCAACAGCAACGCCAACTATAACGCCAACTATAACATCAACTCCAACACTTACACCAACCCAAACTTTAACATCTACTCCAACGACATCAAGTGATGAAAGTTTAATCTACTACCAGTTCTCAGGATGTTGCGATGGTGTTTTATTTAGAATGGAACAAATTGATTTCGGAGAGATACCCGTATTGGGCTCTACGTATTCAATATTATATGTAGGTGGTACAATTTGTGCTACCAGGGTAAATTACACAGGACAGGGACAAATTATTGATGCTGGAAATGCAGGTGCTGGCATCACACTCTATAACAATTGTAACGACTGTATTGCTTCAAATCCTTGTCCAACAACAACACCAACACCTACATCAACTCCAACTAGCACACCTACTCAAACAGTAACATCAACTCCAACTAACACTCCAACATCAACTTCGACACCAACTTCGACACCAACATTAACATCAACTAATACACCAACTAACACACGTACATTAACGGCAACACCAACATTAACATCAACTAATACACCAACTAGTACACCTACCTTAACCGCAACACCAACATTAACGGCAACCAATACACCAACTAACACACGTACATTAACGGCAACACCAACATTAACATCAACTAATACACCAACTAGTACACCTACCTTAACCGCAACACCAACATTAACGGCAAC
>JACCDW010391949.1_pt1 | contig 13326 bp, 11 predicted proteins | sample 7449781 | NCBI WGS metagenome assembly JACCDW01 (sample SAMN15323449, study PRJNA562643) | freshwater metagenome | isolation source: river surface water | place: USA:Blue River Watershed | collected 2017-08-18 | reverse complement strand
ACTTCCTGTGCGGGTTTGCTGTCAAACAGAGGAGCAATGGTGGGCTGAGAAACCGCGTACATGCCAGCTACGGGGGTGTAGTCGTTCCAGCTTTCCAGGTAGTGGGGAACCGGTGCCGCGTAGGTGCACAGCGTTGCCGTTTCGTCCATGCGGTCGGTCAGAGCCAAAGAGAAGGCTGCCTTTTTAATGCGGTCTGCAAAACCAGGGGCTGCGTAAGCGGGGTTAGTACCCCAAACGACCAAGGCTCCTACCCGGCCGGCTTGCAGGTCGGCAGACAGGTTGGCCATGGCGCGGTCGTTGCCTTGGGCGATGTAAACCGATTTGCCTGCTTGAACGGTGGTTCCCAGGTTGCCCAAAGCCGCATTGATGGCAGCAGCCAAATGCTCGTTGGCGCCGTTGTTGCCTCCTGCAAAGACCACCGATGCGCCTTTGTTTGCCAAAAGGTCTTTGGCGGCGCGGTCCAAAATTTTCTTGGCGTCGCTGCTCAAGGCACCGACGCGAACAGAAGCTCCTGCCACTTGGTTGTAGAGGTAAGCCAAGGCCGAGCCGTATTCAGAAGCCTTGATCTTTCCGCGCAAGTCTGCATTGGAACCGGACAAGGACAGGTTGGCTTCCAATTGGTAGTGGCGGCTCATGCCAGCGCCGGGCTTGCGGCCAGCGGCATAGTCGGCCTCCATTTGCTGGGCCATGCCTGCACCCAAGAAGTCTTCTCCAATGGATACCAAGACCTTGGCCTGCTTCAAGTCGTAATAAGGCAAGGCACGGGTGCCGGTCAGGGCTTCCCAGACGTCCAGTTTCTGGCTAACGCTGGCGGCGTCCCACTGCACGTGGTTGAAGTTTTGGTAAGCTCCGCGCAAACGCTCAATCACCGCCTTGGTGGAAGGGCTAAATACGGAAGAAGTCAGCAACACAAACGTCTTGCCTTCGGCCTTTGATTTTTCAACGGCGGCTTTCAAAGCGGCCTCGACCGTCTTCCAGTTGGAAGACTCTTCGCCTTTTTGTGGACCTGCCAAACGGGCCGAGTCGTACAGCGACAAAACTGACGCCTGCGCACGAGCGGAGGTTCCGGAATTGAAAAATCCCTTGTCTCCCGGCTCCACCTTGATGGGGCGACCTTCGCGGGTTTTGATCAAAACGGAGGCAAAATCCTGGCCGTCGACGTAAGAAGTTGCGTAGAAGTTGGGGATACCCGGAGTGATGGCGTCCGGCTTAACCACGTACGGAATGCTTTCCACAATGGGGTTTTCGCACGCTGCCAACGTAGCCGCAGCGGTAGAGAAACCGACAAATTTCAGAAAGTCGCGGCGGGTGGTATTCGCGGACTCCAGAACAGCGCCATCGCCCAAGATTGCCTCTACGGGCAACTCCTCGGCAAATTCATTTTGCGCCAGTTTTTGGGCAACGGGCGTATTGCCCAGTTGGTCAAAACCTTTCCAATATTTCTTTTCGCTTGCCATAGTCTCGATTAATAGTGGCATTTGCCGCATTCCAAACCACCGATTTTGTCCACGGTGATTTTCTCTCCTTTGTACTTCGCCTTAAGCTGGTTGTGCATTTCTGCGTAGTAACCGTTGGACTCCGTCTTCACTTCCGTTTCGCGGTGGCAGTTGATGCACCAGCCCATGGTCAATTCCGAGTATTGGTACACCTCGTCCATGGTCTCTACCGGACCGTGGCAGGTTTGGCATTCTACACCGCCCGCAGTAACGTGTTGCGCGTGGTTGAAATACGCCAAGTCGGGCAAGTTGTGAATGCGAACCCATTTGATGGGTTTTTCTTCGTAGCCTTCGATGTACGTGCGTTTCTCTGGATCCCAACCAATGGCCTCGTAGATCTTGGCAATCTCGGGAGAACGGTCGCCTCCGTACTTGAGCTGGCCCGTTGTTGAGTCCGTGATTTCGGAACCGTCGATGTACATGTGGCAGTTCATGCAGACGTTGGCAGAAGGAATACCGCTGTGTTTGCTGTGGCGGGCAGACGAGTGGCAGTAGTTGCAATCCACTTTGTTTTGGCCGGCGTGTACCTTGTGCGAGAACGCAATGGGTTGGTGCGGCTGGTAATTCTGTTCCACGCCAATGCCCGACAGGTAGCTATACAGTGCCTGCAAGAACCACAGGACCAATACCACCGTCAAGAAAGTCACCATCCGCTTGTTGCTCAACAGCATGCGGGTAAATCCGTCGATGTCTTTCAGGACCGTAGTGGGCTCCTCCCCCTTCACTTGGCGCAAGGTGTTGCGAATGCGCAACAACAAAACCAAGAACAAGGCCAAGAAAGACCCAAGGATGATCAGCGTTAAAGGCGAGTTTTCTTCCTCCACAGGAGCCGCGGCACCACCGGCAGCAGGAGCTGCACCGGCTGCAGGTGCCTCCGTGGCATCGGTGTACGCAATAATGCTGCGGATATCGTCGTCGGAGAGCGCCGGGAAGGCAGTCATCACGGATCCACCGTACTCTTCAAAAATGGCTATGGCATCCGCATCCCCGCTTGCACGAAGAGCTGCGTTGTCCCGAATCCACTGGATCAACCAGGTCTCCGAACGCCGCTGGGACACCCCGGCCAAGGCCGGTCCCACCAGTTTTTTGTCGAGTTTGTGGCAGGACGCGCAGTTCTGCTTAAACAGTTTTTTGCCGAGTTCTACATCTGCCTCAGCGTGAGCCGAAAATCCAAACGTAGTGAATGCCAGTACCGTTAAGAGATACAAGCCCGCAAATCGGCGGAGGAGAGAGGCGTTTTGCTTCATAGGTGTTGCCAAGGGCATCGTTCAACCAAACGCGGCAAAATTAATTCACAAAAGGCCGGTTTGCTCCCTTATGCCAAGGCTTTTTATAATTTATAATGATTCTAAATAAGGGGGTGCAAATCCCCAGAATATAAGCAAAATCCCTTACATTCGTGGCATGTTTCCACCTTGTATTCGGCTTCTATTGGCTTTTGTTTTGAGCACCTGGACGGCAGCCGCTGCCTTGGCTCAAATTCACGATTCGACGTGGGCGACCTACCGGAATTTGCCCGAAACCGTCAAGGCCAGCAAACCTGGACCGAGTGCATACCGCATCCAGCTGTTTAGCGGAACCCGAACGGACGCCTTGGCCATTCGCAACCAAGCGCGTGCCGTGGTACCCGATTCCGGAGTTTCGTTGAATTTCGACGCCCCGTATTTTAAGGTTTACGGGGGATTTTACGCCTACCGGATGCAAGCCGAAAAGCACCTGCCCGCCTGGCGGGTGCTTTTTCCGGGTGCATTTGTTGTTTCCGCACCAACACGACGAAGCGCTGTTCCCCGAAATTTGCTGCGTTAATCACGTGCCAGGTCCGGCAAACAGACGTTTGGTACGCATTCCATAACGGATCGACGTAGGCGCGAAGGATTTATCCTTGGGGTAAAAAAGTACGTAACTGCTGAGCCAATTGGGCCGACGACAAAGCTCCCGATTGCCTCCAAACGGGCTGTCCATTTTGAAACAAAATCAAGGTAGGTACACCCTGAACCTGCAGGGCACCGGCCAACTGCGGGTTTTGGTCCACATCGATTTTTAACACCTTCACCCGGCCGTCGTGTTCCCGGGCGAAAACTTCCAACTGCGGAGCAAGGGCCTTGCACGGCCCACACCACGTCGCAAAAAAGTCCACCAAAACCGGAATAGGGCCAGCAACTAGGTCGGAAAAACTTCCTTTGGCCATGGTTATTTTACGGTTTTTTTGCCGGCACCTTGCCAGGCCGTGATGCCTCCTGCCATGTGCACCGCCTTTTTGAAGCCCAGGGATTTGGCCTTCGCCAACGCCTGACCGCTGCGGCCTCCCGAACGGCAGTAGAGGTACAAGGGTACGTTCTTGTCCAGCGCTGCCAAGCGTTTCTCAAAATCAGGGCTGTAGATATCGATGTTGATGGCGCCTTCCAAGTGGCCGGTTGCGAACTCCGCGGGGGTGCGAACGTCGACCAGCTGGCCTTTGGTCTGAAGGGTCTTTTCAAAGACTTCAGGAGCCTGGTCCGTGGTGGGGTTGCTTTGGGCGCAGGCCGTTTGACCGAGTCCCAGAAATACCAACAAGGCAAGCGTCAGCAAGCGCGTCCAAGGTCCGGCATTGAACACCTGGTAGCCTTGGTTTTTTAGCACGGAAGCCGCTTGGGCAGACCGCATGCCGCTGGCGCAGCACACCAAAACCGTCTGCTCCTTATTCACTTGGGAGGTGATTTCGCTGAGTTGGTTCAAGGGAATGTTGAGGGCCTTCGGGGCGTGACCGCCTCGGAATTCCGCGGGCGTGCGCACGTCTACAACGACGGCACCGTCGGCTATGAGTTGCTTGTAGTCCACACCAGGACCCCGAAGCTTCTTCAAAAATCCAAACATTACAGCTTGTGGATTTGGACGTCGGTCCAGCCGCCGCCGTTGTGCAAATCGCTCAGGCCGTGGGACTCCAGGAACATCTTGGCCTGGCCGCTGCGGTTGCCGCTGGCGCAGCACAATACGATAGGGCGGGACATGCCGTCGATTTCCTCCACCCGGTCGGGCAATTCTTGCAAAGGAATATTGATGGATCCGGGAACATGGCCCATGGCGAATTCGCCTTCGGAGCGAACGTCGAGGATGGTGGCTTTAGGATCGTTGATGATTTCGTTCATGGGGAGCAGATTTTCGATTGAATGAGGCAAAAGTAGGGCGCTAATAGGCAGCGAGCGGTGACCCAAGTCACGGGCTACTGTTGGGTGGGACGCTTGTTTTTTTCCAGAGCAGGCTGTCCGTTGACCATCCAAGCTGGAGCAGGGCTGCCCAAAAGGTAATGGTCAAAAAACTGCTGCATTCGGACGGTCAAGTCCACCCGATTGGGACGCTCAGTGAGGTTGTGGTCTTCTCCGTTGTAGGTGAGCATCCAAACCGGTTTTTCGTTCCGACGCAAAGCCATGTACAATTCAATACCCTGCGTGAAAGGAACGGCCCCGTCTTTGTCGTTGTGCATGATGAGCAAGGGGGTTCGCACCTGGTTGGCAAAGAAGACGGGCGAGTTGTCGATGTAGCGATGGCGATCCTCCCACAGGGTTTTCCCCAGTCGGCTTTGGGTGCGTTCGTATTGGAACTGGCGAGACATGCCGGTTCCGTAGCGGATGCCCCCGTAGGCACTCGTCATGTTGGAAACGGGTGCTCCGGCCATGGCACACACATAGCGGTCGGTTTGCGTGATCAGGTAGGCGGTTTGGTAGCCTCCCCAACTTTGGCCCTGGAGCGCCATGCGCTTGGGGTCCAACCGTTTGTCTACTGCCAAGGCCGCGTCCACCCCGGCTTGGATGCAGGCGAGGGCGCTTGGGCCGGGCTTTCCTGTTTCGTAGGCGATGTCTGGAACAAAAACCGCATAGCCGCGGCTCACAAAAAAGGGAATGTTTACGGTAGACGCGGACGGCGCAGGCGATCGATAGCGGTGCAATTCGTCGGAATATCGCTCGTAGAAATAAACTACCAAAGGCAAGGAGGCACCGGCTGCCCCTGCTCCTTTAGGCGTAAACAGTAGGCCTTCCAGCGAACGACCCAGCGCGTGGTACCGAACGAGCCTGACCTCGGGCCAACGGAATTTTGACTGGTGGGAATTGAGTTGGGTAATCGAAACGGCCTTGGCCGCAGGACCTGAAACATGGTACAGGTTGGAGGATTCGTCTACCCGCTCTTTTCGGAACACCAGCGCATTTCCGGTGCGGGCGGCAGCGGCTGCGGTGTAGCTGGCGGCGCCGTAGACCAACGTGTCCCAGGTCCCTTTTCGGTAATGGAACCACCCGTACCCCGACGATTTGGTGGGTTCGTGGAACCAGGAGACGAGCCACGGGGTTTCTTCGAGGTAGCGCTGCTCCGGCCGTTCCAAAACCACGCGCCACCGGGTTTCGGAGGCTCGGCCCTTCCCTGCCGTAAGGTTGGTGGGCTTTCGGGCGCCGGTGGGATCGCAGGCCCACAAGTCATAGCCGTCGTACACCACCATCAAACTGTCTTTGCGGGTAAATCCAGCCACCCCATAGGCCGGAGGGACTTGGGGAATGTCGTGTTCTTCGTCGTACAACGGGGTGCGGATGCCATCGGTCACCCAACGCATGGAAGAGTCCGTAAGGTTCCACACCTGGTAACTTTTTTGCTCCGGATTCCAGGCATAGGCGTAGCGACCAGACGGACTGACGCGCGGGGTTTCTAACAGTCCCTTGCCCAAGGGCACTCGCCGGCCAGACGCCAGATTGAGGGCTTCTGCATCCCGCGGCACAGGCGAGGCAAACGGGGATGACCACTCGTAGGCCCTCTGGTCGATGCGAACCGCCCAATCGGAATACCCGGCGACGTCGTACCGCGCATCGGCCCATTCCGGGCTTTCTAGCGGTTTGAACGTTAATGTGGCCAAGGAAATGCGGCCCAAATAGGTGCGTTTTTCGTCCTCTTTCTTCTCGACGTTCTGCATGGGCTGAATGCGGGGGTCGTGCCAGCTCCAGATGTCCAAGGAGAACTTTTCTTCGTCCAGAAGGGTGTCTTTGGGAGCCGCTTTGGGGATAGGGCGGTACCCCAGCAACAGCCAGCGTTCGTTATCGGTAAAAACCAGGGGCTCGTGGGGGGAGGGTTCGTGGAGCGGTGGCAACTGGGCATAGCCCGACTCCAACCAGACTTTGGTTTTGCCGGACGTGTAACCGCTGAGTTTGTACTGACGGACTGCGGCTTTGGCGGTATCCGCGGTGTGGACCCAGGCCAAATGGGTGCCTTCGGGGTGGACGGCCAACTGGGCGACCTCTTCCATGCCTTGGTCCAGGAGGGTCCAGCCGCCTGGGGTCCAACGCCAGACTTTGGCGGTTCCCTTGTTCTTGCCGGGCTTGGCTTGCCAGGCCAGCAACACAGCCGCCTCTTCGGCCCAAACAAAAGACTTGACGCGGGGAAGGGTATCCGTTTTGGCATTGGAGAAATTCCGCACAAAAAGGGTGTTTCCTTCGGGTTTTTTGGGGTCTTTCTTCTTGCCCGGGGTGTAAGGAGCGGCCGTCCAAGCCACCACCCCCTGTGCCTTCGGCGGAATGCTGCACGATGCGGCCCGTCCCAAGGTGTCTACTTTGCGGGTAGCCAAATCCACAACGGCGTAATGGGCCTTGGGGAGGTCTTCGATTTTGACCTTGTCCTTTTTAAGTTTTCGAATGGTTGCCGCTGGCGCCGGAATCCGCACCAGGGCTCTTTGGCTGAGGGCGTCAAACCGGACTTGGTCCACGCGGTTCAAGGTCCACTTTTGGCCGGTGCCGGAAGCGTAAATGACCGCGCGACCGTCGCCCACCTGGGGGGCTATTACGGCCGCTGCATAGCGGCCGTCGGGAGAGAGTGCCGTGGAGGTGATTCGTTCCCACCCCTCCAAATCCTGGGGCTGCAAAGGAACTTGCTGGGCTTGAAGGGCCGCCATGCTCCCCAATGCCCCAAAAACGATCCACCGGATTTTTCGCATGGAACGAAGTTACGCAACCACCATCGTATGGTACACGGCTTGTACGTCTTCGTCTTCTTCGAGCTTCTCAATCAACTTTTCTACGTCGGCAGCAGCAGCGGCATCCAGGGTCTTGGTATCCATCGGAATGCGCTCAAATCCCGAACTCAACACCTCGATGCTTCGCTCCTCCAACGCGCGTTGGATGGATCCGAATTCCTCAAAAGGAGCAAAAAGGACGAAGTGCTCGGTGCCTTTTTCTTCGTCGGTCTCCGCAAAAATCTCTTCCACGCCGTAGTCGATCATTTCCAACTCAAAGTCCTCCAAGGAAAGGCCTTTGTGGTCGATTTTGAACTGGCATTTGCGCTCGAAGAGGAATTCGACGGAGCCGCTGGTGCCCAACGACCCGTTGCATTTGTTGAAATAGGACCGCACATTGCCCACGGTTCGGGTACCGTTGTCGGTGGCGGTTTCTACCAGAACGGCAATGCCGTGAGGAGCGTAGCCCTCGTACACCATTTCCTTGTAGTCCGCTTGGTCCTTGGAGGTGGCCCGTTTGATGGCGCGTTCGACGTTGTCCTTGGGCATGTTGGCGTCCCGCGCGTTCTGCATCAAGGCTTTCAGCCGGCTGTTGGCTTCGGGGTTGGGGCCCGCGGCCTTCACGGCCATGATGATGTCTTTGGAAATGCGGGTGAAGGTTTTGGCCATGCTGGCCCAACGCTTCATTTTTCGGTTTTTACGGTATTCAAACGCGCGTCCCATGGATCTAAATTTTCAAACGGGGTTATTCGGGCAAATTTACAACACTTCCCATGTGCGGCCGCCCGCCAGCATTTCGTCCAGCGAAAGGGACGCATCCGGGGCCTGTTCCTTCATGGAAACTTCAAATACAGGACGCTCCACGGCGTATAACACCCCAAAGGGGCGCACGCTGCCGTGGAGGGAGGCCAGGATTTGGGCCTTGACGGGGTCCGTTTCGTCGTGGACCCAGCAGTCGGAGACGGAATGGCCCGCCGTCAGGTCGACGATTTTGGGCTGCAGCCCATCGAGCGCCAATCCCAGCGATTGATTGGGGCCAAAAACCAGGGGTTGGCCGTGAACCACGGGCAAAAAGTGGTGGGCTTTCTCCTCCTTGTTGCTGAAGGCGTCGAAGGCCCCGTCGTGGAACACATTGCAGTTCTGGTAGATTTCCACAAAGGCGCTGCCGTTGTGGGCGTGGGCACGGTGCAAAACCGTACGCAGGTGTTCGGGATCCCGGTCGATGCTGCGGGCAATGAAGGTACTGCCGGCTCCCAAAGCCAAGGCCGTGGGCACGAAGGGGGCATCCACCACCCCGAGGGGGCTGGACTTGGTGCGCTGTCCCACGCCACTGGTGGGGCTGTATTGGCCCTTGGTCAGGCCGTATATCTCGTTGTTAAACAACAAGATGGGCGCTTTTACATTCCGGCGAAGGAGGTGAATCAGGTGGTTTCCGCCAATCGACAAGGCGTCCCCGTCACCCGTGATCACCCACACGTCCAAGTCGGGCCGGGTCATGCGGAGTCCGGTGACCAGCGCCGGGGCGCGGCCGTGGATGGAATGGACGCCGTAGGTGTTCACGTAGTAGGGCAAACGGCTGGAACAACCAATGCCGCTGACTACCACGGTGCGGTCGGGGTCAGCGCCCAGCTGGGCCAAGACCGTCAAAAATTGCTTCAGGATGGAATAATCGCCGCAGCCCGGACACCAACGGACGTCCTGGTCGGAGGCATAATCGTTTGCAGTGGCCATGTCAGCGAAGTTCAGCTAAAGATTCCAACACGGCTTGCCGGATTTCGTCCAGGGCGAAGGGCAATCCTTGTACTTTTTGCAAGGGACGGGCGTCGATCAGCGTCTCCGACCGGAGCAAATGGATCAACTGGCCGCCGTTGAGTTCGGCTACGATGATCCGTTTAAAGGCCTTGAGCAACGGAGCCAGGTCCGTCGGCAGCGGATACACGTGGCGGAGGTGCAAGTGAGCGACCTTGTGGCCTTCGGACTGGAGGGATTCGGTGGCCGCTTTCAAGCTGCCAAACGTACCTCCCCACCCTACCAGAAGGACGTCGCCCTCGGTGGCGCCGCATTCGCAGGCGCTCGGGGCATAGTACCGCCGGGCTTGGTGCACCTTGTGCAAACGCGCCGCCACTTGGGCCGCGTGGTCCTCCGGCGCATAGGAAATGTTCCCCGTGCCCGGTTCCTTTTCCAATCCCCCAATGCGGTGGGCAAAACCGGGTTGGCCGGGAATGGCCCACGGCCGCACGCCGTTGGCGTCCCGCTGGTAGGGAGCAAAGGGATTGCCGTCGGCAGGAAGGCCTTCAGGACGGGTTGGGAAAATGCGAGGCAAATCCGACGCCTTGGGAAAACGCCACGCCTCGGCGCTGTTGGCGATGAATCCGTCGGACAGCAAGACCACCGGCGTCATGCATTCGATCGCGATCTGGGCGGCCAAGAAGGCGGTATCAAAGGCGTCCGTGGCGGAACGAGCGGCCAAAACCGGCAACGGGGCCTCTCCGTGGCGGCCAAAAATTGCCTGGAGCAAGTCCGACTGCTCCGTTTTGGTTGGCAGTCCGGTGGACGGGCCTCCGCGCTGAATATTCACAACGACCAAGGGCAGTTCCAGCGCAACGGCTAGACCCATGGCTTCGGTCTTTAAACTGACACCCGGACCGCTGGAAGCCGTCACTGCCAATGACCCACCAAAAGAGGCGCCCAGGGCAGCCACGGCGGCAGCTATCTCGTCTTCGGCCTGAAAAACGACGCGGTCCACGCGTTTATGCCGGACCAGTTCGTGCAGGATATCGCTGGCGGGCGTGATGGGGTAGCCCCCAAAAAAGAAGGGCAACTGGGCTTTTTCTGCCGCTGCCAAAAGGCCCAAGGCAATGGCCTGGTTGCCCACCAAGGTGCGGTACACCCCCGGAGCCGGAGTCGCCTTCGCTACAGGCGCATTGGCGGACAATTCCAGCGTTTCACCCAAGGACCAGCCCGATTCAAATACCGACCAGTTCGCGCTGTACAACCCCTCCGACTTGGCAAATTGCCGCTGCAAAAACGCTTGGAAATGGGCTTTCGGGAATTGGTACATCCACGCCAAGAGTCCGAGGACAAAAATATTCTTGGTGCGGTCCTTTTCTTTGGTGCTGAGGGCCGACTCCACCAAGGTGGCGCTGACTTGTTTCTTGACATCCACGGCCACCACCCGGTGTTTTTCCCGAATGCGCTCCAAGACATCGTCCCCGTAGGCGTATCCGGCCAGAGCGGCGTTCCGGCCGTCAAAACCGCTGGAATTGGCCACCACAACTCCGTCCGGCTTTACGGCGTGCTGGTACTTTTTGTATCCCGCCGCATTCATCACCACCAATACATCGGCCAGGTCGCCTGGCGTATACACGGTGTTGCCTCCAAACTGAAGTTTAAATCCCGACACCCCTGTGACCGAACCTTGCGGTGCTCGGATTTCGGCCGGGAAGTCGCTGAAGGTCCGTACGGCGTGTCCAAAGTGAGCGGCCTCCTGGGCAAACGCATTGCCCATCAGCTGAATTCCGTCGCCGGAATCGCCTGCGAAGAGAACGACTACCTCGTTTTTCATGGCAAACTCAGCACGCGGACTGTTCGTCCACATTGACCACGGAAACGATTTCCGGGGCGTATTTCTTGACGGTCATTTCCACGCCGGACCGGAGGGTCATGCGGTTGACCGTGCAGCCGTGGCAAGCTCCCACAAACCGGATGGAAACGACGCCGTCCTGGATGGATTCCAAAGCAATGTCTCCCCCGTCGTTCACCAAATAGGGACGAATCTCCTCCAGGGCTTGGAGGACGCGGTCGCGAAGGGGCAGTGCCGTTTCCATGGTCGTCTAAATTACGACCGCGGGCTGCATCCGGCCATGGTGGTAATGCGCACCGCCTCGGTGGGGGGCAAGGTCTCCACCCGGTGGGCCAAAGACTGCACCATTTCCCGGGCTACTTGGGTAAATGCTTCGCGCGCAGGCCCTTCGGTTTGCAATACCGCGGGGCGGCCAACGTCGCCCGCTTCGCGGATGCTCTGCACCAAAGGCACTTCGCCCAAAAAAGGCACATCCACCTCGTCGGCCAGGCGACGAACGCCGCCCTGACCAAACAAATAGTACTTGTTGTTGGGCAGTTCCGCGGGGGTGAAAAACGCCATGTTCTCCACCAGGCCCAACACCGGAACCCCTATGGACTCCATGCGGAACATGCCGACCCCCTTCCGGGCGTCGGCCAACGCCACCGCCTGCGGGGTGCTTACCACCACCGCTCCGGTGACCGGAATGGCCTGCACCACGCTCAGGTGAATGTCTCCCGTGCCAGGAGGCAAGTCCAGCAAAAGGAAGTCCAATTCGCCCCAGTAGGTGTCTTTCAGCATCTGCGTCAAGGCCTTGGTGGCCATGGGTCCGCGCCACACAACCGCTTGGTCGGTGCCGGCAAAAAAGCCGATGCTCATCAATTTGACGCCGTGGGTGAAGACGGGCTCCATCATGCGCTTGCCCTCCACCTCGATGCTTCCGGGCCGTTCGTTCACGGCATCCAGCATGAGCGGCATGGACGGGCCGTAGATGTCTGCGTCCACCACGCCCACGGAAAATCCCATCTCGGCCAAGGCCACGGCCAAATTCGCGGTGAGCGTGCTCTTGCCCACGCCGCCTTTGCCCGATGCGACCGCCACAATGTGCTGCACCCCGGGAAGAGCCTCGCCCCGAATCCGCTGGGCTTCCGTCTCGGCGGGAGCCTCCACCGTCAACTGAATCTTGATTTTGGCCTTGGGGTTCACCTGTGCATGGATGGCCGATAAAATCTCGACTTCCAATTTCTTTTTCAGGTGCAAGGCAGCGCGATCGGCCACGGCATCGACCATGACCTCGTCGCCAAATATTTGCACGTTGCGGACGTGTCCGGCGTCTACCAAATTCGATTGCCCGCTGGCCGTTTTCACGGATTTCAGGGCTTCCATGACGGAATTCTTGTCCATTTTTTTGACTCTTGGTGCAAAGGTACTGCGCAAAGGGCCCCGCAGGAAGTTCCGGTTCCACTGCTGAGCAAGCAGCGGGCACCGGAAAAGGCATCCCGCTTAATCTGGCCTTATTTGTTGGCAAGCTGCCCGCAGGCGGCGTCAATGTCCTTGCCGCGGGACCGACGGACCTTGGCCACGACTCCGGCCGCTTCCAAAGCGGATTGGTAGGCTTCCAATGCAGCAGGGTCGGCTTGTACAAAGCGTGGATCGCCAATGGCGTTGTACTCGATGAGGTTAACCTTGCACGGCACCTTCTTGCATACACGGACCAAGGCCGCAATGTCCTCCGGAGCGTCGTTGATCCCTTTCCACACGACGTATTCAAAGGTGATTCGGCGTTTGGTCATTCGGTACCAGTGCTGGAGGGCCGCCACGACCTCCTCCACGGGAGACACGTCGTTGATGGGCATCATGGTGGACCGGACTTCGTTCCGCGCGCTGTGCAAGCTGACCGCCAAATTGAACTTGACGCCTTCGTCGGCCATTTTGATAATCATCTTGGGCAAGCCCACGGTGCTCAAGGTGATGCGTTTGGGCGACAGACCCAATCCGTCGGGAGCCGTAATGCGTTCGATGGCCGCCAACACGTTGGGGTAATTCAGCAGCGGCTCGCCCATTCCCATGAAGACGATGTTGGTCAGCGGCCGACCGAATTCTTCCAAGCCCTGCTTGTGGATGGTGACCACTTGGTCAAAAATCTCCTGAGGATCCAGGTTGCGCATGCGCTTCAACTTGGCGGTGGCACAAAATGCACAATTCAGGCTGCACCCAACCTGGCTGCTCACGCAGGCCGTAATGCGTTTCTCTGTGGGAATCAACACACTCTCCACCACCAGGTCGTCGTGGAGCTTCACAGCATT